>ULXU01081817.1_pt1 | contig 56142 bp, 67 predicted proteins | sample 1961521 | NCBI WGS metagenome assembly ULXU01 (sample SAMEA4835845, study PRJEB28245) | human gut metagenome | biome: gut microbiome; material: fecal sample | place: Denmark | collected 2008
CGCTATTAACGACCTGCACCCTTTCCAGGGGTGTCCCTTCGACCTCTTGGGTACTTCTCCAAATGAGGTTGATTCCTACTTACCTTATATACCGTGAAGATAGACTCTTCAACGGAGAGGGTGGGATTCGAACCCACGCGCCCTTGCGGACAAACGGTTTTCAAGACCGCCTCGTTATGACCACTTCGATACCTCTCCAAAACGCTCATCCGTTTGCTCAGCGCAAGATTTATAATAGCAAAAAAGAATGAGCGTGTCAACAACTTTTTTCCTTTTTTTCCACAGTTTTAAAATTGGTGAACATAACCGCCTTTTTTCGCCCTCCGGCATAGGCAAACACCCCGGTCAGAGCCCCCGTAAAACGCTTGCCTTTGGGATACCCTTCATCGCAAAGATAATACACCTCCGGCAGCCCGGCGATCCTTTTTTCCCCGCTGTCGTCCACCTTGCAGAAGAAAGTCCTGCAAAGCCCGCGTGTCTCCACCCGGAAACAGATTGTAACAAAATCCCCGGGAATATTTCCGCCGTCATGGATCACATCCCGCTCTCCAATATGCTCATGCACCTGTACCGTGAGACTTCCCTTTTCCTTTTTCAGTCCGCAGGACACCCATGTGTTTTCGTCGTAATAGCAGATCAGCCCCGCCTCCTGCCCCTCGTCCAGCTCAGGATTTTTAAGACAGGTCTCCGCATCAAAGGAAAATGCCGTCTGTCGGCGCAGCAGAATATTCCGGGCGGACACCCGGTCAAGCGGCTCCCGGCTCCCTTGCAAAAGCAGCATGCCGTCCCGCACGGTGATGCCGTCCGGTGTGGGTGGTCTTGGCGTCATCCATTCCGGTGACAGGGTATCTCCCGTGCCGAATCCGTCATTTTCTCCTGTCTTGTCCGCGCTGCAGTCCCGTGTTTCACTGGAAGAAACCACGGGGCTTTTTTGCAACACACCGGGCCCTTTCAGCCCGTTGACGATGGGCCAGCCGTCCGCCGTCCATGTGATGGGATCCAGCGCTGTCTCCCTTCCCAATATGCTGTATTTGCCCGCAAGTCTCCTGCCGCAGAGATAGATCATATACCAGTCCCCCGCAGCGGTCTGCACCGGCTTGCCGTGTCCGCATCTTTGCAGGGCAGCGCCTTCGTCCTGCTGCCGCATAATGGGATTATAGGGACAGGGTTCGTAGACCCCGAACAGGCTCCTCGCCCTTGACACGGTAATCCTGTGTCCCGCTCCGGTGCCTCCCTCCGCCTCAAACAGATAATAATATCCGTCCTTCTTCAAAAGATGTGGCCCCTCGGGCGCTCTTTTGTAGTCGCCGTAGTACAACAGTGTCGCCTCGCCGATCTGTTCCGTGGCATCCTCATTCACCTCAAAGATTCTGGCGCCTCTGTTGAGCAGCATATATCTCCTGCCGTCCTCGTCCGCAAACAGGGAGGGATCAATACCGTCCTCATCCAGAAAGACCGGTTTGCTGTACGGGCCCTCCGGTTTTTCCGCGGACACTACCATCTGCTTACGGTACACCGTCCCCGTATCGTTCAGCCTGTATGTCGCGCAGATATAGAACTTTCCCTTATAATAGGAAATATCGGGCGCCCAATAGCCCCTCCCTCCTTCCAGTTCATCCAGCATCGCCCATCCGGGGTTCGTGATCGCATGCCCGATGATTTCCCAGTGTACCAGATCTCTGGAGTGGGAAATGGGAATGCAGGGGAAGAAGATAAAAGAGGAGTTTACCATATAATAGTCCTCCCCTACCCGCACAACGGAGGGGTCAGGGAAAAAGCCCGTCCTGACGGGGTTATGGTACGCCTCGTCATAGGAAAAGCCTGTCCGCTCCGCAAAATAGCCTGCAATGGCTTCCAAGCCGTTCTGTGCCGCCAGATCATAGGGCGTCACCAGCTCCTCATCCCCGGAGAGCGGCGACATTCCCACCCGCTCCACCAGATATTCCACAAGCTCCCTGTTTCCGGACAGGACGGCGTAATGCAGAATATTGCGGTGCCGCCTATCCGTCACATTCATGCTGGCTCGGGAATACTCCACCAGATACCGCACCACGGAAAGATTTCCGGTTTTTGCCGCCACAAAACAGAGGGGCGTTCCCTCCTCGTCCGCCGTCTCGATCAGCTGGGGACATTCCGTGAGAATCTCCCTGACCCGCTGTAAATTCTCTTCCTCTATTGCCTGCTTTAAAATGTTCTGCTCCTGCATGCTTCTCTCCGTTCCGAAATTTGTGGGAATCGCGCCGTTTATTCCGTTTCCTCCGAAAGTAACAGGTCAGCGTAAATTCCGCCGAGCCTCTTAAGTCCCTCCGCGATCAGCCCCGCAAAAAATACGGCGCCCTCGTACTTTAAATGGGTATTGTCAAGCTTTCCCTCCGGGCAGGAGGCATACTCCCCAGGCTGCAAATTCATGTACCAGCGTCTGCTGAACGCCTCGCCCGCCTCCGCCAGCGCATCACGGCTCATGGCATACAGATCCACAAGCGCTGCCTGCTCCTGCTCCGCCGTCCGCCGTATGGCTTCCACATAAGGCAGATGTGCGCCTGCGCCGAGGCTTCCGTCCTCCTCAAAGCATCTGCGCTCCAAGGGTGTGATCAGGACAGGAATCGCCTGTTTCTCCCGCGCCGACCGGATAAAGAAGTGCAGATTGTCCCGGAAGGTGCCGTCGGGATCCGTGTAACGCGCGGGATCTTCCTTCTTTTCGTCGTTATGCCCAAACTCTATAAAGAGGAAATCTCCCTCTCCCATGTTCTGCATGACGGGTGTAAACCGCCCCTCATCCAGAAAGCTCTTGGTGCTTCTGCCGTTCTTTGCGTGGTTCCTCACGCAGATTTCCTCCTTCAGATATAAGGACAATACCTGCCCCATTCCCGTCTGCGGGTAGGTTGTGATCTTATTTGTCTGAACAGTGGAATCTCCGATCCAAAAAATTGTCTTCATACTTCTCTCCGTTTCTCAAATCCAAAAAGAACGGCACTCCACAGCAGGCGTCAATCCGACGCACCTGCCGCAGAATGCCGCATCTGTGATCTCTGAATTCTATTCCTTTACCGCTCCGATGTTCACGCCCTTTACAAAGTACTTCTGCAAGAACGGGTACAGCAGCATGAAAGGAAGGATTGCTGCCACGATACCTGCGTTATACAGGGTATTCTGGGAAACCTTGTATGCCGTGGTGGGCGTATCGCCGTCCATGATCATGTTACGCAGCTTATACTGGAAGTTCGTCTGGTTGTTGGATGTAATGTAGATCTTCGGTGTGGTGTAATCGTTCCACACGGTTACGGCAAACATCAGACCGATGGATGCCAGCGCTGCCTTGGAAAGAGGAAGCACCACCTTGAAGAAAATACCCATGGGGGAACATCCGTCAATCTTTGCCGCCTCAAAAAGGCTGGCGGGAATGCCCTCAAAGAAGTTTCTCATCAGTACCAGATTGTATACATTCATGCCGTGCTTCAGCACGAGGATCCACATGTTGTCTACCAGTCCCAGCTTGTTCATTACCAGATACTCCGGGATCATACCGCCGGAAAAGATCATGGTGAACAGAAGGAGGAACGCCAGAAAGTTTCTTCCGGGCATTTCAAACTGGATCATAACATAGCCGCCCAGAGTGGAAAGCACCAGACCGAGCAGGGTGCCGAGCACCGTCGTGATAATGGAGTTGATAAACGGTCTCAACAGCGCCTTGGTCTCAATAATCGTCTTGTAGCCGTCCAGAGTGAACTGATCCGGCCATAAACGGAACTGATACACGCCGATTGCGTTAAAGGAGTCAACCAGCACCTTCCAGATAGGGAACAGGATAATCAGTCCGATCAGGATGAACGCCGTATAGTTTATAATAGGAAAAATGTGTATTTTCTTTGTCTTGCGATATACTGTCTTTGTCTCTGCCATGTCGACCACCTCCTAGACAATACCGCGGCCGCGGATTTTTTTGCTCAACTTGTTGCAAACAAGCACCAGGAAACATCCAACGAGGGATTTGAAAAGGCCAACGGCGGTGGAATAACCGTAGTTGGATACCGCGTTGTCGAAGGTCTGGCGGTAAATGTAGGTCGAGATAACGTCCGAAACCGTATAAACCGATGCGTTATACAAAACGAATACGGACTCGAACATGTTCATAACCTTGGCAAGGTTCAGGATCAGCACGGTGATGATCGTGTTTCCGAGAGCCGGGAGCGTCACATAGCGCATCTTCTGGAAACGGGAAGCGCCGTCAATGTCCGCTGCCTCGTAAAGCTCGGGGTTAATGCCGGCCAGCGTCGCAAGGAAAATGATGGTTCCCCAGCCGGTTTCCTTCCATATGTTAATAAGGTAGAAGATTGGCCGCCACATCGTCTTCTCTTCCAAAAAGCTGATGTTCGCCATTCCCTCCTTCAAAATTCCCAAATCACGCAGCACACCATTCAGCATACCTGTGTTGGATGCTGACAGGAACAAGGTGAAAATAGATGCAACCACTGCCCATGACATAAAGTGGGGCAGGTAAATTACGGTCTGCAAGGTCTTCTTTGCGAAGAGATTGCCCATCTCATTCAAAAGGATGGATACCACAACCGCACTCAGTGTGGTTATGACCAGTTTCATAATACTCAATACCAGTGTATTGCCGAACGCAGTCCAGAACTGCGGCGTCTTGAACATGGTCTGGAAATGCTTCAGACCGACAAACTGCGGCTGTCTCACTACATAATAATCATAGAAGGAGTACCGCACGCCCAACATGGGCCAATAATACATTACCAGCAAAAATGCCAGTACGGGTAAAAACATCAGATAATATCCACGGTTGTTCCAAATGCGGAGCTTCAGTGGCTTTTTATGCACAGTGACACCGGTAGAAGTAACAACAGCCTGCTTTTTCTTGCTCATACCGTCCCTTTCCTTTCAACTCTTTCTCATTTTTCTGTGAAAGGGCTGCCCCACTTTGCGGCAGGGCAGCTCCTCATTAGGTCTTAAACCGTTTTGTCTTACTTATTCTGCTGCGTTCAGCTCAGCCAGTACCTGATCCAGAACGCTTCCGCAGCTGCTCAGGTAGGTTGCCATTGCGGTATCGTAGTCAACGCCATCCTTTACGATGGAGGTAACTGCTACCAGAACTGCATCGGTGATGGTGCTTCCGGAAGTACCGTAGGTCTCACTTGAAGGTACAGCCGGTGCTGCGATTGCATACTGATCAAAGAAGGTATTGCTCTCTGATACCATATCGGACAGGGAACCAAAGCCGTTGGTCAGAGGTGCAACTGCCAGCAGGTTGTCAATGTGGTTCTTCTTATACAAGCTGTTAGGATCGTTCAGGTTGGGAAGGTTGTGGAACTCGCCCTCCTCGTAGGTGGTCTCTTTTCTCTTCTCAGGATCATCCGCATTCAGAACGATGGTCTCTGCCTTGGTTGACCAGTGAACATCCTCTACACCGTAAGTCCACAGGGTCTGTACCTTGTCGCCGTCCATCATGGTCTCGAAGAATGCATCCCAGATTGCCTGCTCACGATCGTTGTTGCCGTCGCCGTCATCCAGAATTACCCATACAGGTGCACTTCTGTCAAGGAAGCCGTCCATCTCAGCCAGCTTCGGAAGCATAGCTACGTCAGTTTCAACACCGTTCTTCTGAAGGTTGTTATACAGAGTCTCTCTCCAGGTACCTGCCCAGTAGGAGAATACACCGGAGCTTGTGCTCTGATCGCCGGAGAACCATTTCTCACGAGCCTTCTTGGTATCGCCGTAGAATACGGAGGTATCGGGATCGATTACGCCGTCTACCCATGCCTGACGAAGTCTCTCAAGAGCTGCCTTGGTCTCCTCAGACTGGAAGCCGTCCACCCATGTGCCGTTCTCATCCTGCATCAGACCGGGATATGCGTTCTGCCAGAACTCAGGCAGATAGTTGGTCCAGGGAGCTTCCTTGGAGATGATACCTGCTGCGATCACGCCGTAGGTCTGGCCGTTTACGCCGTCGCCGTCGGGATCTTCATTCTTGAATCTTAAAAGCAGATTGTAATAATCATCAAAGGTCTTGATATCGTTGATGTCAACACCCAGATTATCAAGCCAGGACTGCTTGATATAGGTGACACATCCGTTACCGATCGCAGGGGAGAATCCAAGCAGCTTGCCGTTGATCTTGTTATTCTCGTTTACTGCGGTCTTGGTCAGTCTGGAATAGAAATCAGAGTTCTCATATGCGGATGTCATATCCCAAAGGAATCCGTCAAATGCTGCATACTGTGCATACATCTGTGCGCTCATCAGCACTACGTCCGGTCTGTCGCCGGTGTTTGCCAGTGCACGAGCCAGTGCGTCTGCGTATCCGGAGTGGTCAACCTTATTAACGGTAAGATCGATACCAACCGCATCCTCCCAAGCCTTCTCAAACTCGTTCAGACCGGTCTCCTCGGAAAGGTTCAGAGTACCGTCAACCATGATCTTGATTCCGGTAAGCTCGTAGCTGCTGTCTCCGCCTGCTTCGCTGCTTACTACATCGGAAGATCCGGTGCCGGTAGTGGAACCGCCGTTGTTTGTCTCCTTATTGTCACCACATGCTGCAAGGGAAAGTACCATTGCAGATGCCAACAGAAGAGATAATACTTTTTTCTTCATTTTCATCCTCCCTAAAATGATTTTGTTTGTGTCTGCCACAGGCGTTCCTGTGATCTGACCTTACTCTAACAAACAGGTTTTCAAAAAACAAGCGACAAAATTTGCTATGGCATACAATATTTGACTGTCCCTCCGTGAAAGTGTTGATTTTACTGGGTTTTTGTAAGGGCTTACATGTTGCATTTTTTTTAAATTACCAGTATAATAAATTTAAATCTTACACATATTTTCCTGATTATGGAGAGGTCGTTCGTGATTTTGAATAAAAAGAAAGAGCAAAGCAATACACATTCCACAACTGAAAACAGCGGGCTTATGTTAAAAATGGTAAGCTCTTACAGTATTTTTTTACTTATCATCCTTCTTTTGTTCGGTGTTCTGTACTATTCCGGTTTAGATAACATGCGTGATGTATATGATCTTCAGACTACCACCACCTTTTCCCGTGATGTGGAGATCTTTGAGCAGGATCTGCGCATGATGGAAATGTATTGCAGACAGCTTTTACAAAACAGCAGCTTCCGTGGAATCATGAATATGCAGGAGGTTTCGGATCCTTTTTTCCATTTGGGACGCGAGGTAAAGACCTCCCTTGCCATCGATATCTATCCGGAGGTGTTTCTTCCTATTGATGAGGTATATGTATATCTGCCGCTGACCGGCTACATTCTGTCCCCGGCGCAGTTCTGTACCGCCGATTTCTACTATGATAAGGTAAGAATCTATCCGGCGGACGCCTACGATGCATGGCTTTCGCATTTAAACTCCCCTTCGGATTACCGGCGTTTCATTCCCATGAACGATTTATTGCCCCACTCCGCAAAGACCTGTTATCTCTATATTCGGGATATGACGGATCTGTACTTTACGAAAGCCAACGCCCTTGTCTGCTTTGTGGTGGACGAGCAGAAGCTGCTTGAGTGCTTTCACATCATGGATGCCTCCGATCCTGTGGATTGTCTTTCCATATTTGACCAGAACGGTCAACAGGTCTATTCCCTGCACGGGGACGCTTTCGCCGACGCCGCGCTCCCTGAGGAGACAGGCAGCTACACCCGCCTGACCTATGGAAACGAAAACCTGAGGGTGGGAAAATATGTTTCCCCCGATACCGGATATACCTATTATTACAGTTTTCCCACCTTTGCACCCACAGGCGGTCTGAGCAGCCCGCTCACCATTTACCTGATCATCATGGTGTCTGCGCTTCTTGTGGGCGGTGCGCTTGTGTTCATCTTTTCCTGCCGGAATGTGGCACCCATCGTGGGGCTCGGGAAAGAACTCAAAGTTGTCACCGAGCAGAACAGCCAGTTGCAGGAGGTTGTGGACAAACAGCGCCCCCTTATCCGAAAATCCTATGTGCAGCAGCTTCTGGGCGGCACCATTTCCTCCGAAGATGAAATGCGCTACATAAAGGATTATCTGATGCTGGATCCCAGTGTTGCGGCGTACAATGTGGTTTACGTGGTGGCGTACAACAACTCGGAAAATGCCGGGGAAAGCGGCACCGGCTCCTATCTGAACCCTGAGGAATTTGAACAGATCATGTCCGATTCCCTGCGGGAGCATTTCGGCGAGCCGTTCTACTGCTATTCTCCCACGGACAGAGCCTACGCCATTCTGCTCTCCTGCGATGAGACGGATGCCGGTTCCCTCGTCATGAAGGTACAGGATACCATCATCCATATGCATGAGGAGCTTCTGGAGAACAACGGCATCTGGATGTTTGCCGGCATCGGACATACCACGGACAGCCTGATGCATGTCTGGGAAGCCTACCAGCAGGCAATGGAAGCGGTGAGCTACACCACGAAAAACTACATCTTCTTCCCGTATGAGATCATCAAGAAGGATTCCAACGCTTTCTACTATCCGCCCGAGCTGTCCACGAAGCTGATCCATTTCATCACCACCGGCAACCAGCCGCAGGTAATGGAGCTGTTCGGACTGATCCATCAGGAAAATATTGAAGAACGTTCCCTTCCGGTAAAGCTTTTGCAGTTCTTGCTGCAGGATATCCGCAATACCTTATTAAAGGCGCGCTTTGCGCTGCCTGCAGGCACTTCCCCGGAAACCCTTGCCTCGCTGGACGCCCGGTTTAACGAGCATCTCTCCTTCAAGCTCTGTGAGGACATTGCCAGAACACTCTGCAATCTGTTCCACACGGATACGGAGGATCCCAATCTGGCTGCCACCATCGAGAAGTACATCCTGCACAACTACAAGGATCCTTCGCTGTGCTTAAACAAGATCTCCGATGAGTTCCAGATCTCGGAGAGCTATTTCTCCCATATGTTCAAGGAAAAAACCGGCGTAAACTTCTCGGTTTATCTGGAAAATATACGAATGGACGAGGCGGCAAAGCTTGTCCGCACGACAGACAGCAACCTGAGCGAGCTCTACATTCAGGTGGGCTACAACAATCCTGCCACCTTCCGCAGAGCCTTCAAAAAAATTTACGGCGTTACACCCAGTGCCATGCGTGAGAGCGTCGGAGGCAAATAACAGATTTTGTTAACGGAGATATGTATATGGAAAAAAAGCGTTACAACATCGGTCTTGTGGTCGGCAATGTGGAGGACGATTTCTCCAATGCAGTCTGCAAGGGCGCCATTCAGGCAGCGGAGGAGCTGGATGACAATCTCTTTATCATCCCGGTCAAATATCTGGACTACTACATGTCCGACGATCCCCTGCAGGCGTACGAATATCAGTACAACACCCTGCTCTCCTACGCACAGGTAAGCTCACTGGACATTGTGCTTCTGTGTCTGAGCACCATCGGCACCACCACTACCAGAGAGCGGTGTCTGGAGGTGCTCTCCCAGTTCAAGGACATCCCGACCATCCTGATCGCCTCCCATGAGGAGGGCTTTTCCTGTATCCTCTATGCAAATGACAGCGGACTTTCCGAGGGCATCCGCCATCTGATCACCGTGGAGAACCGAAAATGCATCGGCATGATTTCCGGTGATCTCTCCAATCAGGACGCGGAGGAGCGTCTTGCCACCTACCGCAAGCTGATTGAAGAATACCATCTTCCCAACGGTGATTCTCTGGTGAAATATTCTGACTTCAAATCCAGATGCACCGCCGCCGTGGAGGAGATGCTTGCAGAAAATCCCAAGCTGGACGCCATTGTGTGCTGCAACGATTCCATGGCAAAAACGGTCTATGAGGTGCTCGACGCGCACGGCATCGCCATCGGCGAGGAAGTCTCCGTGATCGGCTTTGACGATATCGAGCAGGCAAAGCTGCTGACACCGCCCCTCGCCACGGTGCGGGCGGACGCATCGGAGCTTGGCTTCCGTGCCGTTTTACAGGGGCATCGCAAGTTGAAATCCGACACCACGTTTGAGCCGGAAACCTACTATGTGGATACCAAATTCATTTACCGGGAATCCATCGGCACTCATTCCGAGAAGCGGCTCCTCATGCAGAAGCAGCAGGATGAGCAGAACCATCTGTTTGAAAAGGCACAGCTATCGGAAGCAAACCGCCGTCTGATCAATATGAACCACAGCATGAACATTCTCTCCAGAGACATGCTGATGTTGAAGGATGAGCAGGACCAGAGCTATCTGCGGATTCTGCACTGTCTGACGGATGCCCAGATCCGGAACTGCTATCTTTTTACCCTGAATGTCCCGATCGCCAGCTATCCGTTGAAGCCATGGAAGCAGCCCGATTCGGTCTATCTGCGCGCCCACTTGAAGGACGGGGTTCCCTGTGTCCTCGCCCGCACCAAGCAGAAAATCCATACGCAGGATATTTACCGCAACGGTTTTCTGCCGGATACCCGCAATACCTACCTGATGATCGATCTGTACTCCAGAGAAATGCAGTACGGCTTCCTTCTATGCGACATGGAATTTGAAAACTACCACTACGCGGAGTTTCTCTGCTATCAGGTGAGCATCGCCTTAAAGCTCATGCACATGTTTGAGGACAAGAGAGCGCTGCTCATGGAAAAGGATAATCTCCTGCTTCGTTTGCAGAAGGAAAACCTGATGCTTGACTCCATTTCGGGCAAGGATGAGCTGACCGGTATTTTGAACCGGAGGGGCTTCTACAAAAAAGCCCGCTCCTTCATCGACGAGGCGGAGCAGGCGCATAAGCCCGTCCTATTTGCCTACGCCGATCTGAATTATCTGAAGCAGATCAACGACAGATACGGGCATGCAGAGGGAGATTTCGCGCTCAGCGTAAGTGCTCATGCACTGGAGACCGTGTTCCGCGGCGGCATTGTGGGAAGAATTGGGGGAGATGAGTTTGCGGCACTCGCCGTAGGCACGGACAGCCTGCAGGAGGACGACATCCGGATGGCTTTGGACGAGCTGCTCTTACAGGTTGCAAAGGAAGCTGGAAAGCCCTATCCTGTCCGGCTTTCCATCGGCATCTGGACGCCTCCCGGAAACAGGCATTTTGAATTGAATGAGGCCATTGAAATGGCGGACGCGCTACTGTATGAGGCGAAGAAAAATAAACCGCCTTTCACCCCCCTAAACCAATAGAAAGAGATTTTTCCATGGAACAAGACATCTTATCCCTTTTCTCGGAGGGCACTCCCTACGAGGCAGGCATTCCCGCAGATGCGATCCGGCGTTTCCTGAACCGCCTCGCCTCAAGGCAGGTCTGCCTTCACAGCGTCCTTTTATACCGTCACGGGATTCTGGCGGCGGAAGGCTACTTTTCCCCTTGCAGGGCGGACTCCCTGCACAGAATGTTCTCCGTCTGCAAAACGCTGACCGCGCTTTCAATCAGTCTGTTGGCGGAGGAGGGCAGGCTCTCCTTGGAGGATCCCGTCACACGCTTTTTCCCGGACAAGCTGCCGCAGAATCCGCACCCATGGATCTGCGAAATGACAGTGCGGAATCTGCTTATGATGCGGACCTGTCACGCTTCCACCACCTATAAGGCGGCGCTTGACAAGGACTGGATTGCCAGCTTTTTTCAGACGATGCCCTCCCACAAACCGGGGACGGTCTTTCACTACGACACCTCGGCAGCCCATGTCCTCTGCGCTCTGGCGGAGCGTCTCAGCGGCATGCGCATGCTCGACTATCTGCGCGTGAAATGCCTTGACCGCATCGGCTGGTCAAAGGATTCCTATATTCTGAAAAATGCGTTCGGGGATTCCATGGGAGGAAGCGGACTCATGGCGACTTCCCGGGATCTGCTGCGTTTGGGCATTCTCCTGCTGCAAAAGGGCAGCGCTTCGGGCGAACAGCTTCTTCCTGTTTCCTTTGTGGAGGAAATGACCTCCTGCCTGACACCCACCGCTGTGACGGGAAATGTAGTCAGCGAGGCGCAGGGCTACGGCTATCAGCTTTTTCAGAATGCAAAGGGCGGCTTCGTCTGCTACGGCATGGGCGGACAGCTTGCCATCTGTCTGCCGAAGGAGGATCTGGTGCTCGTCACCACCGCCGACACCCAGGGCATGGGCGGCGGCAACGACCTGATCTATAACAGCCTCTACGAGGAGATCCTGCCCTATCTGGATCGTGTCCCTCCCAAGGCAAAGGCACAAAAGGAGGATGCCGATCTGGAAATGTGCATCAAAAAACTGGCGCTCCGTCCCCCCGCTCTGGAGAAACGCGCGCTTCCTTCTGTGGCAGGCTGCACTTCCTTTTTGGACGACCGCACCGTCGCCCGGAGAGTGAACGGCAGACAGTACCGTTTACAAGAGAATCCGCAGGGCTTCTCCGAAATCTGCCTTTCCTTTGAGGATGACACAGGCACGCTGACCTACTGTCACAAGGGCAGAACCGGGCAGCTCCGCTTCGGGCTTTCCCGATGCGTTCCCGGCAGCCTGCCCTTCTACGACATGGACTGCGCCGCCGGAGGCATGTGGCTTGACCGGGACACCTTCTATATCAAGGTGCATCTTTTAGATACCTCCGTCGGCTCCCTGCATATGGAATTTTACTTTGGGGAAAATGATATCACCGTGTTTTTCAAGAAAATAGAAGAATACCTGTTTACGGAATTTGCAGGTCATTTTTACGGTCTGTGATTGTGCAGGAATCTCTCCGCCACCTCCATATCCTCGGGGGTGGTGATTTTTATGTTCTCATAGCTGCTCTCCGTAAGCCTGACCGGCGCTCCCAGCATGTGCTCCACCACCATGGCATCATCCGTGATGTGGACGCCCTCTTTTTCCAGCTCCTCAAGCGCCCCAAGCAGGGCGTCATACGCCTTTAAGATTACGGAAGTGCGGAATACCTGCGGGGTCTGCACCGCATAAAGAAGGCTTCTGTCGGGCGTCCGCTCCACAAATCCGTTGCCGTCGGACACCTTGACGGTATCCTTGACCGGTACTGCCGCACAGCAGGCGCCGTACTTTTCCGCATCCCGGTACAGCGCTTCGATCAGCTCCCCGGCAAGGAGCGGTCTTGCTCCGTCATGGATCATCACATAGCCGGTATTTTCCTGTCTGTGCCTTAACACATCAAGGGCGCAGTTTACCGACAGGAACCGTTCCCGTCCGCCCTCGATCACCGCGCTCACCTTGTTGAATCCGTACCTCTCCACAATCTCCTTCTCTGCATACGCCACCTCGTCTGCACCGACCACCAGAATGCAGTCGTCCACAAGGGGGGAGCTTTCAAAAGCCTGCAATCCATACCAGATAACAGGCTTCCCGCAGAGCATCATATATTGTTTTGCCGTGTCGCTTTTCATCCGTCTGCCTGCACCCGCAGCCAGCAGGATCGCCGTACATTTTTCCATATCTATCTCTCTCCCAGACGCAGATTCGGAACAGCGTTCAGATCCATGCCGCTGCGCACGCCCTTGATATACTCATAGTAGCCTGCGGCGCCGATCATGGCGGCATTGTCCGTACACAGAATGGGGGACGGATGGCAGAACCGGATTCCCTCCGCCTTGCAGCGCTCCGCGAACGCTTTTCTGAGCGCCGAGTTGGACGCCACGCCTCCCGCTATGGCGAAGGTCTTGTAGTCGTACTGTTTTACCGCATGCATGGCATGATCCACCAGCACATCCACAACCGCCTGCTGGAAGGATGCCGCAACATCCGCCACGCAGATCTCCTGCTCTTTCATCCGGCAGCCGTTCAGATAATTGAGCACCGCTGATTTCAAGCCGCTGAAGCTGAAATCGTAAGCGTTCTCCTCCACCTTGGCTCTGGGGAAACGGATGGCGTCCGGATTTCCCTCCTTCGCCACCAGCTTATCGATCTTGGGGCCTCCCGGATAGCCGAGCCCGATTGCCCGCGCCACCTTGTCAAACGCTTCTCCCGCCGCGTCGTCCCGGGTTCTGCCGATGATCTCATACTCGCCGTAATCCTTCACCACCACAAGATGGGAATGTCCGCCTGACACCACCAGACAGATAAAGGGCGGCTCCAGATCCTTATTTTCTATATAGTTGGCGCTGATATGCCCTTCAATATGATGGACACCGATCAGAGGGATTCCCGTGGCAAAGCTGATTGCCTTCGCCTCGGACACGCCCACCAGAAGCGGACCCACCAGCCCCGGCCCGTAGGTCACGGCTATGGCGTCCATCTGTGTAAGTTCATAGCCGGAAACCCTGAGCGCCTCCTCTATGACCTGATTGATCTTTTCAATATGCTTTCTGGACGCAATCTCCGGCACCACTCCGCCGTAGAGCGTATGAAGATCGATCTGGGAGGAGATAATGTTGGAGCAGACCTCCCTCCCATTCTTCACAACCGCTGCTGCCGTCTCGTCGCAGGAGCTTTCAATCGCCAGTATCAAGATATCCTTGTCCATCCATCCAACTTCCTTCGTCTTACTGAGCAGATGTCTCGTCCTGCTCCTGTATGTTTACATTTTTTGCCAGATCCCATCCTAAGATTTTCCAGTGTCCGTCCTCGTCCTTACGCAGGAGGAAAATCTCCTCCACGGATTTCTTTTCGCTTCCGCTTGAGAGCAGATAGGTACAGTAGATCCGGGCAAATTCAGATCCGTTCTCCTTGAACTCGTATACATCCGTGCTTGCCGGGAGCGCATAGCTGCTCACCCGGATGGATTTCCCCTTGAAATCCGAGATCTCCGACTGAAGCCGTATGATGTATTTGCTCCAATCGTTGTTCTCCTTCAGTTCATCGTCATAGAGCTCCCTTGCCTTGGCGGCAAGCTGTTCCAGCTCCTCGTCCGTATATTCTTCATTATAAAAGCATTTGGTCAGCTCGCTGTAATACTTGACCACTTCCTTGACTGTAGGCGGATAATTGTTTTTCAGATCTCTCATAAGAAGCTCCTGCACAACAGTGAGCTTGGTGTTATCCTGATCCTTCTCCTTCTGGCGGTTGCTCAGATAATAGTAATAGCCAACCATGGCAAGCACCAGCACAAGAATAATAGCGCCGCTCTTCAACGCCGCACCGTTCCCCTGCTTCTTTGCGGACGGCTTTCCGCCCGTCCTTCCCGTTGTACGTCCTTCCATCCGGTTTCCTCCCGTTCGGTTTTGTCCCGTAGCTTTCCCGCTTTCTACTCTTCCTCAAACATAAGATCCACGCTTCTGCCGTCCTTTGCCGCGATCGAGGCGGGAAAGATCTTTCTCACCTCCGGCATATATTCCTCGGGATACGGCAGCGAGGGGCTGTAATGGGTCAGCCACATCTCCTTCACTTCCGCCCTCTTTGCCAGTGTTGCCGCCTCATAGAAGGTCATATGCTTATGCTCCTTCGCCTTGGCGAGCTTGTCCGGCTCTCCGTACATACCCTCGCAGATAAACAGATCCGCTCCGGCGGCATTCTCCACAATGCTCTCCGTGGGGCGCGTATCCGTGGTGTAGGTCACCTTCAGTCCCTTTCTCGGCGGCCCCAGCACCATATCCGGTGTCAGCGTGCGTCCCTCCAGCTCGATGGTTTCCCCCTTCTGGAGCCTGCTCCAGTAGGGCTTGTCGATCCCTGCCTCGATGGCTTTCTCCGGCAGGAATCTTCCTGTTCGTTCCACCACCATGTTATACCCATAGCATATCACATTGTGGTTCACCTTGAAAGCCTCCAGCCGAAATCCGTCAAACAAAATCTGCTGGGTATTTTCGGTCAGCTCCATGCAGGTAATGGAAAACGGCAGCTCCGGCGCAATCACCCGGAGTGCTGAGACCACCTTGTTAAGCCCCTTGGGGCCGATCAGCAGAAGGGGCTCCGTGCGCTCCGCATTTCCCATAGTGAGCAGCATGCCCGGCAATCCGCTGATATGATCCGCATGATAGTGGGTAAAACAGATCACATCGATGGGCTTCGGGCTCCAGCCCTTTTCCTTCATGGCGATCTGCGTACCTTCCCCGCAGTCGATCAGTATGCTCTTTCCGTTGTAGCGCATCATCAGGGACGTAAGCCATCTGTATGGCAGGGGCATCATGCCGCCCGTTCCCAGCAAACAAACATCTAACATAATTCCTTTTCCTCTGTCTCCTCTACCGGTACGGCGAAGCCTCTGATCAGCGCGTCGTAGCAATCCTCGCACAGATCAAAGCTGTGCCTTATGCCATCCCTTCTGCTGAAATAGCCGAACACCGTCTCCCCGTGGAAACAGCCTTCCTTTATCATTCCACTCTCCAGCTTAAGCCCCCTGCCGCACTGATTGCAGCGCACCTTTCCAAGCCGGGTCTTCCCTTCATCCATATATTTTCTCATGCCTACCTCCGTTCTGCAGCCTTGTATTACGGCTCCCAGTATAGCATGTTTCCTGCGCCTTTTCCCGTGGTAATTTATCCAACCGTTTCCTGTCTCTTCCACATGATCAGTGCATCTTCCTTGGGCTTTTCATAGAACCCGGGACGCACGCCCCCGCCCACAAAGCCCAGCTTCTCGTAGACATGGATCGCGGCGTGGTTTCCCACCCTGACTTCCAGCGTGTACTGCTCCACCCCGATCGTCCTTCCCCAGCGCATGAGCTGCCTTAACATCTCGGTTCCCAGCCCTTTTCCCCGCAGGGTCTGCTCCACGGAGACATTTCCCACATCGCCGTCCCCGCAGGCATTGATCACTCCGCACAAGCCGACGATTCTATCCTGTGTCTCCGCCACCACATAGAGGGCGTTTTCCTGTTTCAGCACCGCAAGAAGCGACGCCTCCGACCATGGCTGAGAAAAGGCGGAAGCCTCCAGCCGCGCCGCCATGGGCACATCCTCCTCTCGCATGGGGCGGATCCTCACCGGGCACCCATCCAACACGCAGTCGTAGGACAGCGCCTGTTTTTCACCGCTCATTCTGCTTTTCCGTCCTGAGGCTGTACGCCTGTTTCCTGCTCCATTCTCTCCCGTTCCGCCTGGCTCATGCGCAGGTATTCCGGCTGATGCTCCGCAGCGGAAACCACTTTTCCTTCCCGGTAATACTGCTGTGCCAGCGCCGCCACCGATGCCGCGCGCTGTCTGTTGCAGTGTGCCGGGGCAAAGCTGTACGGCACCTTTGCCAGCTCCGCGATCTGCTCCCGAAAGACAGGCACGCCGTCACCCAGAAAGATCACTTCCCTGCCAAGCCCGTTCAGCCGCTCCACAATATCCGTGATGTCCACCGCGCACTGGGGTACAACCGCCCGCAGAGTGTAGGCCTCCCCTTCCCGCACAAACTCATAAACGCCGGTGTAGACCTGCCCCCGCCTTGCATCCATGAGCGGGCAGACCAGCTTGTCCGTCCCGTAGAGATTATATGCCAGACCGTCCACGGTGGGAATCTCGATCAGGGGCTTTTTCAGCGCAAGTCCCAGTCCCTTCGCCGTCGCCGATCCGATGCGCAGCCCCGTAAAGGAGCCGGGCCCCGCCGCCAGCGCGATGGCGTCCACGGACGAAAGATCCAGTTCCACCATATTTTTCAACGCCTCCAGCATGGGCAACAGCGTCTGGGAATGTGTCTTTTTATAGTTGACCGTGTACTCGCCTACAAGCGTATCTCCGCAGACCACCGCCACGGAGGCTACAAGTCCCGAGCTGTCAAGCGCCAGTATCTTTCCCTTTTCTTCCATCCTGCTCTCCCTTCCGGCGGGGCTTTCCGCTCCGCAATCACGGCGCATCCGTATGGCCTGCGCCGCAGACTGTCCCATCCGTCACAGACGCTCCACCGCAATCCGCCGATAGTCAAAGCCTTTCTCCAGATCCTTGTCTATGGTAATCCTGATATAGTGCTCGGGAAGAATCTCCTCAACCAGATTCGCCCACTCCACCAGACTCACACCGTCCCCGTAGAAGCAGTCCTCGTAACCGATCTCCTCCATCTCCTCCACATCCCCGATGCGGTATACATCAAAATGATAGAACGGCATGCGGCCGTCCTCATAGATCTGCACAATGGTAAAGGTGGGGCTGTTCACATGCTCCGACACGCCAAGTCCGCGCGCAAAGCCCTGCGTAAACACCGTTTTTCCCACACCCAGATCACCGATCAGCGTGTAGACCTGACCGGGAAGCGCCGCCTGTCCGAGCTTTTCTCCCAGCGCGGCAGTCTCCTGTTCATTGTTGGTTTCAAAAATCTCTCTGTCCATTCTCTCTCCCGTTATCACTGACGGATCTTCACGGCGGATGCCGGAAGATGCGTGCTGAGTACCCGGATCACCTGCGCCGTATAGTCGCCCATATCCCTTCTGGGAAAAATACAGGCGTTGGTGCGCGAGGTGTAGACGATCAGGCTTCGCCCCGTGGACACTGCCTTGCGGATATCCTCCCACCGCTGCATCTCCTCCGTGCCGTTCTGGGACACATGGATTCCCTCATCGTCCAGCTTGTAGTGCAGGGGCTCCTTGAACGCCGGGTTTGCGAGCATCTGCTGCTTGCTCTTCAAAAAGAGCGACCACGGCAGATAGCACAACAGCACAACACCTGCCGCCACGGCAAGCCAGTACTGCCTGTATACACCGATCACCACAAACAGTGCGCCCATCACACTGCCAAACAGACCGGAAAAGCCGCTGTATGTGTGGCGCATCATATAATCATACAGATCTCCTGCATTGATATGCACATCAAATTCGATCATTCTGTGCCAAAGCCTCCATCATTTTAAAAATGGGCTGTCGCAACTCAGGCGACAGCCCTTACTCTTACTTCTCCAGCTCGGAAGTACAATGCGGACATCTGGTTGCCTCCAGCGGAATCTCCGATTTACAAAATGGACATTTCTTGGTCGTGGCAGGCGCCTCCTCCTTTTTATGAAGCTTGTTCATTCCCTTCACAAACAGGAACACCACAAACGCCATGATCAGGAAATTCAGCACGTTTGAAATGAAAGTGCCGTAGTTTAGGGTTGCCGCCCCCGCCGTCTGCGCTTCCTCAAGCGTCGCATAACTGCTGCCGTCCAGCGAAAGGAACCAGTTTGAAAAATCCACTTTTCCGGTAAAGAGACTCACCACCGGCATGATCATATCATTTACCAGTGAATTGACAATGCTGGTGAACGCGCTGCCGATGATCATACCAACCGCAAGATCTATCATGTTACCCCGCAGGGCAAATTTCTTGAACTCTTTTAACATACCGTAGCTCTCCCTCTTTTTTCATCCGTACCTTCTTTATTATAGGGATAACAGGGGGAAAAAGCAAGGAATATTTACGCATGTCCCTGTTTGATAATGGGACTTAACGGCTTGTAGATCAGCATGGTAATGATCGAGATCACACCCGCCTTCAGCAGATTCAGCGGTGCGACCGCCATCAGCACCAGCGTGGGCAGATCCTTGATTGCCGGATTGACGGCTTTTCCCATATCGATGATCACATCCACGGAGGGGAGACCGTACAGCACCACAAATTTGGGGATGAGATACCATGCGTTGAAAATGCTTCCGAACACCGTCATAACCAACGTTCCGGCAATGCAGCCCCAGACGGCGCCCTTTTTTGTCTTGTGGAACTCATAGATTGCGGACGCGGGCAGAAGAAGGCTGCAGCCGATGATAAAGTTTGCCATATCGCCCACAAGCGCCGTATCGCTTCCCTTGAAAAGGAGCTTCAACAGAATCTTGCAAAACTCGATCAGCACCCCCGCCACAGGCCCGAATGCAAAGCTCCCCACCATGACCGGCAGTTCGCTGAAATCGACCTTGTAAAAGCCGGGAGCAAAGGGCAGCGGGAAGTCAAAGAGATAGAGCACCGCCGCAATGGCGGAAAACATGCCTGTCACCGTCATCATGCGGGTGGAGAACAGCTTTCTCTTCACCCCGTTTTTTTTGTCCGCCAGTTTCCGGATGCCCACCGCCACCAGTATCATCAGCGCGATCAGTCCGAGAAACTCCGCCACAAACATCACATTTTCCGTTACTGTTTTCCATAAATCATTCATACTGCATACCATGCCTTTCCATTTTATTTGGAAACGCTTCGGTTGTAAAAAAAGCAGAAAAAATCCCGGATGCTTCATCCGGGAACTGCTTTCAGAATATGCCGCCATGCAGCCGCCGTACGCACGCCTGCACAGACACCGCATTCTTCTTTCATCCAGACTTTACTGTTGGTACCGGATTACACCGGTTCAGCCGCAGGCACAACGCCATACGGGTCGCAGACTCATCGGAACTTCCGCCTCACTGCCAGTAGGGAATTTCACCCAACCCCGAAGAATTTCTGATGAAAGAATAACGCGCCGCACGAAAAATGTCAATCTGTTTTTTTCTCCGCCCTGATGTAGCTGATAACAGTGGCAAGCCATACGGCGCCTATCACAAGGATCGGCAGAAGTCCCGTATCCAGTGCAAAATCAGCCAGCATACCGAAAATACATCCTGCCACACAGGCGATCTGCGTCGTCCGGAAAGCCGCATACCCGGCCTTATACATTCTGTACTGCTCCGCCTCGTCACAGCTCTCCTCCCAGCGCTTTGCAAATCTGAGATCGTAGATGCTGCCGCGTTTTTCCGGGTTGATCTGCTTATAGAAGTCCACCGCCTTCTTCTGCACCGCCAGCGTTTCCACGCCTGCCAGCGCAAGAATCAGCACATACAATCCAGTCATCCATTCGCCCCCATCCGGATTCATCTTGAACAATACATGGATCTCCGATATGTAGAACATCAGATTGATCACCGTTGCCAGACTGCCGAAGGTGGTACAGAACGAAAGCATACCATCCAGCTTTTTGTCTGTTTCCTCATCCTCTCCGTCCCACGAAGCAAACAGTTTCTTTGCCTTTCCCAGAAGTACGGCGCAGACAATTCCCAGAATGAGAAAAAGCACTGCATGAACCGCCGGCAGCACATAAAGCAGAATTTCCGACACATTTTCGATCAGCCCCTGCAGGCTGATGTCCTTTTTGCCGAATATCCCCGTGCCGTATCCGATAATCCCTCCCACCAGCATGGCGACCAGCAATCTGATAATAAAAGACTTCAAAGCCTTTCTGTCCTCTTTTTTTACACGGTTCCCCACCGCCTCATTTGTCTGCATACTCTTTCCTCCCTTCCGGGGCATCCCCCGGCTCTGCCACATATGTGAAAATGTCTTCCACCTTTACATTACATACCTGTGCGATCTTCAGTGCCAGTGTCACCGATGGGGAATAATCCCCCCTCTCGATCTGGCTGATCGTCTGACGGGAGGTGCCGACCAGCTCCCCCATCTCCTGTTGGTTTACGTTTAAACGCGCCCGATATTCCTTCAATCTGTTATAGAGCGGCATATTCCACCTCCGGTCACTTTTTCTTTCCCGCCATTGTCCATACCGCGCCAAAGCATGAGCCCATTTTGGTTTTCTCAAACAGGAGATAGCCCACGGGCTCCTTTTTCACGCAGAACAGGTAGAGCCTTCCCCTCTGACAAGTTTCTTTTTCATATTGACAACTTTTCTTGTCATCAAAAGTATATCATTGACAAGGATAGTTGTCAACCTGTTAAAGTTTTGGATTTTAATATCGAAAATTGTTGTATTTTTTAAAGTTTCAGACTTGTAAGTCAGAAACTCTTGTATTTTTTATGTTTTGGGGTATAATATAGTTAGGAAATCCGAAATATCCGGGAAATGGAGATTAGTATGAACGAACTTGTAAATCGCCCCGCCTACTTGGAACAACTCATTCAAAACAAAGATGTGGATCTGGTCAAGATTGTTACCGGCATCCGGAGATGCGGAAAGTCATCCCTGCTCAACCTGTTTCATCAGTATCTGTCCGACAACGGTATCGCTGACGCCAATATTATCCACATGAATCTGGAGTCCCTGCGCTACCGGGAGCTTTCCGACTATCTTACTTTTTATGATTATGTCAGTGAACACATTCCAAAGACCGGAAAGACTTATCTGATATTTGATGAGCTGCAGAATGTAACGCACTGGGAAAAAGCAATCGAATCCTTCCGCCTCGACTTTGATGTGGACATTTACATCACAGGCTCCAATGCCTATCTGCTCTCGACGGAATTTTCCACACTGCTCTCCGGCAGATATGTGGAAATTCGGATGCTTCCCCTCTCGTTCAAGGAATTTTTATCATTCTACGAGTTTGCAGCTTCCGTGACAATGGAAGAAAAATTTCAACAATACCTGCAGTTTGGCGGCATGCCGATCCTGAGGGAATATCAGTTTAACGAAGCGAGAAGTAATCAGGCGCTTGAGGGCATCTACTCCACCGTAGTGCTGCGCGATATTCTTGACCGCAATCATCAGGTTGATCAAGGCATGCTGCAGAAGATCATGCTGTTTCTCTGCTCCAACATCGGCAGTATCACATCTCCGAACAGCATCGGCAATGTACTGTCCGGCGAGGGCGAGCTTCCGGGTATAAAAGGCAAAAATGTGGCTGGCAAGACGGTGGACAAATATATCTCCCTGCTGTGCGCCGCATTCATCTTCTACTCCGTCGGACGGTACGATGTCAAGGGCAAGCAGCTTTTGAAAACATTGGAAAAAAATTATATCGTCGATATAGGCTTCCGCAATATGCTGTTAGGCTACCGTGACGCAGACCGGGGACATATTCTGGAAAACATTGTGTTTCTGGAACTGATCCGGCGCGACTACCGTGTCTACATCGGGAAAGTGGGAGAAACAGAAGTGGATTTTGTGGCGGAGAAGCCGAATGATAAAATATATCTTCAGGTGACGGAGAGTATGCAGTCGCCGGAAACCCGCGAGCGGGAGCTCAGACCGTTGCGCATGATCTCCGACAACTACGAAAAAATCATATTGTCCATGGACAGAAGCTACATCAACTCCTACGACGGAATCAAATCCCTGTACCTGATCGACTGGCTGTTATCCTGACAGCCCCGCCTCCCTGTAATCCGGGATTTCAAGCCTCCGCGCCGCTTCCGCAAAATATTGCTCCTCAAGGAGCGGCCAGCGACTTTCCGACCCGTCCGCAGCCGCCAGCTCAACAGCCATACTGACCATTTCCGAAGAGACATCCCTCCCGGTGAGCAGCGTCAGGATATTGCTGTTGATAAACCACGGCGCGCTCTGTAAAAGCCCACTCGCCACAATGTCCGTCACCACCCGGTCGCGGTCATAGGGTATTTTCAAAAACTCCGGCTCCCACCCGGCTCTGCCGTCCCTCTGTACGCCGTGCAGGATCATGCACTGGGCATAGCCGGGATCCCCGATGGCAATGCCCACACAACCGGCGTTAAAATAATGCCGTCCGCCATACTCCAGCCTGCCGGGCTTGTGGGTATGCGCACAGAGCAGATAATCCGTTCCGATGGTGTCAAGATAATGCCGCACTGCCGCCCCGTCAGGCTGCAAAAGCTCCCGGGTATCCTCAGGGGAGCCGTGGCAGCAGGTGATGGCAGGGTAGCCCTGCTTCTCATACACAAAGCTGATGGGCAGACCTTCAAAGTAATCCAGATCCTGCCCCATCAGCCGACGGTAAGTAAAGAGCAGGTTGCCGCTCGCCGAATTGAACACCCACATCCGTTCGGTATCCTGATCCTCTATCGCCCTGCGCTGGGCGATCATGTAATCTTCCCGGTTTCCCCGAAGCAGCCTGCATGGGTGCTTCCGCGTAAACGCATACAGATAATCCATGGTCTCCCGCGTGTAGGGAGTGTCGGAGACGTAGTCGCCCAGAAACAGATACTCCTCGCAGCCTTCCTTCTCCATATACTCCGTACACGCCCGGAACGCGGGATAATTGCTGTGTATGTCCGAAATAACTCCTATTTTCATGACTCTTTTCCTGTCTGCCCGCCAATCTTCATGGTCAGGCTGATGCGCTTCTTTGCCACATCCACGGAAAGCACCTGCACATCCACAATATCTCCCACGCTGACCGCCTCCAGAGGATGCTTGATGAAGCGGTCCGTAATCTGGGAAATATGCACCAGACCGTCCTGATGCACTCCGATATCCACAAACACGCCGAAGTCAATGACATTGCGCACGGTTCCTTTCAGGATCATGCCGGGCTTTAAATCCTTCATATCCAGCACATCGCTCCTGAGGATCGGCGCAGGCATATCATCTCTGGGGTCCCGGGCGGGCTTCTCCAGCTCCTTCACGATATCCGTCAGTGTAATCTCGCCGATTCCAAGCTCCAGCGCCAGCTTCTTCCTGTCGCCGATCTTTCTCTCCAGACTTCCTGTTTTCACAGCCTCGGCCGTCTGCGCCGCAGTTTCCTGCGCAGGCTCCTTTGCGAGGGTCATGCCTCCCATTGCCTGTGCCAGCGCCTTTCCCATGGCGGTATTCACATTTTTCACCTGAATCTGTCTGCCGCCCTTTGCGCCCTGGGCACGACCATTCTTGTCCTGCCCCTCCGCGCGGCGTCCGCTGCCTGCTGCCACCGGGGCACTCTTGCCCGCAAGGCGCTCCGCAGCCGCCTTTTTCTGGGCTGCGCGCACATCCTCCATGGTCAGTCCCAGCCTGCTTAAGAGCTTCTGCGCCGCGTCATAGGACTCCGGGTGTACGCTGGTGGCATCCAGCGGATTGTCGCCGTCCGGAATCCTGAGGAAACCGGCGCACTGCTCATACGCCTTGGGACCAAGCTTTGCTACCTTGAGCAGCTGTCTTCTGTCCGTGAAGCGTCCGTTCTGTTCCCTGTAATCCACGATATTCTTCGCAATCGCCTTGCTGATGCCGGAGATGTATTCCAAAAGGGAAACCGATGCCGTGTTCAGATCCACGCCCACCTTGTTCACGCAGTCCTCCACCACGCCGTGCAGCGTCTCACCCAGCTTTTTCTGGTTCATGTCATGCTGATACTGACCCACGCCGATGGACTGCGGATCGATCTTCACAAGCTCGGACAACGGATCCTGCAGGCGGCGCGCGATGGACGCTGCGCTCCTCTGCCCCACATCAAAGTTCGGGAACTCCTCCGTTGCCAGCTTGCTTGCGGAATATACGGAAGCGCCCGCCTCATTGACAATTACATACTGCACGGGGCGGTCAAGCTCCTTCAACATGTCCACTATCACCTGCTCCGACTCTCTCGACGCTGTACCATTTCCTACGGAGATCAGGGAAACGCCGTACTTTTTGATGAGCTTCTTTACCTCTGCCTTCGCTTCCTCCACCCTGTTCTGCGGTGCGGTGGGATAGACCACCTTCGTATCCAGCACCTTTCCGGTGGCGTCCACCACTGCCAGCTTGCATCCGGTTCGGAACGCCGGATCCCAGCCCAGCACAACCTTCCCTGCAATGGGCGGCTGCATCAGAAGCTGCTCTAAATTCTTGCCGAATACGCCGATGGCGCCATCCTCCGCCTTCTCCGTCAGTTCGTTGCGCACTTCCCTCTCGATTGCGGGCGCGATCAGTCTGTCATAGGCGTCCTGCACAACCTCTTTCAAAACCGGGGTCGTATACGGATTGTCCTTCGTGATCACCTTCTTTTCCAGATAGCGGATGATCCTGTCCACGGGCGCAATGACCTTGACCGTCAGGATTCTTTCGCTCTCCCCGCGGTTCAACGCCAGCACGCGGTGTCCGGCAATCTTTTTGACCGGCTCCTCAAACTGATAGTACATCTCATACACGCTTTCCGCTTTCTCATCCTTCGCGGCAGAGGTGATCACACCCTCCTCCATGGTTGCGCTTCTGATGTACTGTCTGTGCGCTGCGTCGTCAGACACCGTTTCCGCAATGATATCCTTTGCTCCCTGCAGCGCCTCCTCGGCGGTTTTTACCCGCTTTTCCTCCGGCACATCCTCGCCGGATACATACTTCTGCGCCTCCGCCAGCACAGGCTCAGCCGCCTCCTGCAAGAGCAGATACTCCGCCAGGCCGCCCAGCCCTTTCTCCTTTGCCACACTCGCTCTGGTCTTTCTCTTGGGACGGTACGGACGGTAGAGATCCTCCACCACAACCATCGTCTCCGCCGCAAGGATCTTCGCCTTCAGTTCATCCGTAAGCTGTCCCTGCTCCTCTATGCTGCCGATCACCTGCTCCTTTTTTTCCTCTAAGTTGCGCAGATACAGAAGCCTTTCGTGCAGATTACGGAGCTGCTCGTCGTTCAGGGAGCCCGTCGCCTCCTTGCGGTATCTGGAGATAAACGGGATCGTATTGCCCTCGTCGATCAGCTTCACCGCTGCCTCCACCTGCCATTTCTGCACCTTCAATTCTTCTGTGATCTTTTTGATAATGTCCATCTTTTTCCCCACCTGTCCTCTTTCTTGCGGCTCGCCGCCGTCTCATCCATTATACTGAAAATGAATTGTAAAAGCAAACGGAAGATGCTATACTAAGGACAGTAAATCTAATGATATATGGAGATTATTATGGACGGTTTTAATCATCAGCAGCAAAATATGCAATACTATTACCCGGTGAAAAAGAAGAATAACTTCGCCACGGCGGCATTGATCGTAGGCTTCTGTTCTCTTTTTCTCCTGATCACCTTCATCCTGCCGCTTCCGTTGGGTGCGCTGGGTATCCTGTTCGTGATCCTTTCAAAGCGGAAGGGAGAAAAGCTTGCGGGAACGGCAATCGCCGGACTGATTACCTCGATCATGGGCATGCTTCTGGGGCTGGCTCTCACGGTCAGTGTGGGCGTTGCGACCTTCCAGATGTTAAAGCCCGAAAACCGCGATCTGTTAAACCGGCAGTTTGAGAGCATTTACGGAATCGACTTCGACGAGTATATGGACCGCCTCTACGGAGACGACTTTGATCTGTAACGGAAGGAGGTTGTTTTTATGAGCTTAGCCATCAGCGAACTGCGCGGATCCGTTCAGAACGATCCCACGAAGGAGTGCCAGACCTGCAAGAACCGAAAATATCAGGACGGCTCCGACGAGATGGTTTCCTTCAAATCGCCCGCCCACATTTCTTCCAATGCGGCGGCATCCGTGGTGCGCTCCCATGAGCAGGAGCATGTGAGCAACGCTTTTGCAAAAGCGGCGACGGGAAACGGCAAGGTGGTACGCGCCTCCGTCACACTGCACACGGCAGTCTGTCCGGAATGCGGACGCACTTATATTTCCGGCGGCACTACCCAGACCCAGATCAAATATTACAACGAGGATAACCCCTATCAGCAGTCCTTAAAATCATCCGATGCCACAAAATACAGCGGCATGAATGTGGACTACACAGTTTGACCCAAAAACCTCAGAATGGAGAAACTATGAACACTTATTTATCCACCTCAGATTTGAAAAATCAGGCAAAGGAAAGGCTGTCCGGGCATTACGGCATGGTGATCGGCGGCGCCATGATCATCAACATGATCAGCGGAACCCTTTCCCCATGGATGACTGTACTGCTGCCGTCGAACACCCTTATTTCCTATCTTATTTCATGGGCGGTCAGCCTGCCCCTTTCCGTTTTTGTGGGTGTGCTTTCCGTCGGATTGACCCTGATCTTTATGAAGCTTTCCTTCGGCACTGTGCCGTACCTTTCCGATTTATTCTACGGCTTTTCCCACATACGGACGGCAATCGGACTTTCCCTTGTGCTGACAGCCGTCTCCGCACCGTTGAGCATGGCATACATGATTCCGCTGGCTCTCTACTCCCTCACCGGCAGTGAGGTCTATATGTATCTGATGTTCGTGTGTCTGGCAGTGGGGCTTGCGATTTATGTACCGCTCTCCCTTGCCCTGTCACAGTGCTACTTCCTGATGCTGGACTTTCCCGACAAGTCCGCAGGCGAGATCATCCGGCTTTCCTTCCGGATCACGGCGGGTCACCGTCTGCGCCTGTTCTATCTGCAGGTTACCTTCCTTCCCCTGCTTATTTTAGGGGCATTGTCCTTAGTGGGGCTTCTGTGGGTGAATGCCTACATGCAGATGACCTATACACAGTTTTATTTTGACATAATGAAACCGGTGCAGAAGAATTAATCTTCCGCACCGGCTACCGGCTTGGCTCCTGTGCTGAGCCATTTTAAATATCCGTTGATAAAGGGATCCAACCCGCCGTCAAGCACGGCATCCGCATTTCCGCTCTCCACACCCGTCCGGTGATCCTTCACCATCGTGTAGGGCTGCAATACATAGGATCTGATCTGATTTCCCCATCCGATTTCTTTTACTTCTCCGCGAATATCGGAAAGCTTCTCCGCATTCGCCTCCTGCTTCAACAGATACAGCTTTGCTTTCAGCATCTGCATCGCCTTGTCCTTGTTCTGGAACTGGCTTCGCTCGTTCTGGCACTGCACCACGGTTCCCGTAGGAATGTGCGTGATACGGATTGCCGAGGAGGTCTTATTGATGTGCTGTCCACCGGCGCCGCTGCTTCGGTAGGTATCAATCCGCAGATCCTCTTCGTTGATCTCCACATCCAGATCCTCTTCTATATCCGGCATGACATCCAGCGACACGAAGGAGGTCTGTCTCTTGCCCTGCGCGTTGAACGGTGAAATTCTGACCAGTCTGTGTACGCCCTTTTCGGACTTCAGATAGCCATATGCATTCTCGCCGTTGACCTGAAATGTCACGGACTTGATGCCCGCCTCGTCGCCGTCCAGATAGTCCAGCACATCGATGGAAAATCCCTTCCGCTCCGCCCATCTGGTATACATGCGGTACAGCATGCCGCACCAGTCGCAGCTCTCCGTACCGCCCGCACCTGCATTCAGCTTCAATATGGCATTGTTCTTGTCATACTCCCCCGATAACAGGGTGCCGATACGCATTGCCTCAAAGGTGCTGACAAAGTGGTTCAGCTCCTCCTCAATCTCGGGAATGAGGGATTCGTCATTCTCCTCATAGCCCATCTCGATCAGGGTCAGGATATCCTCGTACCCGGTTTTTAAATCCCGGTAGGTCTGACAGGTATCCTTCAGATTTTTCAATTCCTTCATTTGTTTGTTGGAACGCTCCGGATTGTCCCAGAAGCCCGGCGCCTCCATCTCACGTTCCAGCTCTTCGATCCGCTTCTCCTTGGAAGCCAGGTCAAAGTGAATCCCTCACTTCCGCTAAAGGTGTTTCATAGGTAAGGAGCTTTGTCTTCATATTATCCAATTCTACCATTAACGTCACCCACTTTCTTTTTTATATTTTGTCCCGCTTAACTTCTTCCGCAGCAGTTCTTGTACTTCTTGCCGCTTCCGCAGGGGCAGGGATCATTCGGATATACCTTGGCATTTGCACGCTTTGTGGGCGTCTTGGGGCCGCTGTCGTCCTTGTTGGTTCCTGTCACCTTTGCCACCTGCTCACGCTCAACCTTCTGTTCAATCTTCACGCGGAGCAGAAGTCTCACGGTATCTTCCTTGATGTTCTGCGTCATTTCATCGAACATCTCGTAGCCGCTCAGCTTGTATTCCACCAGAGGATCTCTCTGACCGTATGCCTGCAGACCGATTCCCTGACGGAGCTGCTCCATATCGTCGATGTGATCCATCCACTTTCTGTCGATCACCTTGAGCAGGATCACGCGCTCCAGCTCACGCATCATTTCAGGCTCGGGGAACTCGGTTTCCTTCGCCTCGTAGAGCTTGACCGCCTCTTCCTTCAGCTGCTGTTTCAGACCGTTCTTCTTGTTGGCATGAATCCGCTCTCTCGTCACGGGCTGCAACGGGATCAGGGGAAGCAGAAGGGCATTCAGCTCATTCAGATCCCACTCCTCCGGCTCGATATCATCCCCGATTGCCATGTCCACGCAATGCTCGGCAATGTCCGTGATCATCTTGTAGATCACATCGCGCATGCTCTCGCCGTCCAACACACGGCGTCTCTCACCGTAGATGATCTCTCTCTGCTCGCTCATCACGCGGTCATATTCCAACAGATTCTTACGGATTCCGTAGTTGTTGTTCTCTATCTTCTTCTGGGCGGATTCGATTGCTCTGGAGAGCATCTTGTGCTCGATTTCCTGTCCCTCCGGAATACCCATGGAGTTGAACATTCCGATCAGACGCTCTGATCCGAACAAACGCATCAGATCGTCCTCCAGCGAAATGTAGAACTTGGATTCACCGGGATCTCCCTGACGTCCGGCACGACCGCGCAGCTGGTTGTCAATACGTCTTGATTCATGTCTCTCCGTACCGATGATCTTCAGACCGCCCGCCTCTCTGGAAGCGTCGTCCAGCTTGATATCCGTACCACGGCCTGCCATGTTGGTCGCGATGGTAACCGCACCGTGCACACCGGCATCCGCCACGATCTCCGCCTCCAGCTCATGGAACTTCGCATTCAGCACCTTGTGTTCGATGCCCCGTCTGCGCAGCATGCCGCTCAGCTCCTCGGACGCTTCGATGGTGATCGTACCTACCAGCACGGGCTGTCCCTTCGCATGGGCTTCCTCCACTGCCGCCACGATTGCATGCAGCTTTTCCCGTCTTGTCTTGTATACGGCGTCCTGATGATCGACTCTCTGTACCGGTCTGTTGGTGGGAATCTCGATAACGTCCATGCCGTAGATGTCGCGGAACTCCCTCTCCTCCGTCAGTGCCGTACCGGTCATACCGGATTTCTTTTCAAACAGGTTGAAGAAATTCTGGAAGGTGATGGTGGCAAGGGTCTTGCTCTCCCTTTTAACCTGCACATGTTCCTTCGCCTCGATTGCCTGATGCAGACCGTCCGAATAACGCCGTCCCGGCATGATACGTCCGGTGAACTCATCCACGATCAGCACCTGGTCGTCCTTCACCACATAATCCTTGTCGCGGAACATCAGGTTGTGCGCACGGAGCGCCAGAATGATATTATGCTGGATCTCCAGATTCTCCGGATCTGCAAAGTTGTCGATGTGGAAGAATTTTTCCACCTTCTCCACGCCTGCTGCCGTCAGATTCACGACCTTATCCTTTTCATTTACGATAAAGTCGCCCGTCTCCTCCTGCACAACGCCCATGATGGCGTCCATCTTGGACAGATCCGCCATATCGTCGCCGCGGGTCATCTGTCTTGCCAGAATATCGCACAGCTCATACAGCTTTGTGGACTTGCCGCTCTGACCGGAAATGATCAGAGGGGTACGCGCCTCGTCGATCAGCACCGAGTCCACCTCGTCAATGATGGCATAGTGAAGATCCCGAAGCACAAGCTGTTTCTTGTAAACCACCATGTTGTCACGGAGGTAATCAAATCCCAGTTCATTGTTGGTCACATAGGTAATGTCGCAGTTGTATGCCTCTCTTCTCTCATCGGAGGTCATGCTGTTCAACACCACGCCCACCTTAAGACCAAGGAACTCATGCACCTGTCCCATCCACTCCGCATCACGATGCGCCAGATAATCATTGACGGTGACAATGTGGACACCTCTTCCCTCAAGGGCATTGAGGTATGCGGGCAATGTGGAGACGAGGGTTTTTCCTTCACCTGTACGCATCTCTGCAATACGTCCCTGATGCAGGATGATACCACCGATCAGCTGTACCCTGTAATGCTCCATGTTCAGGACACGCTTTGCTGCCTCCCGCACCACCGCAAACGCCTCCGGCAGCAGATCATCCAGTGTCTCGCCGTCCCACAGACGTTTTTTGAACTCTTCAGTTTTCGCCTTCAGCTGCTCGTCGGTGAGTGCCTGCATGTCAGGGCGCAGCGCCTCGATCCGATCCACCAGCGGTGAGATTCTCTTCAATTCCCTTTCGCTGTGCGTACCGAAAATTTTTGTAACCAGACTCATATGACTCTATACTCCTATCTGCGCCTGTAAGCGCGCAAGAATCTCTGTAAAAACAAATACACAAGGTTTATTGTAGCAGATTTACAAGGCAGATTCAACCAAAAGCCACCGCAAAGAATGAAAGTTTTGTAAACAAAATGTTAAATTGACACTCTCAAACGGGAATTTTATAATAGGAATCATACACGATACAAAAACAGAGGTGCTGAATTTATGATACATTTATATGTCAATTATCCGGAGCAGACGCCCTGCTACCGCTCCGTCTCGGAGGCGCTCTCCTCCCTGCCCGAAATCGAGCTGCTGCCCCAGGCATTTCCCGCACCCGGGGAGCCGCAGGCAGAGCCCGTCACCGTTCACATCGCGCCGGGCATCTACGAGGAGCTGCTTGTGGTAGAACGCCCCTATGTGACGTTTCTCGGGGAGGATGCGTTGAAAACCGTGCTGAGCTTCCACCTCGGCGCTTTTGAAGCCATGCCTGACGGCAGCAGACGCGGCACCTTCCGCACTGCCTCCGTGCGCGTTCACGCACATAATTTCACCGCAAGAAACATTACATTCCAAAACACGGCAGGCTACGGGCACACGGTGGGACAGGCGCTGGCACTCTATGCGGACGGCGACCGCCTCGTTCTGGAAAACTGCCGCCTGATATCCAGTCAGGACACGCTGTTTACCGCCCCGCTTCCCCCCACGGCAGCGAAGCCCGGCGGCTTTACCGGGCCGGGAGAACACGCTCCCAGAATCAACAACCGCCAATATTATGTAAATTGCTTTATTCAGGGGGATGTGGATTTCATTTTCGGCGGCGCCATTGCCTATTTTCAAGGCTGCACGATCTTTTCCAAGAAACCCGGAGACAGAAAACCGCCGGAGAGCCCGGCGGACGAGGTGATTTACGGATATGCCACTGCGGCATCCACTCCGAAGGATCTGCCCTTCGGCTATGTATTTGAAAACTGCTGCTTTGACAGCGACTGCCCGCCCCGTTCCGTCTATCTGGGACGCCCGTGGCGCGAGTGGGCAAAAACGGTGCTGTTACGGTGCAGCCTCGGCAGCCATATCCATCCGGCAGGCTGGAATGACTGGGGAAAGCCCCATGACCACTTCTACTATGGGGAATATCTCTGCACCGGCGAGGGCGCAGCCGCGTCTGAACGGGCGGCTTTCTCACACCTGCTCTCCGACAATGAAGCTGCGCTCTACACGGTGCAAAACGTACTGGGCGAACCGGACGGCTGGAACCCGCAGGTTACTTGCAGTCCTCAATCGCCTTGTGCAGACCGGTGAAAAGCTCCTGATACCGGATATGGGGCGCATCGAAGCGCGCCACCGCCGTATGCAGGCCCAGCGGAAATTCCTTTCCCTCCGCCTCGAAGACCTTCCCATTCTCTTTACTGATCTTATCTGCTACGGACTGTGCGTAGGCCTCCTCCGTGCTGTCCGTCAGCAGTGCAAATTCATCCCCGCCGATGCGGAACACGATATCGTTCTCTCCGGCGGCAGCCTCCATGCGCTGCATGGACGTCAGAATCGCAATATCTCCCGCTTTTCTGGAAAAATCGTTAATCGGTAACAGATTCTGAATGTCACAGCATACAAAATAACAGTTCTTCCGCTCCGTAAAAAAGTCATACAACTCACTGATATCCACAGCTTTTCTTGTTCTCATATAAGCATCTCCGTTCTCCACAGGCCGTGTAAGCCTTGGAAACAACTCCGAGAAATGCGAGGACTTACCGGATTGTCTCTCACGAAACTCGGACGGTTTACAGTTCCAGATCTGCTTGAATGCACGGCAAAAAGCCTCGTTGGAGCCATATCCGTACTGCAGCGCCACGTCAAGAATGCTGACCTGCGGTTCCTCCGCCAACCTGCGCGCCGCCTTCATCATCCTTCTCCTGACCAGATACTCCCTCACGGATATGTTGTTTACACACCGAAACAGCTTCTCCAGCGTAGACCGGGAGCAAAAGCACGCCGCTGCGACGTCCTCCGTCCCAATCTCATCCTCCAGGTGGTTCTCCAGATATTGAAGTGCTCCCGCAAGCAGCTCCATATTTCCCATTGCTTCCCTCCATGCTGCAAATCTCTGTTGGTACCATGCTTATATTCTACTCCGTATGGCAGCGGTGCGCTTGATATTTTGAGTATTCCTGCAGCACACGGAACAGTTTTTCGCAAAACGTGATTTCAAATAGCACATGTAATCATCCCTGCGTGTTGATGCAGGATTTCCTTCATTTCTCTTTCTCGCTTATTCCAAATACCCCTCTGCTTCCTTTTCAAGCTCCAGCCATACCGGGTATTTTGCTCCGTTCTCATCAAAGAATTGTTTCAGATCCCGGTTCAAGGCGCTCATTTCATCGGTTGCGTTCATGGCGTGGTCGGAGGCGCAGATTTTTCCGAGGCTCGTTGCACACATGAGTTTGAAGAAGCGCAGGCAGGTCTTTCGATATGCCTCGCCCGTAAAGTCCTGATCGTCTTTCGGCAGGATTTCATGCCCGGCATTCTTTATGGCACTGTAGCCTTCAATGTTGGCGTCGATCAGCCGGTTCAGGTATGCCGTGTTGCCCTTCAGCTTTTTCAGATTTCCATCCGCCTTGTAGCATGCAAAGGCAACCGGCAGCACAAACGCCGCATGGCAAAGAAGGTAGTCCTCCATATTAGGCTCATAGATCACCTTGTATTTCGTACCGTCAAAAATCTGCCCGATCAGGCTCTCGTTGGAGGTTTCATCCGGTAGCTGGCCAATGGTCATTTTTTTCAGATCAACGGACGCCACTCTGTCAGGCTTCCGATACCCCGCCGAATGTGCAAAGGCAAAAAGGACATTTTTCTCCGGCAGCGACTCGGTGATTGCCCTTGCGCGCACATTGTTGCCCACGAAAACGATGTTTTTTGTCCGGTTTGCCCGCAGGATCTCCATGATGGAGTCAAACTGGGTATAGCGCAGAACCACAAAGATCACATCGTACTGGTCATCCGCTGCAAGTTCGGTCACGACCGGAATACGGCTGACCGACACACGGGGCGAAAACTTGTCCTTGATCCGCAGTCCGTTCTTTTGAATCTCCTCCGCCCATTTTCCCCGCGCAAGCAATGTTACCTCTCTACCTGCACGGAACAGGTTTCTTGCAAGATTGCAGCCGAGTACGCCTGCACCAAATACTAAAATTTTCATAACCTGGTCTCCTCTCTGAAAAAATATTCTGTTACAAAAGATATTTTGTTACTGCTCCCTCCGTGCAATCTTCCGATACTCGATCGGCAGAATGCCCGTACTTTTTTTTAAACAACTCCGCAAAGCGGCTGGAGGTGGTGTAGCCGATCATCTGGGCGATCTGCCCCATGGTAAAATCGGTGTTGATCAACAGATGCCGTAACCCTTGCTTCGTAAAATAATGACGCCACCGGGATTTCCACATCCAGACAAAAATCCTCAGGAAAGAAGAAAGCGTGGATTTTAATGTCAAGCAGATCCTGCTTCGCATAGAACCGGTTAGTTTTGTCTAATCGTACTATAACAACAGACGATTCAAAAGTCAAATCATCTATTATCGCAAAAGAGATTTATTCAACAAAAAAAGGCCTGACTGTAAAGGATCTGCCCACAGTCGGCAAAACGCTGCCATGATGAAGGACGCGCCGATCATTATTCTGGATGAGGCCACAGCCAACGTGAATCCGGAAACGAGAAGGAGTTGATGGATGCCATCGGCGAGCTGACCCATGAGAAAAACGTTATCATGATTGCCCACCGGCTGAAGACCGTCCGCCATGCGGATCAGATCCTCGTTGTGGACAAAGGGCAGATCGTCCAGCGCGGCACACACGACGAATTGATGAAACAGAACGGTGTCTACCACCATTTCATCAGCGGCAGGGAACAGGCGGTAGGCTGGAAGCTGTAAGGTCTCCTCATTGGACTATCGTCCATTCAAATACAAGAGCCCCCGGAAAATCAAGGTTTCCCGGGGGCTTGCTAATCAATACTATGCTATTTGCTCTTCCACACATGGTAGTTCGTATAAAGTATCCGGATCGATATCCAAACAAGATGTATTATCCCGATTTTGATTGACATCCCATGCAAGTGTATCATTCATTACCGTACAGGTATCCATAAAGATATCCAAGTCCTTTAGCACGCAAAATGCCTCCTTGTCAATCATGTGGGACATATCGTAACACACTATTTTTCCATCATCAAAATACACATATACCGTGTAATTTTTCATAGGTACAACCTGCACAACCTTTGGAAACATTTTATCACCTCCTGCTGCACTATATCAAGGGATTAATTCTGTTTAAAGGTTTTCCGTCTTTTGACAATTCCCAATTCTGCATCAACTCATCCTGATGCAAAACACACCATGCCAAAATCAACTTTAATTGCCTTGAGGGCAGGGCTCCTTTTATTACGCGGGCTGCATCTATTTCAATCAACGCCTTATTTCCATTGTATTCGGCATGAAAATGCGGCGGATTGTGGTCATCATAATACATAGTTACCCTGATTCCATAAAACAGTGCGATCTCCGGCATATTTTCTGCCCCCTTTCACCTCTTGTTACAACAAGAATAACATAATCTTCATTGAAAAAAAAGTGTTTTGTCAGTTATCCATGATGTTCCATGATGTTTCAGTTCTTCGATGAACGTATCGCGTTTCGGCTCTATTCCCGTCATAACCGTTCAGTTCATCTTTACAATTTTGATCGACAGATATTCAAAAACCCCGGAAAATTTGATTTTCCGGGGTCTGTAAACAAATTGTATTGTCTCTTCCGAGATAATTATCTCTTTGAGAACTGAGGAGCGCGACGAGCGGCCTTTAAGCCATACTTCTTACGCTCTTTCATACGAGGATCACGGGTCAGGAAGCCTTCCTTCTTCAGAACGGGTCTGAAGTCTGCGTCTGCCTGGCACAGTGCTCTTGCGATGCCGTGACGGATTGCGCCTGCCTGACCTGTGGTGCCGCCACCGCGTACATTTACCAATACGTCAAACTTGTCTGCGTTGTCAGTTACAGTCAGAGGCTGGCGAACGATTACCTTCAGGGTCTCAAGACCAAAGTAATCATCCATGTCTCTCTTATTTATGGTAACCTTTCCGGTTCCCGGTACAAGATATACTCTTGCGATGGATTTCTTTCTTCTACCTGTTCCGTAGTATCTTGCTGATTTAGCCATTTTAATTTCCTCCTTCCAGTCCCGTTAGAATGTCAGCACTTCAGGCTTCTGAGCCGCATGCTTGTGGTCAGGTCCTGCATATACATGCAGCTTGGTGAACATCTGTCTTCCTAAAGGTCCTTTGGGAAGCATGCCCTTGACTGCAAGTTCGATTACCTGCTCGGGCTTCTTGTCTAACTTCTCTCTCAATGTAGCTTCTTTCATACCGCCAACATAATCAGAGTGGCTGTAATATACCTTCTGATCCAGCTTCTTGCCGGTAACCTTGATCTTCTCTGCGTTGATTACGATTACATAGTCTCCTGTATCGATGTGCGGTGTGAAGATGGGCTTATTCTTTCCTCTCAACACTTTTGCAACTTCGGATGCCAGACGACCCAGGGTCATGTCAGTAGCGTCTACTACATACCATTTTCTATCGATTGTAGCCGGGCTAGCCATAAATGTTTTCATGATATTTCCTCCATACCTAGTAAAAGCTTGAATGAATCTTACCCGGCGGATGTCCGGCCACCTCATAAAATTCTTCAAAACCGTTTCGTTCCCACGATCCTGTGCTGCATTGCCGGGGCTTTGGCTCAACAGTACGAAAGACCGCCACAGTGATATATTATATTATACTAAGTTTTTTCTGTCAAGGCATAAATTCATATTTTACGAGCATTAATCCGCACGCCGGAGCCGTCATTCCGGCAGCCGCCCGGTCGCGTCTCTCGAGGATCTCCGCCACCTGCTCCGGCTCCCTGTGTCCTCTTCCCACTTCCATCAGGGTGCCTGCTATGATGCGCACCATATTATAGAGGAAACCGCCTCCGCAGACCCGGATCACAATGTCTCCCTGCTGCTCCTCCACTGTTATCCCATAGATTGTGCGGACGGTACTCTCCACCACCGCAGCCGCGGCGCAGAAGCTCTTGAAATCATGCTCGCCCACAAGATAGGCAGCCGCAGCCCGCATGCGCTCCACATCAAGCCTGTAATCCGTAAAGCAGCTGTAAAGCCGCTTGGTGGGGATGGGGAACTGTCCGCATGCAATGCGGTATTCATAGGTTTTACGGCTGCTGCAATGGCGCGGATGGAAATCGGGAGCTGTCTCCCTGCACTCCGTGATCCGAATGTCCTCCGGCAGCTTTTGGTTCAACACATAGGGCAGCTTGTGTGCGGGAATGGCAGTCTCCCCGTCAAACACCGCGGCATTGCACAGCGCGTGTACGCCCGCGTCCGTTCTGCTGGCGCCGGTCACCCGGATCTCCCGTCCCATGATCCCGGTGAGCACTCTGTTAAGCTCCCCTTCGATGGTACGGGCTTCCTTCTGAACTTGAAATCCGGCATATGCTGTTCCATCATACGCAACCGTCAACAGATACCGCTTCATCCCTATCTCCCTTCCGCAGGCTGTCACGCGTTCCCTCTACCACGGAACAAACACGCCCACCGCAATGCATGCCGCCAGATAAAACAAAAGCACTACATAGCTGATGTAATCCCGCTTTTTATAAATGAGCGGCTTCATCTTCGTCCGTCCTTCGCCCCCGTGATAACAGCGCGCCTCCATCGCCATGGCAAGGTCATTTGCGCGGCGGAAAGCGGAAATAAACAGGGGCACCAGCAGCGGAACCATCGCTTTTGCCTTCTTGATGATATTGCCGCTCTCAAAATCCGCACCTCTGGCGATCTGCGCCTTCATGATCTTGTCCGTCTCCTCCAACAGAATCGGAATGAACCGCAGCGCAATGGACATCATCATCGCCACCTCATGCACGGGAAGGTGAATAAGCTTAAGCGGCCGCATCGCCTTCTCCATTCCGTCCGTCAGATTGTTCGGCGTGGTGGTAAGGGTCATAACGGATGAGCCGATGATCAGCATGGTAAGCCGGATCGCCATGAATGCTGCCACCCTGATTCCCTCTTTGGTGATCTGCAGCTTCCAGAAGCTCACCACCGCCTCACCCGGCGTCAGAAACAGGTTGAACACCACCGTGATCAGCAAAAGAATCAGTATGGTGCGCATTCCCTTTATCATAAAACGGAAGGGAACATGAGAAAGCCGGATCACCACCGCGAGAAACACAGCCGCGCACAGATAGCCGCAGAAATTGTTGATGCAGAACAGGGAAATAATAAAGATCAAGGTGCCTGCCAGCTTCACGCGCGGATCCAGCCTGTGAATCACGGAATCCGTCTGATAATATTGTCCCAATGTGATATCTCTTAACATAACTCTCCATCCTTCGGTATTACGGTCACATTCCCCCAAATGCTGCGGCGATTTCCTCCGCCGCCTCCCCTATGGTGGTGGTATCGGGATCCACGGGCAGCCCGGCATCCTTCAGCTTGTGCATGATGTAGGTCACCTGCGGCGCCGCAAGTCCCACGCTTTCCAGCTCCTTATAGTGCTTGAACACCTCGCCCGGCACATCGTCAAACATAACCCTTCCCTTGTTCATTACCAAGATCCGGTCCACATATTCCGCAACATCCTCCATGCTGTGGGACACTAAGATCACCGTAATGCCGCGCTCCCTGCGCAGCTTGCAGATCTGGGTGAGGATTTCCTCCCTTCCCTTGGGATCCAGACCCGCGGTAGGCTCGTCCAAGATCAGCACCTCCGGCTTCATGGCAAGTACGCCCGCAATCGCCACGCGCCGCTTCTGCCCTCCCGAAAGATCAAAGGGAGACTGGTAAAAACACTCATCCGGCAAGCCCACCTGCCGCAGCGCCTCATAGGCACGCAGCTCGGCGTCCTTCTTGGAGAGTCCCAGATTCTTCGGTCCGAAGCAGACATCGGAAAATACATCCGCCTCAAACAACTGATGCTCCGGGTACTGGAACACAAGCCCTACCTTGCTCCGCAACTCTTTTTTATTGTAATCGTCATCGTCAATATCCCTGCCGTTGAAATAAATATGCCCGGATGTCGCCTTGAGCAAACCGTTCAGATGCTGCACCAGCGTGGATTTTCCCGATCCCGTATGTCCGATCAGGCCGATAAACTGACCATGGGGAATCACAATATTCACATCATCCAGCGCCTTTACGGACAGCGCCGCATCATCCCCGTACACATGACTCACATGGTCTACTATGATTGACAGTTCTTTTTCCATTCCTCGTTATCCTTTCGCGCCCTTTGCGCGGTAATGCTTCATAATTTCCGACACCAACTCATCGATGCTCAGGATTCCGTCCGGCACGGCAATGCCTCGTTTCTGAAGCTCATAGGCAAGCAGCGTAACCTGCGGCACATCCAGTCGAAGCGATTTGATCTTTTCCACATCCGAAAAAATTTCCTTCGGCGTTCCCTGCATCGCCACCCTGCCCTTATCCATCACAAACACCTTGTCTGCGTGTATGATTTCTTCCATATAGTGTGTGATCAGTATGATCGTCACGTTCTCCACATCATTCAGGGCTCTGGCGGCGCGGATGACCTCCTTGCGCCCGTTGGGATCCAGCATGGCGGTGGGTTCATCCAGCACAATGCACTTGGGATGCATGGCAAGCACCCCCGCGATGGAAACGCGCTGCTTCTGCCCACCGGACAGCTTGTTGGGAGAGTATTTGCGGAACTCGTACATTCCCACCGCTTTCAGGCTCTCCTCCACCCTCTGCCAGATTTCTTCCGTGGGTACGCCCATGTTTTCGGGGCCAAATCCCACATCCTCCTCCACGACCTGACCGATGATCTGGTTGTCCGGATTCTGGAATACCATGCCCGCCGTCTGTCGGATATTCCAGATTTCACTTTCATCCTTCGTATCCCTGCCGTCCACCCAGACGCTTCCCTCGGTGGGGCACAGAATAGCGTTCATGTGCTTGGCAAGTGTGGACTTTCCGGAACCATTGTGCCCCAGAATCGCAATGAAATCGCCCTGTGCAATATCTATGGACACCTCGTCCACCGCACGGTTGATTCCCTCCACATTTCCGTCCTCGTCCCGTCTGATATATTCATATACAAGCTTGTCTGTCTTAACGATACCCATACTCTTCATTCTCTTTCCTTCCCTCCGCCGCCCGGACGCAATACTGCAGGCAGCGCAGAGGGAAATGCCTGCGTGCCTATTATTGTACTAAAATTCCTTGCAAAATACAACAGATTTGCTCTACGGTTTTACAAACCTGCAAAATAATGCTACACTGTTGAAAATGAATGGTAGGGATTATGATGAATAAAAAACAGACTTTTTGGAAATCTTTAGGACTTCTGGTACTGGTTATCGTCCTGTTCACCCTTCTGTCAAGATGGATGCTGAACGGCGGACAGACCCTTGCCGATTACGCAAAGGATCACCCCGAGCTTGCCTATGGCACAACGGCGGCAGACGGCACAACCCCGGACAGTACCACCGCTCCGGACGGTACAGATTCAGAAAACAGTGCTTCGGGCGGAAACGCAGAAGCGGACGATCAATCCGGGACAGCGATTCCCGACGGCTCCCTGATTGGAAACGGGGCAGGCGTGGAGGATCGCGTGACCTATCAGCCGGACTTCTACTATGAATCCCTCTCCGAGGAGTTGAAGGCGTATATTACCGGAAAATCTTATCCCGATGCCGGCACAGGCGCTGCGGCTGAGGTCAGCTATGATGAACTCTCCTATGTGCATGTTCTGTATGTGGATTTCAATGGGGAGACCGAAGCCGGGGAACTGATCTGCAGCCGGACGATTGCCGAAGATCTGACCAAAATCTTTTACGAACTCTTCACGGCGGAATATCAGATTGAGAAAATCCGGCTGATCGATACCTACGGGGGCGATGATGTTGCATCCATGGCGGACAACAACACCTCCTGCTTCAATTATCGCCCTGTTGCAGGTTCGGAAAAGCTGTCCAAGCATGCGCTGGGACTTGCCGTAGACATCAATCCCCTCTACAACCCGTACGTGCGCTACACAACAGAAAACGGCCAGCTCGTCTCCCCCAAGGAAGGGGAAGCCTACGCTGACCGTTCAAAAGAGTTCCCTTATAAAATTGACAGTTCCGATCTATGCTGCCGCCTCTTTCTGGAACACGGCTTTACCTGGGGAGGCAACTGGAACTCCGTCAAAGACTACCAGCATTTCCAGAAGTAGATTAAAGTTGGAAGATTGCCATGCTCTCGTCCATCTTGTCCGCAATGCCCTTCAGATGGCTTGCCTTCTCGGAGATATCCGCCACAGCGGTGGTAATCTCGGTGATGGAGGCTGAGGTCTCCTCCGTGCTGGCTGCATTCTCTTCTGCGATGGCAGTCAGATTCTGTACCGTATCCACCACGCTCACTCTCGCCTTATCCATCTCCTCCGTCTTGCCTGCGATCCGGTTGATCGCCTCGATGGAGTTCTCGATTCCCTTCAGCACCTGACCGAAGTGTTCGTCGGTCTTGGTCACGTTCTCACTCTGCTTCACCATAATATCCTTTACAATGTTCATGGTCTCAACAGACTTGTCGGAGTCGGCGATCAACTGGGAAATGATCGTCTCGATCTGCTTTGCTGACTCGTTGGACTGCTCCGCCAGCTTCTGGATCTGTGCAGCCACAACCGCAAAGCCTCTGCCCTGATCGCCTGCGCGCGCAGCCTCAATGGATGCGTTCAGGGAAAGCAGGTTGGTCTCCTCTGCAATGGAGGTGATCAGGTTGGTAGCTTCCTTAATCTTCTGTGCGGACTGGTTGGTCGTGTGGGTCTGCTCATAGATCACTTCGATGGACTTTCTCGCCTCTTCATTGATCGCATTCAGTTCATGCAGTGTCTCGTAAGCTTCCTGTCCCAACGTGTGCATGGTCTCGGCATCCGTGTGCATGATCTCGGCTTCCTTCGCCGTCTCCTCCACCATATCACCCATACGGATCACGTTGTCCGTGGCATTCTGTGTTTCCTGTGCCTGATTGGTTGCACCTTCCGCAACCTCGCCCACCGCTTTTTCCACCTGTGCGATGGTATTGGAGGTTTCCTTCGTCCTGTCATGCAGATATGCCGCCGCATCATCCAGATCATCGCTCTGGGTCTTTACAGTACTGATAATTTCAGTCAATTCCTTGCGGAGCTTGTCCACGGATCTGGAAATGCTGCCCACCTCATCCTTTCTGGTCAGCATGCCCTTGTCGAGGGATACATTTCCGATCCTGCCCGCTGCGATCTCTCCCAGTGCCTGCTCGCTCTTATGAAGCGCCTTTACAAGCCGTTTTACGATAATGGCAAGCACAACTGCGGCAAGAATGCCCATCGTCAGCACAATACCGCCGATCAGACCGATAATTCTCATAATCTGCGCTCTTGCGTCCGCCTGCGGAATACCGGAAAACATTATGCCCACAGGCTTTTCATTCCCAGCGTTATACAGGGGCAGATAGTAGCCGTAATAAGCCACACCGTAAATGTCCACATCCCTTGAGAAATACTCTTCCCCGTTGTTGAGCACATGCTCTACAACCGCTTCGCCCGCACGGGTTCCGATTATACGGCTTCCGCCGCTGCCCAGAATGGAGGTCGCATAACGGGTATCCCCAAAGAATACCGTAATGTCCATATCGGTCGCCTCTTTGATATTATCCACAATAGCAACCGTCTTGGTAATATTGAAATCGCCCTTGCAAAGATTGCCGTTCTTATCCAGCTTATAATCCCCTTCATCCGAATAGTTCAGCGTGTCCCTTGCGGAAATAGCCACAGCGTGCAGCCCGTTCTCAATGCTTCCCGCCACCACATTTGTAATTCTGACATTTCCGATAAATATTACAATAAGTCCCAGTGCGATGAGCGGAGTCAGAGCAAATATCAGTATTTTCGATTGCATTTTCATAGTCATACCCTCCGGTAAAATTGATTGTAAGTGCATTATATCATGTTTTGTAGAAATTTCCTACCTTTTTCCAAGTTTTTTTACATATTCTGTATATTTTTCACATAAATAGGACAAATTTTTTTCACAAAAAGAGTCCTAAGCGAAAGATTATTGATATAAAAAAACACCGGAGTCGGTCTATCCGACCTCCGGTGTTTTGCGTTTTAATCCTTAAACAAGCTCAAGAACTACTTCCATAGCGCCGTCGCCCTTACGCTGACCGATCTTGATGATTCTGGTGTAACCACCCTTGCGGCTCTCGTACTTCGGTGCAATCTCGTCGAACAGCTTTGCAACCATGTCGACTTCCTTGGTGTTCTTCTTCTTGCCTGCGTTAGCGGTAGGAACCTCGGTAACGGGGCAAAGAACCTTCAGCATCTGACGGCGTGCATGCAGTCTGGAGGGAAGATCCTTCTTGATCTCCTTCTCTACTTCGTCATAAACGGTAACGGTAACACCGTTGTCGATTCTCAGAATCTTGCCGTCCTTGTCGCGATGGGTCTCGGAAAGAACCTTTCCGGTCTCCTTGTCAACGATCTGCTTTACTCTCTTGCCGTCCTTGTCCTTGCGGGCAACCTTTGCCTTCACCTTTACGGTCTCGAAGTTGTCCTTCTCCTTTACGGCAAGTGCCACAAGACCGTCAGCGATCTTCTGTACTTCCTTTGCTCTTGCCTCGGTGGTAACGATCTTACCATTGTGAAGCAGTGCGGTTACCTGATTTCTCAGTAATGCTTTTCTCTGGCTGCTTGTTCTGCCAAGCTTTCTATACTTTGCCATTTTTAAATCCTCTCTTTCATGGTGCATCCGGCAGCGCTCTTCGGACTTATGTGCCGAATGTTGTTTACTTTGCCATTTAGGGAAAACAATATGCGTACTCTTTGGCTTTACCGCAGATTGTGATCTTTTGATTACTCCTCGCTGGGATTCAGCTGCAGTCCAAGCTCCTTGAGCTTAGCCAGCACTTCCTCAAGCGACTTACGACCAAGGTTACGAACCTTCATCATATCCTCGGAGGTCTTGTTGGTGAGCTCTTCCACGGTATTGATTCCTGCTCTCTTTAAGCAATTGTAGGAACGAACGGAAAGCTCCAGCTCGTCAATGCTCATCTCCAATACCTTTTCCTTCTCGTCGTCTTCCTTCTCAACCATAACCTCTGCGGTCTTGGCGTTCTCGGAAAGATCGATGAAGAGGCTCAAGTGTTCGCTGAGTACCTTTGCAGCCAGACTTACGGCCTCATCGGGAACCAGGGTTCCATTGGTATATACATCCAGTGTCAGCTTGTCATAGTCGGTGATCTGACCCACACGGGTATTCTCAACCGTCACATTGACTCTCTCAACCGGGGTATAGATAGAATCGATTGCAATCACACCGATCGGCAGATCATCGTTCTTGTTCTTGTCAGCGCTGATGTAGCCTCTGCCTCTTGTAATGGTCAATTCCATATACAGCTTGGTGTCTTTGCCGCCGCTCAAGGTTGCGATCACAAGATCCGGGTTCAGGATTTCAATATCCTGATCAGCCTGAATGTCGGATGCCTTTACAACACCCTCTCCCTCAAACTCAATGTACGCGGTCTTGGGCTCATTCGTCTCGCTGTTGTTCTTGATTGCCAGACTCTTGATGTTCATGATGATCTCGGTGACATCTTCCTTCACACCGGGAATGGAGCTGAACTCATGCAGAACGCCTTCGATCTTAACCTGACTTACTGCTGCGCCGGGCAGAGAAGACAGCATGATCCTGCGAAGGGAGTTACCAAGCGTAATGCCGTAGCCTCTCTCCAAAGGCTCTACCACAAACCTGCCATACTTCTTGTCTTCTGAAATCTCAGCAACCTCAATATTCGGTCTTTCAAAATCAAACACTGCAAATACCCTCCTTTACGAACAAACTCAGCTACGGCTTACTTAGAATACAACTCGACGATAAGCATCTCGTCCACGGGAACATCGATCTGCTCTCTGGTGGGAAGTGCCTTTACGGTTCCCTTGAGATTCTCGATATCGGAATCGATCCACTCGGGAACCAGTCTTCCTGCCGTAACCTCGATAATATCCTTATATCTCTGTAAGGACTTGGACTTCTCTCTGATTTCGATTACGTCGCCTGCCTTGATCAGATAGGAAGGGATATTGATGCATTTACCGTTTACCAGTACATGCTTATGACCTACGATCTGTCTTGCCTCTCTTCTGGTCCTTGCGAATCCCATTCTGAAGATTACGCTGTCCAGTCTGCTCTCAAGCATAACCATCAGGTTCTCACCGGTCATGCCCTTCATTCTGTCCGCCTTCTCATAGTAGTTTCTGAAAGGCTTCTCAAGAACGCCGTAGATGAACTTTGCCTTCTGCTTCTCACGAAGCTGGAGACCATACTCGCTCACCTTCTTGCCTGCTCTTGCAGAGGTTCTGTTGGACTTCTTGTCATATCCAAGGTACATAGGCTCTAAGCCTAAGCTTCTACATCTTTTCAGTACGGGTACTTTATTAACTGCCATTTTTAAATTCCTTTCTGTGAGGATTACTCCTCAGACTATTGTTTACAGCACCTGCGTGCTTTCTTCCAACTGTTTACAAGGGGTTTGCACTATACGCGGCGTCTCTTGGGAGGACGGCATCCATTGTGCGGAACGGGTGTTACGTCACGGATGCTGACAACCTCAAGACCACATGCCTGAAGTGCGCGGATTGCTGCCTCACGTCCTGAACCGGGACCCTTTACGAATACGTCCACAGTCTTCAGACCATGAATCAGGGCAGCCTTTGTAGCAGTCTCTGCTGCCATCTGTGCTGCATACGGAGTAGATTTCCTTGAACCTCTAAAACCAAGACCACCTGCACTTGCCCAGCTCAATGCATTACCTTCGGTATCCGTCAGGGTAACGATGGTATTGTTAAAGGAAGACTGGATATGTGCCTGTCCGCGTTCAACGTTTTTCTTTACGCGCTTTTTAGCGACTTTCTTATTAGCTGTTGTTACTTTCTTAGCCATTTTAAACTAACCTACTTTCTCAAAATTGTTTGCAGTTACACAAAATTACTTCTTCTTATTTGCAACAGTACGCTTGGGACCTTTTCTGGTTCTTGCGTTGGTCTTTGTCTTCTGTCCGCGGACAGGAAGACCCTTACGATGACGAACACCGCGATAGCATCCGATTTCCTGAAGTCTCTTGATGTTCAGGGCGATCTCTCTTCTCAGATCACCTTCCACAGTGACATCCAGCTTCTCCATAGCTTCGCTGATTTTCTTTACTTCATCATCGGTCAGTTCTCTGACGCGAGTATCAGGATTTACACCTGCTTCTGCGAGGATCTTGTTTGACGTTACTCTACCGATACCATAGATATAGGTCAGTCCGATCTCCACACGTTTTTCTCTAGGTAAGTCAACACCTGCGATACGAGCCATTTACGTTTTTCCTCCATTTTCTCTGCGCATTTCGCTCTGCGAAAATTATGCGCCTGTGCGCATTCTGGTCTCTCTTTCCTTTCGGATATGCGCACAATGTGCAAACTTCGCACATAATAGTTACTAAGTTGATTGGGGCTCTCACCCAATCGGACGTTTCTCCGATCTTTCCAAGCGCTTTCATTACTGCTTCGCACCGTGTCGAAACGCACTTGTGCGTTTCGTGAGGCGAAACATAGAATTTCTTAATTTATGTTCTGTTATAAATTTAGAAATTCTTTTCGCGTTGGTATCAACAAGTAATCTCCCGTAAGCTCTTCCATTATATATAAATCACATCTGCCTTCGGCGGATGCGTTTCAGCCGCATACCATAATGGGACAAGAACTCACACGCTTGCATTACTTCAAGCTATGGTGATTATCCTTGTCTCTGTTTGTGTTTCGGATTCTCACAGATTACTCTGATACGTCCTTTTCTTTTAATGATTTTGCACTTTTCGCAAATCGGTTTTACTGATGATCTAACCTTCACGTTAAACCCTCCTTTCAAAAAAGACCGTTTTACATTATATCATGCGATATTTCAGTTTACAAGTGTTTTTTCGGATTATTTTTACTTATCTCTCCAAATGATCCTTCCCTTAGACAAATCGTAGGGGGAAAGCTCCAACGTAACCTTGTCGCCCGGAAGAATACGGATAAAATTCTGTCTCAACTTTCCGCTGATATGTGCCAGAACCCTGTGTCCGTTCTCCAATTCCACCTGAAACATGGTGTTGGGCAGTTTTTCAATTACGGTTCCTTCGATTTCAATTACATCTGACTTAGACATTTCTACCTCCGTTCTGCAGTGTCTGAAACACCTTGATTGCTCTTTTAATCTCCTCATCGCGCACGGGAATGCCTTCCCTGAGCTTTTCGCTTACCGCATCTTCCTCAAAATGAATTACGGGCTGTATATGTTTTTTGTTCTTCCTTTTCGGGTGGTCCACAGTACGGAGCCTTCCGTCGCAGAGATAAACCGACTCCGCATCTTCTCCCACGATCATGTAAAGCGTATGTTTATCGTGCCCCGCCTTGGAATACGCCAACTTTCCTATCATAGCCACCTCACTAATAAAGCGTCAGGATTTCCGGCTCTCCGTCCGTAATCAATATCGTGTTCTCATAATGCGCCGACAGGGAGTGATCTGCGGATGTGACCGTCCAGCCGTCGTCGCCCCAGTGGACTTCGGCGGTTCCCATGTTGATCATGGGCTCAATTGCAAGCGTCATTCCCGCCTGCAGCCTGATCCCCTTGCGCTGCTGTGCATAGTTGGGAATCTGCGGATCCTCGTGAAGCTGCGTACCGATCCCGTGTCCCACCAGATCCCTGACGATCCCGTATCCGAAGCCGGACACATAGGCGTCTATGGCGTTGGAAATATCATAGAGATGATTTCCTTCCTTCGCCATCCTGATTCCCTCAAAAAAGCTCTGTTTCGTCACATCGATCAGCTTCTGCGCCTCGGGACTGATCCTTCCCACACCGTGTGTGCGGGCTGCATCTGAGTGATAGCCCTTGTAGATCAGACCGGCATCCAGACTGATGATATCGCCTTCCTGCAGAACCCGGTGCCTGCTTGGGATGCCATGCACCACCTCGTCGTTGACAGAGGTACATATGGAAGCCGGGAAGCCGTTGTAATCCCGGAAGTTTGGAATACACCCAAGCTTCCGGATCATCGTGTCACCCAGAATGTCGATCTCCATGGTAGTCATGCCCGGTCTGATCGCATGCTCCAGTTCCTCATGAACCTTTGCCAGCAGCCTGCAGGATTCTCTCATCAGAGCAATCTCGCTGGCGGATTTGATTGTAACAGCCATTGCTATCTCCTCGTCCGTCAGCCCAAAATGCCGACAATTGCGTCAAACACTTCCTGCATGTCACGGGTTCCGTCCACAGATTTCAGCACGCCCTTTCCTGTGTAGAAATCAATTAACGGCTGGGTCTGATCATGGTATACCTGCAGTCTGTTCTTGACCGTCTCCGGCTTGTCGTCGTCGCGCAGCACCAGAGGCTGGCCGCACTTGTCGCACACGCCCTCTTTCTTGGGAGGAATGTGTACCAGATGGTAGGTCGCGCCGCAGGAGAGACATGCACGTCTGCCGGACATTCTGTTGATGATGTTCTCATCCGGCACATCCACATTGATCGCATAATCAATCTTGTCGGAAAGCTCTGTCAGTGCCTTATCCAGAACCTCCGCCTGGGGAATGGTGCGGGGAAATCCGTCCAGCACATAGCCGTTTGCGCAATCCGGCTGTGCAACTCTGTCAAGCAGGATCTTCACAGTCAGCTCATCCGGCACAAGAAGTCCCTGATCCATGTATTTCTTCGCTTCTTTTCCAAGCTCGGTTCCGTTCTTGATGTTGGCACGGAAAATGTCTCCGGTGGAAATGTGGGGAATCTGATATTTGTCCGCAATCATCTTTGCCTGCGTACCTTTTCCTGCGCCGGGGGCGCCTAACATGATAATCTTCATATTCTTCCTCCAGTCATAAAAAAACAAAAGTTGCTAAAAAGTACCCGAAGAAAATATCCCCGGATACTTTTTACGTTATCTCAATCAGTCATTCAAAAAGCCCTTGTAGTTACGAACCAGCATCTGAGATTCGATCTGCTTCATGGTCTCAAGGATCACGCTCACGATAATGATCAGGCTCGTTCCGCCGAAGGAAACGCTGGCACCGAACAAACCGTTGAATACATACGGCAAAATACCGATGATCGTCAAGCCTACCGCACCGATGAAGATGATGTAGTTCAACACCTTGGTCAGGTAATCACTGGTGGGCTTTCCGGGTCTGATACCGGGGATGAATCCTCCCTGCTTCTTCATGTTGTCCGCAACCATCAAGGGATTGAAGGTAATGGATGTGTAGAAGTATGCAAAGAAAATTACCAACAAGATATATACCAGAAGTCCGATCGAGTAGACCGGCTGCTTTAAGCTGCACCAGTTCTGAGAGTTGAGACCCTTTAAAACCTCACCCCAGAAGCCTGAGCCTGAATATCCTACCAAAGAGCAGATAATCAGGGGGAACTGCATAATGGACTGTGCGAAAATGATGGGGATAACGCCCGCAGTATTTACCTTAAGAGGAATACTGGAGGACTGACCTCCCACCAGCTTTCTGCCCTGTACCTTCTGTGCGTACTGCACCGGGATCTTGCGTGTACCACCGTTCAAGATGATAACCAGAACCACCATCAGGATGATGATTGCAAAGATCACGACAACAGCAAGTGCTGCCGTTGCAACAGGCTTTCCGGATACGAACTGTGCAAACAGGTTGCTCAGATCCTCCGGCAGACGGGAGACGATATTGATCACCAGCACGATGGAAATACCGTTTCCGACACCGTTCTCTGTGATCTGCTCACCGATCCACATCAGGAATGCACTGCCCGCAGTCATGGTCACCACTGCGGTGATCACGCTCATGGCATTGTAGTTCGTCAGAAGTCCCTGACGTCCGAAGCCGATCGCCATTGCGGTCGCATGAATCAGCGCAAGCGCTACCGTCACATATCTTGTGATGGAAGCCATCTTCTTTCTTCCGTCCTCACCGTCTCTCTGCATCTCTTCCAGCTTCGGAATCGCAATCGTCAGAAGCTGAATGATAATGGAGGATGTAATGTAAGGATTGATGTTCAACGCGAGAATGGACATGTTGATGAAGGATCCACCCGTGATGGCATCAAAAAAGCTGAATGCGCCGTTGGTCTGCTGTGCAAACCATGTTTTGAAATACTCACTGTTCACGCCCGGCACGGGAAGTTGTGATCCGATACGGATCACAACCAGCATGGCGAACGTAAACAATAACTTTCTTCTGATTTCCTTGATCTTAAATGCATTCTTCAGTGTTGTAAGCATATTACATCACCTCTGCACTTCCACCAAGAGCTTCGATCTTTTCTTTTGCAGATGCGCTGTAAGCGTTCACCTTAACCGTAAGCTTCTTGGTTAACTCTCCATTTCCAAGGATCTTCACGCCATCCTTCGGATTCTTGATGATTCCGGCCTCGAGCAGTGCGTTCACATCTACTACGCTGTCGTTCTCAAATCCTTCCAGAGCGCTGATATTGATGGCAACGATTTCCTGAGTGTTTCTGTTGTGGAAGCCTCTCTTAGGAATACGTCTGTATAACGGCATCTGACCACCTTCGAAGCCGATTCTGGGTGCTCCGGAACGAGCCTTCTGGCCCTTGTGTCCCTTGCCGGCAGTCTTTCCGTTGCCTGAACCATGTCCACGACCTCTTCTAAAATTATCACTATGCTTGGAACCTTCAGCAGGTCTTAAATTTGATAATTCCATTCTGACACCTCCTTATCTGCTTATACTTCTTCTACTTTTACTAAATGGCTGATCTTCTGAATCTGTCCTCTTGTAGCCGCATTGTCAGGCAGAGTAACAGAGCTGTTCAGCTTTCTGAGTCCCATGGACTCAACAATCGCCTTATTCTTGGGAACAGCACCGATTGTGGACTTAACCAAAGTAATCTTTAACATCTTCTCTCTCCTTTCAAACATTCAAGGAATGCATTCCTGCATTAAGCCAAAATCTCGTTTACTGCTTTGCCACGGTTTTTAGCTACTTCTTCAGGAGCCTTGAGCTGGCTTAAACCGCTGATGGTTGCCAGAACTACATTCTGCTTGTTGTTGGAGCCCAAAGACTTGGTACGGATATTCTTGATACCTGCAAGCTCACAAACGATACGCGCAGGACCGCCTGCGATGATACCGGTACCTTCGGGAGCTCTCTTCAAAAGAACGTTTGCTGAACCGTACTTACCGATAAAATCATGTGTGATACTGTTGTTGTCATCCAGTGCAACCGTTACAAGGTGCTTAACAGCATCTTCCTTTCCCTTGCGGATTGCTTCGGGAATTTCAACTGCCTTGCCAAGACCTGCGCCTACATGGCCGTTGCCGTCGCCGACAACAACCAGAGCAGTGAAACGCATGGTACGACCACCCTTTACAGTCTTGGATACACGTTTGATAACAACGACCTTATCTGTTAACTCAAGCTGACTTGCATCTATGATTGTATGTTTCATAATGTCTTCTTCCTTTCCTAGAATTGTAAGCCAGCTTCTCTGGCTGCATCCGCTAATGCTGCGATCTTGCCCTGATAGATGAATCCGCCTCTGTCGTAAACAACTTCGGTGATGCCCTTCTCCAGTGCTCTCTTTGCGATTACGGTTCCCAAATATGCTGCTGCGTCAACGTTATTGGTCTTCTCAAGTTCTGCCTTGATCTCCTTCTCCAGAGTGGATGCGGAAACTAAGGTATTGCCAACTGTATCGTCGATAATTTGAGCATACATATGATTATTGCTTCTGAATACAGCTAAACGCGGTCTCTCAGCGGTGCCGCTGAAACGGTTACGTATTCTCATGTGCTTTTTAACACGTACTTCTTGTCTTGATTCCTTACTAACCATTTTCATACTCTCCTTATCTATTATTTCTTACCGGTCTTACCAACTTTACGTCTGATCGTCTCATCAGCATACTTGATACCCTTGCCCTTGTAAGGCTCAGGTCTTCTCTTGTCTCTGATCTCAGCAGCAAACTGGCCTACCTTTTCTTTGTCGATACCCTTTACGATGATGATGTTCTGTCCGTCAAGAACGGTCTCGATACCTTCCGGATCGATCATCTCAACCGGGTGGGAATATCCCAGAGACAGGGTCAGCTTGTTGCCCGACTTTGCTGCTCTGTAACCAACGCCGTTTACCTCAAGCTTCTTCTCGTAGCCGTCGGTAACACCTACCACCATGTTGTGGATCAGGGTTCTGGTCAGACCATGTAAGGATTTCATCTTCTTCAAATCGTTCGGTCTGGATACTAATACTTCTGCGCCCTCAACTTTGATTTCCATCTCGTGAGGAAGAACTCTCTCAAGAGTTCCCTTAGGACCCTTTACGGTCACTTTGTTATTTTCTGCAACTTCTACCGTAACACCGGCAGGAATCGCGATTGGCATTCTACCTATACGTGACATGCCCGTACCTCCTAAAATATTTTACTGGGTTTATAGTTTCTTCTCAGTCTATTACCAGACAAATGCCAGCACTTCGCCGCCTACCTGCAGCTCTCTTGCCTTCTTGTCCGTTACAACGCCCTGGTTGGTGGAGATGATTGCAATACCAAGTCCGCCGAGTACCTTGGGCAGCTCATCCTTACCTGCGTAAACACGCAGACCGGGCTTACTGATTCTCTTGATACCGGAAATGATCTTCTCGTTCTTGTCGGCACCATACTTCAGTGTAATGTGGATGGTCTTGAATGCGCCGTCGTCAACGATGTCATACTTCTTAATATAACCTTCCTCCAGTAAGATCTGTGCAATAGCCAGCTTCATCTTGGAAGAGGGAACATCTACTGTGTCATGCTTTGCAGTGTTTGCGTTACGGATTCTTGTAAGCATATCTGCAATAGGATCGCTCATTGCCATGATTTAGTTTCCTCCTTATCTTCTTGACTTGAATCATGTTATATCGAATATTTTACCAGCTAGCTTTCTTCACGCCGGGGATCTGTCCCTTATATGCCAGTTCGCGGAAGCAAACTCTGCAAATTCCGTATTTTCTTAAAACAGAATGGGGACGACCGCAAATTTTGCAACGGGTGTAAGCCTGAGTGGAAAACTTGGGCTTGCGCTGCTGTTTCAGCTTCATAGATGTCTTAGCCATGAATTTACCTCCTGTTATTTTGCGAAGGGCATGTTGAATAATGTCAATAATTCACGTGCCTCTTCGTCTGTCTTGGCAGTTGTTACGAAAATGATATCCATACCTCTTACCTTATCTACCTTGTCGTACTCGATCTCAGGGAAGATAATCTGCTCTTTGATGCCGAGCGCATAGTTACCTCTTCCGTCAAATGCGTTGGGGTTTACACCTCTGAAGTCACGCACACGAGGAAGTGCCAGGTTTACCAGACGATCCAGGAACTCATACATCTTCTCGCCACGCAGCGTGGTCTTGCATCCGATTGCCATGCCTTCACGGATCTTGAAGTTTGCAACGGATCCCTTTGCCTTTGTCAGGACTGCCTTCTGGCCGGTAATGGTCTCCATATCCTTAACCGCGCTCTCAAGTACCTTAGCGTTTTCCTTTGCTTCGCCAACGCCCATGTTGATCACGATCTTGTCAAGCTTGGGAACTTCCATCACATTCTTGTAACCAAATTTCTTGGTCATTGCTGCAACGATCTCATCGTTATATAAAGTTTTCAGTCTGCTCACGTTTTGTATCCTCCTTCCTCGAATTAATCAATCACTTCGCCGGTTGACTTTGCAACACGAACCTTCTTGTCACCCTCAACCCTGAAGCCGATTCTGGTGGGCTTTCCCTTGTGAACGTACATTACGTTGGACAGGTCAATCGGTGCTTCCTTCTGAAGGATACCGCCGTTGGGATTTGCCTGAGAAGGCTTTGCATGCTTTGTGATCATGTTCACACCTTCCACTGTCACCTTGCTGTTCTTGTGGTCAACGGCAATTACCTTGCCCTCTTTGCCATTATCTTTTCCGGCGATCACCTTTACGGTGTCACCCTTTTTGATTTTTAACGTAGCCATGCGGTACCTCCTTATAATACTTCGGGAGCGAGGGAAACAATCTTCATAAACTGTTTCTCACGAAGCTCTCTAGCTACCGGTCCAAAGATACGAGTTCCTCTCGGAGTCTTGTCGTCTTTGATGATTACAGCAGCATTCTCATCGAATTTGATGTAAGAACCATCCTTGCGGCGTGCGCCCTTTACGGAACGAACGACAACGGCCTTTACTACATCACCCTTCTTAACAACGCCGCCTGGTGCTGCATCCTTAACGGAAGCAACGATGATATCGCCAATCTGTGCATATCTTCTTGTAGAGCCGCCCATAACCCTGATGCAAAGGAGTTCCTTGGCACCGGTGTTATCAGCAACCTTAAGTCTGCTCTCTTGCTGAACCATGTTATTTCTCCTTCCAATAAACTACCGTTATTATTTTGCTCTCTCTACGATCTCAACGAGGCGCCATCTCTTGTCCTTGGACAGAGGTCTGGTCTCCATCACCTTTACGGTGTCGCCGATATTGCATTCGTTGTTCTCGTCATGAGCCTTCAGCTTGTAGGTATCCTTCACGATCTTCTTGTAGAGAGGATGCTTAACATGCTCTTCGATCGCAACAACGATTGTCTTATCCATTTTATTGCTGATTACTTTGCCAGTACGTGTTTTTCTAAGATTTCTTTCTTCCACGGTTTGATTCTCCTTTCTGAAATTCCAACCCATCCGGGCGTGTCATGTTTAAAAACGCATTGCTTAGGCATTTGCCTTCTCAGTCAGCACAGTCTGGATGCGGGCAATGTTCTTTCTTACTTCCTTGATTCTTGCCGTGTTGTCCAGCTGGTTGGTTGCGTTCTGGAATCTCAAATTGAAAAGCTCTTTCTTGGCATCAACTAATTCCTTTGCCAGATCTGCTTCTGATTTATTCTTTAAATCTGCTACATACTTATTCGTTTTCATTTGCTACACCGCCTTCCACATCTGCTTTAGAGATGATCTTACATTTGCAGGGGAGTTTGTGCATTGCAAGACGCAACGCTTCTTTTGCAGCTTCCTCGGGAACACCTGCGATCTCGAACATAACACGTCCGGGCTTCACAACTGCTACCCAGTACTCAAGAGCACCCTTACCGGAACCCATACGAGTTTCTGCAGGTTTTGCTGTTACCGGCTTATCCGGGAAAATCTTGATCCAAACTTTACCGGTACGCTTTGTATAACGGGTAAGTGCAATACGGGCTGCTTCGATCTGATTGGACTTGATCCAGCAAGGCTCGGTTGCGACCAGACCATATTCGCCGTAAGTCAGAGTATTTCCTCTTAAAGCCTTACCGGTCATGGTGCCGCGGAATTGTTTACGACGTTTTACTCTTTTAGGCATTAACATAGTTATTTCTCGCTCCCTTCCTGATTTTTAGTGGGAAGTACTTCGCCCTTGTATACCCATACCTTAACGCCAACCTTACCGTAGGTAGTGTCAGCCTCAGCGAAGCCATAATCAATATCTGCTCTCAGTGTCTGCAGAGGAATGGTTCCCTCGCTGTAGAACTCAGCACG
>ULXU01045261.1_pt1 | contig 53929 bp, 46 predicted proteins | sample 1961521 | NCBI WGS metagenome assembly ULXU01 (sample SAMEA4835845, study PRJEB28245) | human gut metagenome | biome: gut microbiome; material: fecal sample | place: Denmark | collected 2008
CTTGCCGATTAAGTAAGCAACTGCCTCAGAAGGATCAAGATTTACCTTCTCGCCAGCTCCCTTCGGAACCTTATCAGATGCTTTTGCAATCTTTGTCGGAGATCCCTTTAATCCAAGGTCAGAATCATCAACATCCTTCAAATCTGCTCTGCCCCATACGGTTACTTCTTTGTCACATGCATCGAAGATTCCGCCTGGTGTCATGTAACGCGGATCATTTAACTCAGAAAGTGCAGTTACAAGGCAAGGCATTTTTGCTTTGAGTTCATGATATCTGTCTTCGTACTGACGTTTTACGATAACAGAATCGCCATCTACTTTGATATCTGCTGCATAGGAAATTACCGGGATTCCAAGATGCTCTGCAATCTGCGGTCCAACCTGTGCGGTATCTCCATCGATTGCCTGACGTCCTGTGATGATTAAATCATAATCCAGGTTGCGAAGTGCTCCTGCAATTGTGGTGGAAGTTGCCCAGGTATCAGCACCACCCAATACTCTGTCTGTTACAAGGATTGCATCGTCTGCTCCCATAGCCAAAGCCTCACGCAGAACTGCATCTGCCTTCGGAAGTCCCATGGTAAGTACGGTAACCTTTGCGCCTGTTGCATCTTTAATTCTAAGTGCTGCTTCAAGACCTGCTTTATCATCCGGGTTCATGATTGCAAGCATTGCTGCTCTATCAAGAGTTCCATCCGGGTTGAACTTTACGCCACCCTTTGTATCCGGAACCTGTTTAATACATACTACGATATTCATGTATTTGTCCACTCCTTATATTTGTATTTATTTGACTACTTAAGTAATGCACCAGAGATAACCATTCTCTGAACCTCGCTGGTTCCTTCGTAAATCTCTGTAATCTTAGCATCACGCATCATACGCTCTACATCGTACTCTCTGATGTATCCGTATCCACCGAACAACTGAACAACTTCTGTTGTAACAGCCATAGCGGTCTCTGCAGCAAATAATTTTGCTTTTGCAGCTTCTACAGAATATACCTTCTGAGTAGCTTTTGCCATTGCAGCCTTGTAAACTAAAAGCTGTGCAGCTTCGATTCTTGCAGCCATATCAGCAAGTTTGAACTGGGTGTTCTGCTGTGCAGCGATTGCGCGGCCAAACTGTTTTCTTTCTTTGGTGTATGCAACTGCGCGGTCTAATGCGCCCTCTGCAATACCAAGTGCCTGTGCAGCAATACCGATACGTCCGCCGTCAAGTGTGTGCATTGCAATCGGGAAACCTTTGCCTTCCGGTCCGAGAAGTGCATCCTTCGGGATTCTGCAATCTTCAAAGATTAATTCGTAAGTGGATGAACCACGGATACCCATCTTCTTTTCCTTGGTTCCGAAGGAGAAGCCCGGAGCTCCTTTTTCTACGATAAATGCAGAGAAGTTTTTCTTCTTTCTGCCCTTTCTGTCTTCTGTGATGCTTGTAATAGCGATTACGATATAAACATCAGCAACTTTACCGTTTGTGATAAAGCACTTAGAACCGTTCAATACCCACTCATCGCCATCTAATACAGCCTTGGTCTGTGCTCCCTGGGCATCAGTACCGGCACCCGGCTCAGTCAGTGCAAATGCACCAAGCTTCTCGCCCTTTGCAAGCGGTGCTACATATTTCTGTTTCTGCTCCTCTGTACCGTAGGTCATAATCGGGTCAATGCAAAGAGAAGTATGTGCGGAAACGATAACACCTGTTGTACCACAAACTTTGGATAATTCCTCTACGCACATTACGTATGTAAGTGGGTCGCAGCCCTGTCCGCCATACTCCTTTGGTACCGGGATTCCCATAAATCCGTATTTTGCCATTTTCTTTACGGTCTCTGCCGGGAACTGTTCTGTTTCATCCACTTCCTGTGCTAATGGCTTTACTTCATTTTCTGCGAAATCTCTGAACAGAGAACGCGCCATTTCATGTTTCTTATCTAAGCTGAAATCCATGATTTCAAATCCTCCTTGTTTTTCGAAGAAAAATATAACTGCCCAAAAAGCTAAAGCTTTTGCAGGAGCAGAGGATTTTCCTCCTTGTTTTTCGAAGAAAAATGCGACTGTCCAAAAAGCAAAAGCTTTTGCAGGAGCAGAGGATTTTTCTCCATCACTATATTTATTTACTGAGCATCAACCGGGGTCTTTGTACGGTCTGCATTGTATACATAGAATCCCTTGCCGCTCTTAACACCAAGGTTACCGCCACGAACCATCTTACGGATTAATGGGCATGCACGATACTTGCTGTCACCAGTCTCTTTGTAAAGGACATCCATGATTGCAAGGCAGATATCAAGACCGATAAAGTCACCTAACTCAAGAGGTCCCATCGGATGATTTGCGCCGAGCTTCATAGCTGCATCAATACCAGCGATATCAGAAACACCTTCCATCTTGATGAAAGCAGCTTCATTAATCATTGGGATTAAGATACGGTTTACAACGAATCCAGCAGCTTCATTTACCTGTACCGGAGTCTTTCCGATTTCTTCAGAAATCTTCTTGATGGCGTCTACCGTCTCAACCGGAGTATTCACACCAGCAATTACCTCGATGAGTTTCATGCGGTCTGCCGGATTGAAGAAGTGCATACCAACCATCGGACGATTTAAGCCGTTTCCGATTTCAGTAATAGAAAGGCTGGAGGTATTTGATGCGAAAATACATTCCGGTTTTGCAATCTTGTCGAGTTCCTGGAAGGTTGTCTTCTTAACTTCCATGTTCTCAAATGCTGCTTCTACGATTAAATCGCAGTCAGCGCAAAGATTCTCTTTCAGACCCGGTGTGATTTTTGCAAGGATTCCGTCAACAGCTTCCTGTGTCATTTTTCCTTTTTCTACCAGTCTTGCATATCCTTTTTCGATTTTGGCTTTTCCGCCTTCAGCCCATTCCTGCTTGATATCGCAAAGAGCTACTTCATATCCTTCTACCTGAGCAAATGCTTTTGCAATGCCCTGTCCCATGGTTCCTGCTCCAATAACTCCAACTTTCATGTCAGTTCCTCCTGAAAAATGTTTGAATTGTTCTATATGATTATCAGATGAACAGTTCCGCAATTTTATGTGGACTGTCCATCTGATAAATGTTCTTTATTATTCGTATTTCTCAACGATGGTAGAGCATCCCATACCACCACCGATACACAGGGTAGCGAGACCTCTCTTAGAATTTCTCTTCTGCATCTCATGTAATAATGTAACAAGGATACGGCATCCGGAAGCTCCTACCGGGTGTCCTAATGCAATAGCACCACCGTTTACATTTACTTTGGACATATCGAATTTCAAATCTCTTGCTACTGCAACAGACTGAGCTGCAAATGCTTCATTTGCCTCGATTAAGTCGAAATCATCAATGGTAAGACCTGTTCTTGCTAATACTTTTCTTGTGGAAGCAACCGGTCCAACACCCATGATTTCAGGCTCAACACCGCCAAGTGCTCCGGCAACCCATGTAGCCATTGGAGTTACACCAAGCTCTTTTGCTTTCTCTTCGCTCATTACAACGATTGCTGCAGCACCATCATTGATACCGGAAGCATTTCCTGCTGTAACAAGTCCGCCCTCTTTACCAGAGCAGCATTTTAATTTGGAAAGAGACTCTGCTGTTGTGCCAGGACGTGGTCCCTCATCCTTAACGAAATCAACGATTTCTTTCTTAACTTTTACTGGAACCGGAACGATTTCATCATCAAATTTGCCTTCAGCGATTGCCTTCTCACACTTCTGCTGGCTGTTTGCTGAGAACTCATCAAGTTCTTCACGGGTAATGCCATATTTATCACATACGTTCTCTGCTGTAATCATCATGTGATAGTGGTTGAATGCATCTGTTAATGCATCGTTTACCATGGTATCAATGATGGTTGCATTGTTCATACGATAACCAAAACGAGCCTTTGTCATGGCATATGGAGCCATAGACATATTCTCCATACCACCGGCAACAACGATGTCAGCCTGTCCTGCAAGAATCATGGTAGCTGCTTCGTTTACACATTTAAGACCGGAACCACATACAACGTTTAAGGTAACTGCCGGTACTTCGATTGGAAGTCCTGCCTTAATGGAAGCCTGACGTGCAACGTTCTGTCCCTGAGCTGCCTGGATAACGCATCCCATTAATACTTCATCTACCTGCTCCGGTTTTACTCCTGCTCTGTTTAATGCCTCTTTAATTACGATTGCTCCGAGCTCTGCTGCTGGAGTGTTGCTTAATGCTCCACCCATTTTACCGATTGCGGTACGGCAAGCGCCTGCTAAAACTACTTTCTGTGCCATTTTAAATTCTCCTTTCAGTTTTCACACAAAACTCTGTCTGTTGCAGAGGATTTGTTTCTTTCTTAAAATAATTTGCCGAAAAATGCTGTTAATTTTTTAACAATCTTTTAGTAAAAAAAATAAATTAAGGGTGTCTCCCAGAATTTATCCTTTTCTCTTTACTTATAAATGTACATTGTTATCAACCAGCTATTTTTCAAACCTTTCAAGTACTTTTTTATGCTAACATATTTCATCTTTAATTGCAAGTGTTACAAATTTATTTTGTTAAAAAAATATCATGCCATTTAATCTTCCGCCCCAAAAAAAGAGCTGTTTTTGTGTATTTTCCACAAAAACAACTCTTTTCCTTCTTATTATAAAATATTGTCCTTTTTTCTGTCTTTTATTTTTAATAAAAAACGTGGTTTCCAATCACTGTTCCGGAAATCACTCCATTATTGCGTCTGAAATACAGACAATTTACCGTAATCTTGCCGTCAAGGACTTCCTTTGCCGCCTGAAGGCAGGAATCACTCACACCGGCTTTGAGGCGGTAGGCAAGTCTTCCGCTTGCAACCGGGGAGAACTGACCACTCTGATAGATGACACCCGACACGGAGTTTGGAAAATATGAACTCTTCACACGGTTCATCACGACACTTCCGACCGCTAGCTTTCCTTCATACGGCTCCCCCTCTGCCTCACACTGGATAATGGCACCTAACAGATACTGGTCACTGTCCTCCGGGGTATAGGTGACACCGGAAGTATCTTCTTTCTCCTGTTCCTGGATAGCTGCAAGACGCTCCGCATCTTCCTTCGCTTTCTCAAGTTCAAGCTGTGCCTCATAATCAATCATTTTCTGAAGTTCCTGTGTTAAATCCTCCACAGACTCCTGTGCATCCGCAAGGTCTTCCTCCGAGCGGACAATATCGCTTCTCGTACTAGCAATCAGTTCGTTGACAGAATTCTGTTTCTGTTTGCGTTCTTCCTGTCTCGCAAGAAGGTCATTTTGCTCACTCTCAAGTTCCTCCTCCATTGCTACAAGTTCCTCCATCTCTCCCTCAAGTCCCGCTTTCTGCTCGCTGATGTCAGAAAGAAGTTCCTGATACTGCAATAGAAGCTTCCGGTCATACTTATTGATTTCCGTAATATACTCGGTCCGGTTTAAAAAATCTGCAACCGAGTCCGATTCCAGTAATACTGTCCAGAGTGACTGCTCTGTATTTTCATACATAAACTGGATACGGAGCTTCATATCCTCATATTGCTGCTCCGCCTCTTCTTCGGTTTCCTCTAACTTCTGCTGTGCTTCTGTTATCTCCTGCTGTTTGTCTTCTATCTCCTGTTTCTTATCTGTAATTTCCTGCTCTTTTTGCGCAATCTGAGTCTCTAAGTCATTTATCTGTCCGACAATTCCACTCAGCTCATCATTTAAATTTTCCAAATCTCCCTGAAGCCTTGACTTCTCGTTTTCAATACTGTCTACCTTATCTTCTGCAGCATCCTTTTGATCCTGAATTTCATTTATCCTGTCCTTTGCGTCATCAATATCCTGCTGCGTTGTTTCTGCATAAAGGCTGGAAACAGAAAAACAGCAGAACAAAATCATTGCCAGAGCAAGGATTCTTTTTGACCATTTTTTCATTCTAGCTTTCTCCATATATATTAAACTACTCTCTTCGATTCTTTCAGGAATATATTCTCCTGACAAAATAAAAACAGCATTTTCAGCTTTATAATAACAGATTGTATTTCACCTTTCAATATGTTAAAATTTAGAATAACTGGATTTTAATGACAGAAGAATGGAGGGGTATTATGCAATTTGTAAGAACAGCTGAATTAAAACCGGGGATGCGGCTTGCAAAGCCAATTTATAACAAAAGAGGTGTCCTGCTCTACGAGCGCGGCACAAAACTTACTGCGCAGGGTATTGAAAGCATCAAAAATTTCGGACTGATTGGTATTTTCACGCTGGAACCCGCAGAACCACTGCCACCGCTGTCCAAAGAAGATTTGGAGTTTGAGCAGTTCCAGACCGTCTATGTTTTCCAATTAAAAGAAAATCTTGACAAGATTCAGGCGGAAACAGCGCCGGATACTCTGAAAGAGCTTGCCGTATCCATTTTAAACCGATACGGTTCCAGAGACTCTAAGATGAATTTTACCCAGAACCTGCGCAGTTCGGCAGATTTTGTATACAAGCATTCCATCAGCACTGCCATTTTGACCGCAATGTTATGCAATGCACTTCATGTTGCACCGGAATGCCGTATCGGCCTGGTTACTGCGGCTCTTTTAATGGACATCGGTTATCTGTATGTTCCACAGGCGATACTTGACAAAGGGGATAACCTCTCTGCCGATGAAAAAGACTTTATCCAGTCCAATCTTGAACGCGGCTACGAGGCACTCCGCCCGAGATACAACGACTATCATCTGCCGCAGGATACGTTAGAATTAATCCATTATAAAGTTTTTTCCGGAAGTCATACCTTAAAGCTTAAGGATTCTCCGAAGATTTCACGCGTATTGATTGAAATTCTCCGTGTTGCCGATAAATTTGACCGGCTCACCGCCATGGACATCAGCCATCCGCCGATTTCTGAGATTGCTGCCATGAACTATTTTACGGAGCGCAAGAAAGAATACAACACAAAAGTCGTATCTGCGCTTGCGGAATGTATCCACATTCTGCCGACCGGAGCGTGCGTCGACTTATCGGACGGTGAAAAGGCACTTGTTCTCTCCGAAAATGCAGCCGATTTCTCCCATCCGATGATTTTACGGTTCCGCGACCACCGCGTCTTTGATTTAAGTGACCTTGAAACCGTACAGCAGTTCCATATCACAGACATCATGCGCACGATGGATAACCGGATTGCCATCGACGCTGACACCTTAAAGCAGTTTAAAGCGGATAAGCATCTTCTTGAGACAATGGAGCGTTTCCGCAAGAGCAAAGAACGGATTGCAAGCCGCAACAAGAGTCTTGATTCTGTCATAGACTTAAATGCATTTGCATTTGACGGCTTTGATGATGTGAAGAATCCTTCCGACCTGTAAGTCTTCTATATATAATATTTTTCTTTTTTTACAGGAAACTCTTGTAACTTTTAAGTGGAACTTCTATAATGAATGAAGTTATTAAATTTTTATAGCTTATTTTTCTAAAAAGGAGTAGAGAGATGAAAAAATTATTCAAACGCACCACCGCATTTCTGCTGGCACTGACCCTTCTGCTTACCGCAGACACCCTGTTTTTATCAAAGCCGGTAGATGTCTCGGCAGCATCCAACAAGCCGTACATCAACCCTTACGATGCTAACCCGGTTCTTACTTACAAACCTGGTGATAAGGCCAAATATCCTGGAGGATATTACACCACCATCAGCATTGTAAACTGCAGTAAAAAATCTCAGATTAAGAAGCTAAAGAGTTCCAACAAGAATATCAAGGTAGAAGCAAAAGACGGTTACATCAAGGCATACTTTGGTTACAAAGAAGGAAAAACAACTATCACCTGTACCGTAAACAAAGTAAAGTTAAAAACAACCCTTACTGTCAAGAAGTACAGCAACCCGCTTAAGACCTTTAAAATTGGAAAGACGAACTATACTTCCAAATACAAAACCAATGACGATTACAAGGATAAAAAGTCTTACAAGAAACAGAAACTGATTCTTGAGACCAACAAGAACTGGGTAATCCGTTCCGTTTATGTATACTCCGGAAGCAGCACCCAGTCTTATCGTCCAAACAGCACAAAATTAACAAAAAAAGTAACTCTTAACCCGAAAAACTATGACAATATATATATTTATGTATACAACAAGAAAACCAAAGTTTCCGAGACTATCGTTTACAGAACAAGCAAATATTAATGGTTTCGCTAAAAATTAAATAGAAACGTCAAAAAAGCTGTCCACCGGATTTCACGGTGGACAGCTTTTTTATAAACAATTTTCTATGAAAATGATTTTCTATGAACAGTTTTACTGATTAAATGTTCTTTACTTTTGCAATATCAACCGGTGTGAGTTTTCCGGTTGCAGTCTCAAGACTTCTTGCAAGTGCGTTTGCAGTATCCATTGCCGTAATACAGTAAACACCTGTCTCAATCGCATTTCTGCGGATTAAGAATCCGTCACGGGTCTTATCACCATTTCCCTGTGTCGGGGTATCGATGACAAGGTCAATCTTGTGACCTAAAATCAAATCCATCACGTTTGGAGATTCCTGTGTAATCTTATTGACGCGCAGTGCATTCACACCATGCTCCTGCAAATATTTTGCAGTGCTTCTGGTCGCATAAATCTTGTAGCCGAGTGCCTCAAAACGCTTTGCCACGCCGACTGCTTCCGGCTTATCTGCATCCTTTACGGTCATAATCATCTGTTTATACTTCGGCAGTGTCACACCGGCTCCAAGGAATGCCTTGTAAAGTGCCTCGTTAAAGGTTGTCGCGATTCCCAAGCACTCTCCGGTTGACTTCATCTCCGGTCCAAGGGAAATCTCTGCTCCACGCAGCTTCTCAAATGAGAATACCGGCATCTTGATGGCGATATAATCTGCTGTTGGTGCAAGTCCCGGCTCATATCCAAGTCCGCGGATGGTATTGCCAATGATGACCTTGGTGGCAAGGTCTACAATCGGGATTCCGGTTACCTTGCTGATATACGGTACGGTTCTGGAGGAACGCGGATTTACCTCGATGACGTATACCTCTTCATCCATCGCGATAAACTGAATGTTAATCAGTCCCACAACGTGAAGTGCCTGTGCAAGGCGTTTTGTATATTCTACAATTGTCTCTTTTACATGATTGCTGATGGTCGGCGCCGGATAAACGGAAATACTGTCTCCGGAATGAACTCCGGTACGCTCGATATGTTCCATGATACCCGGAATTAAAATATCCGTACCGTCACATACCGCATCAACCTCAATCTCTTTTCCCTGCAAATATTTATCAACGAGAATCGGATGATCCTGTGCAATCCGGTTAATGATTCCGATAAATTCTTCGATTTCTTCATCGTTGAACGCAATCTTCATTCCCTGTCCGCCTAATACGTAGGACGGGCGCACCAGTACCGGATATCCAAGACGGTTTGCAACCTCTTTTGCCTCCTCGGCTGTATATACGGTTCCACCTGCTGCTCTCGGAATCTTTGTCTGTTCGAGAATCTGGTCGAAAAGTTCACGGTCTTCTGCGGCATCGACATCCTCAGCCTTAGTTCCAAGAATTTTAACGCCCATCTTCATCAGGCTTTCCGTCAGCTTGATTGCAGTCTGTCCACCAAACTGTACGACTGCCCCGTCCGGCTTCTCCAGATTTACGATGTTTTCCACATCCTCCGGTGTCAACGGCTCAAAGTAGAGCTTGTCTGCAATATCAAAGTCTGTGGAAACAGTTTCCGGGTTGTTGTTGACGATAACAGTCTCCCAGCCTTCTTTTGCAAATGCCCAGGTACAGTGTACGGAACAGTAGTCGAACTCAATTCCCTGTCCGATACGGATTGGTCCGGAACCAAGTACCAGTACTTTCTTCTTCGGCTTTGTCTCCTCTGCCTCGTTCTCGCTGCCAAATACGGAATAGTAGTAAGGGGTTGCTGCCTCAAACTCGGCTGCACAGGTATCTACCATCTTGTATGCTGCCACGATTCCGTTTGCGTAACGCATATCGTGAATTTCTTTTTCGCTCTTTCCGGTCAGCTTTGCAATGACGTTATCCGGGAACTCGATGCGTTTTGCTTCTTTTAATAATTCTACCGTAAGTTCTTCAGTCTTTAATGCCTGCTCCATCTCAACGATGATAGCGAGCTTGTCGATGAACCATTTATCAATCTTTGTAATATCATGAATGACGTCATAGCTTACGTTGCGGCGCAGTGCCTCTGCAATGACCCAGATTCTTCTGTCATCTACCACGTTAAGCTGTGCCATCAGTTCTTCCTCGGAAAGTCCGGTGAAGTCGTAGGACATCAGACTGTCTACGTGCTGCTCTAAGGAGCGGATTGCCTTCATGAGGGCACCTTCAAAGTTGTTGCAGATACTCATGACCTCTCCGGTCGCTTTCATCTGGGTGGTCAGCGTACGCTTTGCTGTGATGAACTTATCAAACGGAAGTCTCGGAATCTTGACAACGCAGTAGTCAAGCATCGGCTCGAAGCTTGCGTAGGTCTTTCCGGTAATTGCATTCTTGATTTCGTCCAAGGTATATCCAAGTGCAATCTTTGCTGCTACCTTGGCAATCGGATATCCGGTTGCTTTTGAAGCAAGTGCGGAAGAACGGGATACACGCGGATTCACCTCGATTACACAGTATTCAAAGGATTCCGGGTTTAATGCGTACTGTACGTTACATCCACCGGTAATATTTAATTCAGATATAATATTTAATGCAGATGTACGAAGCATCTGATATTCTTTATCGCCTAAGGTCTGGGATGGTGCCACAACAATGGAGTCTCCGGTGTGAACGCCTACCGGGTCAATGTTTTCCATATTACATACGGTAATACAGTTGCCCGCAGCATCACGCATTACCTCGTACTCGATTTCTTTCCAGCCGGCGATGCAGCGCTCTACCAAAACCTCTCCTACACGGCTCAAACGAAGTCCATTGTTTAAGATTTCAATCAGCTCTGTCTCGTTATGTGCGATACCGCCGCCGCTTCCTCCAAGCGTATATGCCGGACGAAGTACAACCGGATAACCAATGGTGTTGGTAAAACGGATTCCGTCTTCTACATTGTGTACCACGAGAGATGCAGCACACGGCTCACCAATCTTTTCCATGGTGTCTTTAAATGCCTGACGGTCTTCTGCCTTGAAAATTGTCTCAGCTGTCGTACCGATAAGCTTTACCCCATATTTATCAAGGATTCCTTTTTCAGAAAGCTCCATTCCAAGATTTAAGCCTGCCTGTCCACCTAAGGTTGGAAGCACGCTGTCAGGCTTTTCTTTTGCAATAATCTCCTCTAATACAGAGACGGTAAGCGGCTCGATATAAACCTCATCCGCAATATCTTTATCGGTCATAATGGTTGCCGGGTTAGAATTTACTAACACGACCTCAACGCCTTCTTCTTTCAGGGAACGGCATGCCTGTGTACCGGCATAGTCAAACTCTGCTGCCTGTCCGATGACGATAGGACCGGAACCAATAACTAATACTTTTTTGATATCATGATTTCTTGGCATCTCTTCTCCTCCTATTTACGCATCATCTCAATAAAACGGTCAAACAGATATGCAGAATCCTGCGGTCCCGGACAAGCCTCCGGATGGAACTGTACGGTAAAGATGTTCTTTCCGGTATATGCAAGTCCCTCGTTTGTACCATCGTTGACATTTACAAATGCCGGAACTGCAATCTTCGGGTCAAGGTTATCGGTATCTACCACATAACCATGGTTCTGGGAAGAAATATAAACTCTTCCTGTCTTTAAATCTTTTACCGGATGGTTTCCACCACGGTGTCCATACTTCATCTTGTGCGTATCTGCACCGGTTGCAAGTGCCATGAGCTGATGTCCAAGGCAGATTGCAAAAATCGGAACATCCGATTCATATAATTTGCGGATTTCTTTGATAATCTCCGTACACTCCTTCGGGTCTCCAGGTCCATTGCTCAACATGATTCCATCCGGATTGGAAGCTAAAATTTCTTCCGCAGAGGTATGCGCCGGATAAATTGTCACTTCACATCCGCGCTCGCTTAAGGATTTTGCAATGTTTTTCTTTGCGCCGAAATCCATTAATGCCACGTTAAATTTCTTTACCGGAACGCTCTTTAACACGGAAGTCTCGCTGCAGGTTACTTTATCTACAACATTTCCAGTCGTATAAGCTTTTAACTTCGGAATGATTTCTTCGATATTGTAGTTCTCATTCGTCGTAATCATGCCGTTCATAGTTCCTTTTTCCCGCAGGATCTTGGTAAGGGCACGGGTATCAATACCTGCGATACCAGGAATGTCATGTTTTAAAAGAAAATCCTGGATAGTTCCTTCGCAGCGGAAGTTGCTCGGCATTCTTGAGAGTTCCCGTACAATATAGCCATCCGGCCATGGTCTCCCTGACTCCATATCCGGTGTAATGCCGTAGTTTCCAATCAACGGATATGTCATAACAACTGCCTGTCCTGCATAGGACGGGTCGGTAAGCACCTCTAAGTATCCTGTCATAGATGTATTGAATACAATCTCACTGATGACTTCTCTGGTCGAACCGATGCTTGTTCCGGTGAATACATTCCCATCTTCAAGTATTAAATATGCTTTCATTGGTTTTCCGTGTCCTTTCTTATTTTTCCAAAAAAAAAAACGTTTCCGTTTTTCTTTTCCCATGAGTCTCTTAGATAGTTAGGCAGACATAACCAGCAGCTTTCTGCTGTGCCCGATTTATCCCTAAATTGTAAAAAGTTTATCATATAATAAGATATATTTCAACCTCTTTTTCTGAAATGCGGGAAAATCTTTTCCGACTTTCCCGCACCCATCTGCCTATGCGCCTGCCACCGGCACATTCTGAAAGCGAACTGCCATCGGACCGTCATACCGGCTGTCCTTATAACGCTCCGTTGAGAATGTCATATTCTTCTGAAGCTCTAACATATTTCCGTTGATGGAGCCACCGGTCACCGGAATGACTTTTTCTCCATCGTAAAGATAAGCAAGACGAATCTCGCCGCCAAAATATCCGCTCAGCGCATCCATGTGGAAATCAGAAAACCGTACCACATGAAGGTATGGCTGTTTCTTCATCTCTTCGACAGAAACGCTTCCGTTGTTGACACGCATGCATTCATAAATTCCGGTCGGTTCCATTCCCATATAATAAGCAATCCGGCAGTTTCCGTGAATTGCCTTTAAGACACCGTCCTTGATAAAGTCCATATCCTTCATACGGATTCCATCTTCTGAATACGGCTCTAATGCCTTTAATGTCATATTGATGCGCTCTCCGGTCACATCATCGCCCTGCACACCCATTCCTACCTTATATTTGGAATATCCGGCATACACATAGCCGTTAATCGCTCTTTCCGTATAAATAGAAAGGAGCTGATACATCTGTTTTCCGGAAAGGATGACATTGTACTCGCCCTTTGCCGGAGCCGTTGTTGCATTTGCTCTTGCGCAGACGGTCTCTAACGCTTCTGCCACCTGCCTTGTCAGTTCCTCGGTGTCATAATCCACAAAGGAAAAATCCTGATATAACTCTACATCCTGTGGTGTCAGGCACTGTACCACATACTCGCCCTTTACCGTGTGTTTCTCATAGGAAACTTCCACGCCCTGTGAATTATAAATTGCCACGTTTTCTTTGTTGACAAAGATTTCTGCGGTGTTGACAAAGGAATCTTCTCTAGTGTCGGCTGCGTAAATCGCTCTTGCAAACGCATTTGCCGTCTCCTCCAAGGACATTCCCGGAAGTCTGCCTGACATGATATGTGGATCCTCTTTTTTCCCCTTCGGAATTTCAAAATACGGGTTGCATACAAACGATGCCGCATAGTAAGCGTCCGCTAGCTTCTTTTCAATGGTCTCTTCATCCATCTCAGGAACAATCTGGACATCCGCCATACCGCGCATCTTCTCTCCATCTTTCTCAAAGTCTCGGTAAACTGTGACCTGATAGGTACACAGGCTCTTCATTCTGCGCATATCGAGTTCTTTTTTGATGAAGTAGAGCTCCGCATTTTCTGTTTTTCTCCGGATGATGCGGTATTCTTCAATTCCGTTCTTTTTGACTGCCTTTAAAATGCTCTCTAACATGATGTACCTCCTTCTCTTAACCCAGTCGAATCCGTGCCTTGATGTATGGGCCGCCATCTGATACTTTCACCCATTCTTTGTAGCCTTTTCCACACATACCTGCACCGCACAGTTCAATCTCGTCGGACATCATGGAAATCGACTTCAACAAATCCGGTACATATCCGGTTAAGACGATTGGAGAATAGATTTTTCCGGTAAGTTTTCCATCTTTGATTTCTTTTGCAAGTCCTACCATACACTGGATTCCCCAGTTCTTTGGATCCTCCATTCCGCTGGTTGCATTTTCCAGTAAAAATCCATGTTCGATGGAAGCAATCATATCTTCTACCTTATCCGTACCCGCCTCAAAAAAGGTATTGGTCATACGGGTATATGCCTTGTGGTCCATGTTCTGTCTGCGTCCGTTTCCGGTCGGTACACTGCCAAGTGCCATTCCTGCCTGCGCATCACAGATTCCCTTCTTCAAAATACCCTTTTCAATGATAACGGTATCCTGTGCAAGTGTTCCCTCATCATCAAAGAAGTAGGTTGCAGTCTGTTCCACACCCTGTGCGGCTGCCCCATCGTGCATCGTCACAAGCGGAGACGCAACATACTCGCCCACGTATTTTTCTGCGAGCGCCCGTTTTTTGACAAACATATCCATCTCAACACCGTGTCCGAATGCTTCATGAACAATCATTCCTGTCACATCCGGCGCGCAGATACAATCGTATTCTCCCGGTGTAATCGGCTCACTTGTGAGCAATGCCTTTAAGGTATCTACAAGTGCCGGAATCTGGTTTTCCATGGAATCCATCACTTCAAAGCCTCCACAGACGGAGGATGCCTTAAACGCAGATTCCACCTTTTCGCCTCTTCCTGCCATTGCAAACATCATTGCAGATGACAGCATGACGTTCTGCATCATATCCTTTTTTGGGGAAAGGAACAGTTTGTGATAAATCTGATATTCATAGCGTACCTGGCAGTCTAAGATGCTTTCATCACTCTTCAATACCTTCTCGCGCAGTTTGATGACCTGGTCGATAATCTTGTCATCGCCGACTGTCTTCGGATTAATTTCACATTCGGTACTCTTTTCAAAGGCTGTCTCCTCCTCTGTAAATGCACCGTACTGTTTTACTCCGACATTCTTTGGAAGGGCATCTTTCCACGGCATCAGATGCTCTTTTACTGCTGCCGCAATTGTCTCAAGATTGTCCTCGTTTAATTCGTTAAAGCTATATTCCCCATAGCTTTCCTTGTCATATGCCTTGATGACATAGCCAATTTCATTGAAAAGTTCTGATTCCGCAATAAAAGTTCCATTTTTGCTGATTCCGTAGCTTTTTTCTTCGGAATCACACGCCAAAATGGAGACATAGGAATACTCTGTAAGAAGTCTTTCTAAAAGTTTCTTCAGCAGAGGTTTTTTTGCTGTCAGGATTTTGCTTGATTCTACCTGCATATTTGTTTCTCCTCCTTGAATCTATTTTTATTTTAATCTGTGAATCACTTTTTTTACTGCTGCTTTCGGATGTCGCAGATTATTTTTTACCTTCGTCCAGAATACACTTTTTTTGTGCATCTTCACATGACAGTCCACCAGTTCTCTGTGGTCTGTTCCCATTTCTTTGTCCATCCGGTCAATATCCCGCATAGCGGATAAAAACCACGTTTCTCCGTTCTGGAATTTTTTCCCAATCCGGATGACATTCTTTTCGTAATTTTTCGTGTAACGATATTTATTGTTTTCGCCGTGCACATATTGTGCAAATTTTGCATCCATTGCTTCAAAGACACGGATTTGCTCCGGCGTCAAACCAAACTGCTGTAAAAACGGTGTTGTTTCATGTCGTACAATGTACTCACGGTTCTTATGATAAAACTGTGACAGCGCACGATATTTCAGGTACGCTTCCGGAATCGGGAAATCAAACACCCAGTCATAATTCAGGCAGACATATTTTCCATTTCCATCCGCCACAAAGTTTTCAAAAGAAGTCTCTATATTAGAAACCTTAACCGCCCTGCTTCCCAAAAGCTGCTCCTTCGCACTTTCTGAAAGCGTTCCAAAGACATGGTCAAATTCCGCTGTCTCCACAAACGTTCCATATGCTTCCGGGATAAAATCAAAAATTGTATCTAACGCTTCTTTCACAGCTTTGCCAAGCTGTTCCGGTCTGCCGAGAAATTTCTGTATCTGTTCTGCAAGGGTTTCTCCCTCTGCAAATGCAAAACAGGTTCGTCCCGGTTCCTGCTTTAATACTTCCACCGGAACAATCTTTCTGTTCATGTTCGCTGTCAGATTTCTGTTTCCTGCCAAGGACGCAGCATACGCCTCTGCCTCTTTGCCCAAAGCAGCTTTCTCCACCCACTTCTTTCCATCCGCTCCGGTTAAAATCCGGGTACTGATTCGAAACTCAGGCACACGTTCACGGCTGTACTTTGCATAGGAAACCGTCTCCTGCTCTTCTGTTGTATGTTCCCCTTCCTCGCTGATGATGAGGAACGAATTGGCAAACTGTGGAAACAGTCCGTCTTCACAGACCGAATCATAACAAAGGTTTTCATCCATCAGCTCATAGCGGTCCCTGTCGTAGGCAGTACAGGTGCCACGGATGCTCCCATGCACCGGAAGCCTGCTGTCAGAATAGATTTCTCTCGGCAGCTTGTAATCCGGCATCGGATAATACCACTGGTTTTTCCAAAATCCAGCCTCCTGTAACATCTTTTCCAATGTTCCCTTTGAAAAGGTCCGCACCCGGTCTACCGCAACGTAATTTTCCAGTCCGTCAAAGTTTCTGCCGGAATGGTCTTCCGTTGCCCCTGCAAAATATTTTAATCCGTATTTATTTTCAATCGCAATAATCAGTTTCCCGCCCGGTTTTAAAAAGCTCTTTGCACGCTTTAACATATCCATAAACGGATTCTCACTGTTGATATAGCAGATGGAGTATTCAAACACACCGATTAACGTCACATAGTCAAACTTTTCTTTAATCTGGATATCTTCAAAATTTCCAAGCATAATCGTCAGGTTATCGTACTGCGCATTGCGTGTCACATTCACCATGGAACGGCGCTTTGACAGTTCTATCGCTGTCACGTGACGCACCTTTTTGCAAAACAATCCGGTCACAGCTCCACAGCCGGAGCCAATCTCAAGCAGTGTCCCTTCCGGGTTAAAATTGTACCAATCCAATATATTTTCACGAATATTTGACAAATGGTACAAATGTGGCCACGAGTTGCCGGTCAGAAGCGTTTCTTCTATCGTATCCGGTTTCTGTACCGCCTGAAGCAATTCCTCCTCCACATCTCCATCACTATATAAGTCCTGACCTGCATAAAAAGTCAGATCCAGCTTATCTTCTAACATCCATTTCCTCCCATGCGCTGTTTTTTCTGCGCTGATGATTCTTTCAAAACAAAAGCTTTCCTCTCAGCTTAATAAAACCGTCAACAGTACTGTTGCCACTGTAATAAATCCGAGCACCCCGAGCGATAACCCGAGAATCCACTTTGTCCCCGGTGTCCGTCTGGAATAGGTGACTCTGTCAGCCACCTGCTCCTGCCCCGGCTGTACGTCATACCTATACACAGGTTTTTCTACCGGATGTGTCAATGATATAAATTCCGGATAGATATCGCCTCCCGGAATCATATAAAATCCTCTCTGTAAAAAGAATCCGGCTGCACCAACCGGCGTAACATTAATGGTTGCCTGTCCAAGATGAAGACACCTTGCTGCATCCACCATTGTCTGAAGCAGTGCTGTGCCGTATCCTCTGTGCCATCCTTCTGGGCGGACGTATAACATTGTGATATGTCCGTTTTTTTGCATGGCAGATACACCGTACAACTGTCCTTCTTCCCAGACACCCCACACAAAAAGTCTGTCCGCCGTCATTTCCTCCCAAAGGTATTCTGTGCGCACATAGCCATAAAACTGCCCGACTTCCTCTGCCGTGGCAATCTGATATCGTACGCACTGCTCATATATTTCATGCGCCATCTTTACTGCCAATCCTAATTCGGCGCCTTCCACCCATCTGATTTCCATGATTTTTGCACACCTTCCATCGTTCCGAAAGTTCTCTGTTTATCATATCATTTTTTTTCTGAAAATCCTAGAGAAATTTATTACACTACCTTGAGAAACTCGATTTTCTCCACCACTCGCAAAAAAAGACGGCCATGCGTTTCTTCAACGCACAGCCGTTTCTTTCGGTTCCTATCGTTCTCTATGAAACACAGTTTCCTAATGCAGCTTTTCTTCTTCCTCTTCCGGTTCGTCTTTTGCCCAGCCAAACGCATATTTTACCGCCTTATTCCAGCCCTTCCGCTTTGCGGCACGGTCCTCCTCTGACATTTCCGGTGTAAAGACCTTCGCAATCTTCTGGTTCGATACCACATCTTCCTTGCTCTTCCAGTAGCCCACTGCAAGTCCTGCAAGATAAGCAGCTCCCATCGCAGTCGTTTCCACGCACTCCGGGCGCTTGACCGGAACATTAATCATGTCCGCCTGAAACTGCATCAGGAAATTATTGGCACTTGCGCCGCCGTCGACCTTTAACGATTTTAATTCGATTCCGGCATCGGCACGCATCGCATCGATGACGTCGCAAACCTGAAGTCCGATGGACTCAAGCGTTGCACGGATAATATGATTCTTGTTGGTTCCTCTGGTCAGTCCCACAATCGTACCTCTTGCGTACTGGTCCCAATGTGGTGCTCCAAGTCCGGTAAATGCCGGAACCACATAACAGCCATGTGTTCCATGTACCTTATTCGCCATATATTCGGAATCCGCAGACGAATCAATCATCCTCATATTGTCTCTCAGCCATTGGATTGCAGCACCTGCCACAAAGATAGAACCTTCCAGCGCATAATTGACTTTTCCGTCCAGTCCCCAGGCAATTGTAGTTACAAGTCCATTCTTGGAAAATACCGGTTTTTCACCCGTATTGAGCAGTAAAAAGCAGCCGGTTCCGTAAGTATTTTTTGCTTCCCCCTCATGGAAACAGGTCTGTCCGAATAACGCTGCCTGCTGGTCTCCTGCTGCCCCCGCAATCGGAATGGAATCTCCTAAAAATGATGGATCCGTATATCCGTAAATCTGGCTTGACGGCATTGGCGTCGGCAGCATGGATTCCGGAATATCAAGTTCTTTTAAAATGTCTTTATCCCAGCACAGGTCATTAATGTTAAATAACATCGTACGGGACGCATTGGAATAATCCGTTACGTGCACCTCGCCCTTGGTAAATTTCCAGATAAGCCAGGTCTCCACCGTTCCAAAGAGAAGTTTTCCTTCTTCCGCAAGCTTTCTTGCCCCTTTTACGTTATCTAAAATCCACTTAATCTTGGTTGCGGAAAAATAGGCGTCAATGATAAGTCCGGTCTTTTTGCGGTACTCTTCCTCTAATCCTTTTTTCTTTAACGCATCCGCAATATCCGATGTTCTGCGGCACTGCCAGACAATCGCATTATAAATCGGTTCGCCTGTCTCTTTATTCCAGACAATTGACGTTTCACGCTGGTTTGTGATTCCGATTGCTGCAATATCCTCCGCCGTTGCCCCAATCATATTCATCGCTTCCACCGACACACCAAGCATTGATGACCAGATTTCATTTGCATCGTGTTCCACCCAGCCCGGATTTGGGAAAAACTGCCGGAACTCCTTTTGTGCCATCGAGCAGATTTCGCCTGCCTCATTAAACAGAATACAACGGTTGCTGGTGGTTCCCGCATCCAGTGCCATTACATATTTTGCCATAATAATGCCCTCCTTAACGCAAAAAGCGGAGATAATAAAATAAAGCCTACTGACCGTGTTCCTACGGTCGTAAGTTTTAAAATCATCTCCACTCTCTGATTTCTTCCCTATATCTGATTTAGTTGTATTATACCATAGCTCATTCGGTATTTCCACTAAATTTTTATCTTTTGTACCCTCTTTTTTTACAAAACTGACAAATTCACGGTCACTTTAGTAACTTACTAAACGCCAGCCCTAAAAACAGCGCTCCGCCAAGCCAGGAAATATCCCTATCTTTTCCTGCTGCCACGCGCCTTCCAAGGCTGCTTCCAAAGCGCACCGCAAGGAAGCTGAATAAAAAATTCAGTGCGACGGTTCCCCACAGATTCAAATCCAAAAACGCCGCTCCAAGCCCGCCAAATAAACCGTCTAAGGACATTGCAAGTGCAAAGAAAATTCCCTCCTGCACGGACATGGTAGAAGAACGGTCTTTGTCCGCCGCAACCGGATTATTATAAATGTTTAAAATAAAGTTCAACTGGGAAAACGAGATTTTTACTCTTTTCCACAAAAACCGGTGTTTTCTTATATAGGCATGAATCGCATATTCTATAAGCTTAAACGCTCCCACTAAAAACAGTCCCACAAAGCAGAGCACCGTTGTATTTTCCTCTTTCAGCACCCCATCAAGAAGCATTCCCACCGTCAGGGAAAAAAACAGCACTCCGCTGCAGATTCCACTGACGCAGAGTGCTGTCCGGTTTCCAATTGTAATATGCTCTGCACCACAGGCGGCGCACGCAATAAAAATATCGATGCTAAGGGCAAGAATCAGCAATACTGCCTGCATACTCCCACCTCAAACCAGATACACTCTCTGTTAGTATACGCAGTCCTGCGATTATTTGTGCAATAAGTATTCGATTAACTTATGTCCCTCTGCAATAAAGTTATCGGTCTCTCTTGCCTCACGCTCGTTATAATGCCAGTCGTGCTGTTCCTCCTTCGTGCTGTCATACAGCAGATACGGTACATTGTCCGCCGAATGGGTACGGATTGAGATTGGTGTCGGATGGTCCGGCAGAATCACCAGACGGAATTCCTCGCCTGCTGCCTCTAACCCTTCCACGATTGGTTTTATAATTCTTGCGTCAAGTCTCTCAATGGCGGTCACCTTTTTCTCCACACTGCCCTGGTGTCCCATCTCGTCCGGTCCTTCCAGATGCACGTATACGAAATCATAGCCGTCCTTTGTGAGAACATCAATGGCCGCCTGTGCCTTTCCTTCATAGTTGGTGTCAAGTCCGCCATTTGCCCCGTCTACGGTAATGACCTTCATTGAGGTTCCGACTGCGATTCCCTTCAGCAGATCAACGGCTGAAATCATGGCACCCTTCTTGTGTGTGCGCTCCTCAAACGGATAAAGTGCCGGTTTTGTGCCGGCTCCCCAGAACCAGCAGGAATTTGCCGGATTTAAGCCCCGTTTTTTGCGCTCCACGTTAATCGGATGGTTGACTAGAATATCATAGCTGCGTTTCATCATGCTGCGGAGTGCCTCATTCTCCGGCAGCTTATCTCCGATTTTCTGTCCCAGCACGTCATGCGGCTGAACTAAATCGAGCACTTTTCCGTTCTCCCATATCAGGCAGTGGCGGTAGCTCGTTCCCAGATAAAAATGAAATTCGTCTGTTTCCAGTTCTTTTTTTACTGCATCCAACAGCACGGCACATTCCTCTGTGCTGATTTCGCTTGCACTGTGGTCGATAATCGTACGGTCTTCGTAGTTATCTTCTTCCTCCGAAAGCGTCACGATATTGCAGCGGAGTGCGATGTCCGTATCCTTCATCGGAACGCCGATGGAGAGTGCCTCAAGCGGAGAACGTCCTGAATAAAATTTTCTCGGGTCGAAGCCGAGCACGGATAAGTTTGCCGTGTCGCTTCCCGGTTTCATTCCATCCGGAATGGTATGCACCATTCCAATCTCTCCCTTTGCTGCAAGTTCATCCATCTTTGGTGTTGATGCGTACTCTAACGGTGTCTTATTTCCAAGACTCTCAATTGGCAAATCTGCCATTCCATCTCCCAAAATAACCAGATATTTCATTTTTCCTTCCTCCCGGAACTTCCTATGCCACACGAATCATCTGAATCACGTCAAGTGCTGCCGCAGCCTTCTCATAGTCTGCCTCTGTCATGGTCTCTGTCACAAATCCAACTTCACCCGTCGCATCGGAAAGCTCTACGTAAGATACGTTTTGAAATGCCTTCTCGATATCTTCCTTTGCAGAAGAAGTGCGTACAAAAAACTGATTTTCCAGCTCTTTGTAATCGGAAAGCTGCATTTTCTTTGAACTCCACTCTACCGCGATGTTAATCTCAAGATGCTTTGCCATCTCCACGATATCGGCAACCACAGCACTTGCAGTCGGCAGCTTTCCGGCACCGCTTCCATAGAACATCGCATCTCCGAGCACATTTCCGTGGACAAAAATGGCATTATAGACATCACTTACGGAAAACAGCGGATTTGCAGCGGAAAGCAGATACGGTGCTACCATTGCCGCATAGCCGTCTTTTGTTTTCTTGCTGGTGGCAAGAAGCTTGATGCTTCTGCCCATTGCTTTCGCATAACGGATATCGATTGCTGAAATCTTTGTGATTCCCTCGGTATGGATATCCTCAAAATCAACCTGCTGACCGCATACCAATGAGGTGAGAATCGCAATCTTACGGCAGGAGTCATATCCTTCCACATCCGCGGTAGGATCTTTCTCTGCATAGCCTTTTGCCTGTGCATCCTTTAATGCAGCCTCGAATTCCACACCCTCGTCCGTCATCTTACTCAGCATATAGTTTGTGGTTCCGTTGACGATTCCGGTAATCTCTTCGATTTCGTCGGCTGTCAGGCAGGAATTTAACGGGCGGATAATCGGGATTCCTCCTCCTACGCTTGCCTCAAACATAAAGTTTACATTTTTTTCTTTGGCAAGTGCGATTAATTCTGCGCCCTTTGCGGCTACGAGTGCCTTGTTGGAAGTTGTTACGTGCTTTCCTGCTTCAAGCATTGCCTTTACGAAGGTGTATGCAGGTTCCACACCGCCCATCGTCTCCACTACAATGCGTACTTCCGGGTCTTCTACGATTGTCTTGTAATCATGCACGATTTTATCCTGAATCGGGTCTCCCTGAAAATCTCTCAAATCAAGTATGTATTTTACTTCAATCTCTTTTCCCGCACGTTTTGCAATGTTGTTCTTGTTGATGTCTAATACTTCCACTACACCGGAACCGATTGTTCCATATCCCATAACAGCTATCTTAATCATAATCCCTCCATCTACTCCTGACCTAATATTTTCACGCCATGGATTCCTTCCATCTTCTCAATCTGGTTCATCATCTCCTCAACATTTCCCGTCTGCTGTAAAATATCAACGCTGAGCGTCAGGGATGCAATCCCATTAATAGGAATACTCTGATGAATCGTAAGTATATTTGCATGATATTCCGCTACAATTTTTAAAATTACCGACAGCAGTCCCGGTTCATCATCTAACTGAATCACCATGGTGATTGTCTTTCCCCGTGCCGTCTCATGAAACGGAAATATGTCATCTTTATACTTATAAAAAGAGCTTCTGCTGATTCCAACCATTTCCGTTGCCTCCTGTACAGACGGCACTTTACCGGAATCAAACAGCCGCTTTGCCTCAACTACCTTTAACAGCACCTCAGGTACAGCTCTCTCCTTTAAGACAAAATATTGTCCCTTTTCCATCACTTCTAACCCAATCCTCTTTTCCTAGTGTTTGTGTAGGGCTTACAACTGTCCTCACGAGGAAGATAATAACACAAAGAGGCTGCTTTCGCAACCTCTTTTTTCCAGTGTTTTCTTATTAAGTTTGTCTTTTTGTACTTTCGGACTAAAATTTCCGGGAGCCTCCACCATGCGTCTGTCCGCTGCTGCTGGTGTGTGTACTGCTTCTTCCGCTGCTTGTGCTGCCACTGCCGCCGCTGCTGCTTTCCCGCTGGATGTGGTGATGTACCACATGCTGATTTACAAATACATCTTCTTTTTCCGTGAGTTTTAAATAACCGTTTTGACGGAAATCATATTTGTAAGAGCCAAATTTCAAACGATATTTTCCGACAATACATAAGAACACAATTACTGCTACCGCAACACCCGCAACAATCGCGGTGACAACTTCTGTGGCACTTAAGGAATAATATCTTGATATCTCCCCTGTCTCCACATCATAATTATACTGTCCGTCTTCAATTCCTGCATTGTAATAATAGGAAACCTCCTCAAGCATCGCATCAAAGCAGCCGTAATAGTCTCCATCACTGACATACTCATAGCCCGCATCAAGGATGTTCTCAATTCGTTCGTCTGTCAGATAACGAATTGCGATTCCGCTTGTTGACACAGTGATTTCCCGGTTATCCATGTCGATTAACAGTGCAAGACCATCTGTCCCCGGCACCATTTCATCGTAGAAATCATCCGCATATGCCTGCGAGGTTTTTCCCCCGGCATCCTCTGTGGTGAGCGCATAAACATTCCATCCGCTCTTTTCGGCAAACGTGTCAATGCTTTCACTTAATGTGCTAAGCTCTGTCTCAGACAAAAGTTCTCCATCATCATAGACATTTCCCTGCTGTCCGGCAAATACCGTTCCACTTGCGAGCAGAAGCATCATACAAAGTACTACAAAATATCGCGTTATCTTTTTCATGCGAAGTAGCCTCCTAACAGCACAAGGACAAAAGCAATCAGTCCGCAGACTGCACTCGTCAGTGCAATTTTTTTGTAATCTACCGGAAGTTCTCCGTAAAGTTTTCCGGTCTGCCCGTTCATGGAATAATAGTATATCTTATTGTCTTTTCCCTTGTAGGTAATCGTCCAGACCGGAAGCAACGCATATTTCCATTTCAGCACCGGATTCTTGATATTACAACTGTTGACACTTACAGAGTTGTAGCCATTTGCACTTTCTCTGAGCAATGTCTTGGCATCTCCCTGCAATTCCGTCTCAATGCTTTTTTGCAGTTCATTCTGTTCGATATCCCTGCGTTCTGCCAGAAATCCTGACAGATATCCCATATTGAATTTTTTCTTTTCTTCTATCCGATACGGCATCACGCCCTGGATTAACTTGGCATTTGCCTTCTTAAGACCATTCTCTACCCGGTTTTTAAAAATAATTTTTCCTTTTCGTGTGATACGATAGTTTTTTGTCTCCGTATACTCTTCATCCCCGGTACGCCAGGTGCGGATTTTCTTTCCTTCCGCCTGCATATCTCCGTCATAATAGCCGTCGATGTTCCAGTATGGAAAATACACACCACTCATGCTCTCAATCTGTTTTTTGTCAAAAAACGCCTTTGGAACAAATTTTTTCTTTCCCACGTAATCCAAAAAGGATTTTACGGCTTGTTCCTTCGTCACCGCAAACGGAATAATCTCCTCCGGCGTATAGTTTCCCTCTAGTTTTCCACTGAGCACAATCGGGTTATGACAGTAGTAGCAGAAGGTGGCTGCCGTCGTCTGCTCCGTGACAATCTCTGCACCACAGCTCGGGCAGCGGTACATTACCGCATTTGCAGCGTCGATGTTCTCTTCCTTCTCCTGCTCATGTGTCTCTGCCGCATCCGGTTCATCGCTTAACTCGTTTCCCTCCATATGCTGTACGGCATCAAGTTCTGCCTGCGTAAAGGTAGAAACGCAGTATTCACATTTATATTGCTGGGTGGCAGGGTCAAAAATCAGTTCTCCGCCACAGTTTGGACATTTAAAACTGACTGCTGCCATCGTTAGTTCCTCGCTTTCCCGCAATTACTGCAGAATTTTCCTTTATTTACCGTTCCACATTCACAGGTCCACTCTGCCGCCGGTGCCGGTTTTCCACACTCACTGCAGAATTTTCCGGTGTTTACATGACCACACTCACACGTCCACTCTCCTGCCGGCACTGGTGCTGGTTTCCCACATTCGCTGCAGAATTTTCCGGTATTCACATGTCCGCACTCACACGTCCATCCCACCTTATTTGTAGTTCCAGATGCTGTACCCTGGGCAGCCTGCTGGTTCTGCTGCATCTGCATCTGTGCGAGATTGGTCTGGGATGCGGTTCCCATCATTCCACCCGCTGCGGACATACCCATTCCCATGCCCATAAAGCCTGCCATTGCACCATTTGCATTGGAACCTGCTGCCTCTAAGCCTCGTGCCATTGCGCCCTGTACATAGCCCTCTCTGACGGTCGGGTCTCCGAGCATTGCGCCCTGGTTTCTCATATTGATGAGCTTCTGGGACTCCTCATCGTAGGATACGCTTGCGATACCGACGGACTGGATTTCCATACCACGCATCTGGTTCCACTCTTCATCAAGTGTGTCTGCCATATATTTTCCAAGCTCTCTTGCCTTGGAGGTCACGAAGGAAATCCGGGTGCCGTCTGCGGACATCTGGTTAATAGAAGACTGTAATGCCTCTAAAAACTCTGCAAGATACTGTTCGTTGATTTCATCAATTTCCACATGGTCTCTATTTCTCGGAACTGCCTCCGCATAAAACTGCAACGGGTTGGTAATCTTGATGGAATATGTACCGTGCGCTCTTAAGAAAAGTTCTGAATTATAGAAATTATCAAAGTAGTTGATTGGATTTCTGGTTCCAAACTTGATTCCCTTGATTTCCTGTAAGTTAATGAAAAATACTTTCTGCATTGTCGGTGTCTGTCCGCCGTATTTAATCCGGTTAAAAGTCTCCTTTACGGACTCGCCAAGTTCACCGTTTAACATAGATGGCAATGAAGAATTATCTACTTTGTAGTATCCAGGCTCTGCTGTGTAATCCACAACTTTACCGCCGTCTACTAACATCATAAACTGATTGTCATACACATGAATCACAGAACCGTTTGAAACCGTATTGTCGGTTCCCTTCGTGTTCTGTCCCTTTCGGATTCTGACACCGCTTGTAAAGACGGTTTTATCGCCCATATCATCCGGCTCCATTACCTCTAACCACTGGTCTGCAAATCCCCCGCCAATCGCCTGTCCAATTGCTTTAATAATACCCATTTTCATTTCCTCCTGCTAAAAAAATGTAGACTGCTTTACTTTATGCAGCATTCCTAAACATGATGATAATCCACTTCATAATAACGATGCAGTGTCCACACTTTTAAGTTAATCGGTGTCACCGCCGTCCCACAATACTCACAATACAAGGCTCCAAGTTTTACAATCGGCGCTCCGCAGTTCGGACAGGTTGTCCCCACTGCATTGTCTAACTTTGCAAGTTTTTCATTCTGGATATACATGACTTCTATATTATACTTGGTCTGCTGCTTGCGTTCTTTGTCTCCGTCTGTCACCCTGCCTTCTTTTTCCTTATAATGGAAATATTCCACGGCACTTTGAAATGTGATGATACATTTCCCCTCACGTTTTACGTAATTTGTAATTTCTGTTCGGTGAATATGAATCTGACGGTAAGTCTCCGTTACTCCTTCTGCCGCATTTGCCTGAATCTGATTCCGGACCTGTTCGGTCAGTTCATTGCTTGTCTCCCGCAATAGAGAAACATTTCCTGCTGATATCGCCTGTAACGCCGATATCAGCATATTTTCCGCCTTGTTTTTAAACTGAACCAAATTAAAGTCTGGGAAATCCTTCTGTATCTGCGGTTCAAAAATCCGCGTCATTCCTGAAACAGATTTTGGTGTTTCTGCTATCAGATCTGCCTGCTGCTCTAATCCTTCCACAAGTGATTTTGTGCCAAATGCAGCTCTTGAAAACGACTCTATCTTCGTGCGAATCACATGATACCCATAGAATCCGCCTCCAAGCAGTGCCGCTAATATCACCAGAAAAATAATCTGTCCGCTACTCATCACTGCCTCCAAGTCCCTTCGGGCATCCGAGGGAAAGCCATTTTAAATAACCGTTCATAAACGGGTCTAATTTACCGTTGAGGACACTGTCCACGTTTCCGCTCTCCACTCCGGTGCGATGGTCTTTTACCATCGTGTACGGCTGCATGACATAGGAGCGAATCTGGTTTCCCCATCCGATTTCCGTTACTTCTCCACGGATTCCGGCTGCCTTTTCGGCATTCTCCTGCTGCTTTAACAGATAGAGCTTTGCCTTTAACATCTGCATTGCCTTATCCTTGTTCATGTGCTGGGAACGCTCATTCTGGCACTGTACTACGATTCCAGTTGGCAAGTGCGTAATACGGATTGCGGATGACGTCTTATTGATATGCTGTCCGCCGGCACCACTGGAACGATAGGTATCGATTCGGATATCATCATCATTGATTTCCACATCCAAATCTTCCTCAATATCCGGCATGACATCACAGGATACAAAGGAGGTCTGGCGCTTGCCCGCCGCATTGAACGGGGAAATGCGTACCAGTCTGTGTACACCCTTTTCGGATTTCAGATAGCCGTATGCGTTCTCTCCGTTTACCTGAAATGTGATGGACTTGATTCCCGCCTCATCACCGTCTAACGAATCGAGCACTTCAAGCGTAAAGCCCTTGTCCGCCGCCCATCTACTGTACATCCGGTAAAGCATTGCCGCCCAGTCACAGGACTCGGTTCCGCCGGCTCCGGCGTGGAGTGACACGATGGCATTATCTCCGTCGTATTCCCCGGACAAAAGTGTCTTGATACGGATTCCGTCATACGTGTTGATAAAATCCGCCAGGAGCTCTTCAATCTCAGGAATGAGGGAAGCATCGTTCTCCTCGTAGCCCATCTCAATCATGGTCTCAATATCTTCAAACTGTGTCTTAAGCTTTTCATATGTGGCAACATCGTCCTTCATACTCTTAAGCTCTTTCATTTTTTTCTGTGACTCCACAGGGTCATTCCAGAAGTCCGGTGCTTCCATTTCCCGCTCTAATTCCTGGATTTTCTGTTCTTTTCCCGCCAGGTCAAAGTGAATCCCTCACTTCCTGCAGCGGTTCCCTGTATGTGTTCAGGGTCACTTTAAATTGATCTAATTCTACCACAGTATCACCTCTTTCATATTTTCATAAAATTATTGTAATGGATGGTTCTTTTTTTCGCAATGCTTTCGGATTAAATTTAAGACAAAATACAAAATTAAAAGTCCGATTGCCGCACCGATTGTATCAATGCACACATCGCTGATTCTCCCCGACCTTCCCGGCACAAACAACTGATGCAATTCATCCGTTGCCGCGTATGCCGCCGCCGTCAGAAGCGAAATCAGATACCGTTTTTTCCCGATTCCAAAGGACTGATAAAATGCAAAAGAAAGCAGTCCCATGATGGCATACTCCGTCATATGGGCTGCTTTCCGCACCGGGTATTCGATTACCGCCGCAACGTGCGCAACCGACTCTCCTGTCATATCAATTCCAAAGATTTTAGCAACGGTCTCCACAAGTCCGCCGGAAAAAGAACTGCTCACCTGTGAAGACTCCACTGCCGGCTGTGCGGAAAAGGAAAAAATCAGGCACATCCATCCTACTACAGAAGCAGTCGTGGCAATGCGCCAAATCATTTCTTTTTTCACCGTTATTCTCCCATCTTTTCTGTCAGTACTTCAATCGCCTTCTGAACCTGGTTATCATACTGCATCTCATATTCTTCCCCATCCGGGTTGAGATACTCATACTCTAACTCAATATCCGGGTCGATTCCTACACCGTGGATATAATTTCCCTTTGGCGTAAAATATTTTGCCGTGGTAATCTTGACCGCATCGCCGTTCTCTAACGGGAAGATTGTCTGCACAATTCCCTTTCCGTAGGTTGTCGTTCCGATTAATGTTCCATAATCGTAATCCTTAATTGCTCCGGCAAAAATCTCTGCCGCACTGGCACTGTTCTCATTCATCAGCACTGCAATCGGACAGTCGAGATACGTGTCCCCATCAGAATTATAGTCCTGGCGGTTTCCATATTTATCCTCAATGTAAACTAGCAGTCCTTCCGGCAAAATATCGTCCAATATCTGTACGACAGATGTAAGCATTCCGCCCGGATTGTAGCGCACATCCACAATCAGGGATTTCATTCCCTGTGCCTGCAAATCCGCCAGTGCCTGCTCAAACTGTTTTGCGGTATCTGTCTCAAAGGAGTCAATCAGAATGTAACCGATGGAATTTTCAAGCATCTGTGAGCTGACACTCGGCAATGTCACATCCGCACGCTCCACATCAAAGGACAGGTTTTCTTCGGTTGACGGGCGGTATATCTCGATATGAACCGTTGTTCCCTCGTCCCCGCGAATCAGTTTTACCAGATTCGTAAGCTCCATGCTGGTTGCTTCCGTTCCGTCCACAGAAAGAATCACATCATCCTTTTTCATTCCGGCGGCTTCCGATGGAGTTCCCTCGTAAATCTTATTGACTGTCACTTCCATCGTCGTCTTGTTCTGGCTTAAGCCTGCACCGATTCCGTAGTACTGCCCGGTTGTGCTCACCTGCAAATCCGCATATTCATCTGCATTATAATACACGGAATATTTATCCCCGACACCCTCAAGCAGACCTGCATACAGTCCGTCCCTTAACTCCTGTTCTTCCACATCATCGTAGTAATAATAATCAATGTATGTGCCAAGTTCGTTAATCTTCTTTACAGTGTCCTCATTGAGAAGCGTACTGTCACTGTCTGCCGCTGTAATAGCAGGCTTTGATGCATCCGACGCATTCATGATATAAATGGTCGTTCCGGTTGTCTTACAGAATACGTTCAATGCAGCCCCTGCCGCCAACACAGTTCCAAGAACGCCTGTTACTATTCCCCAGCCAAATTTCGATTTTTTCTTTTCCGGTTCATTATTATAGTATTGATAATCCATATTGTCTTCCTTTCCTTTTGTCCTGCCAGATGCACTTCTGTCAAATTCAAATATATGCTTTTCATCAAAATAAATTGTGCCCATCTTTGCAAGCCTGCTTTTGTCTTATCGGAAATTCCTATAGAGCAAAAAACTCCCTGTCCGCAGACAGGGAATTTTTATGGGCAGTCAAAGACAGACTGCATCCACTCAATTATTTAAAATAACTCCACGGGCTGACATAACTTCCATTTAATGATACACCAAAATGGAGATGATTTCCAGTAGAAATCCCCGTGCTTCCAACTTTTGCAATCACATCTCCCGCCGATACGGTATCTCCTGCTGACACACAGAGTGAAGATGCGTGCATGTATACCGTATACAGACCGCCACCATGGTCAATCATGACGTAATTACCGCAGGCACTGCTGTAGGTTGCCGATTTGACTGTTCCGTCTGCCGCAGCCACAATATCAGAACCGTAAGACGCTCCGATATCAATTCCTCTATGGTTTGTTGACGCCCCCGCCATCGGGGATTCCCGCACACCAAAATCACTGGTGACTCTCGTGCTGCTCGGACAAGGCCAGGTAAATGCTCCCCCGGTATACGGGTTATCCGTCTGTCCCGCCGCTTTCTTCTCTGCCTCTAAGCGCTTAATCTCTGCAATCAGTTCTTCCTGTGCCTGGATTTCCGCCTCATAGAAAGTAACATCGTCCTGCGCATCGGAAATTTCATCCGTAAGTCCTGCAAGTTCTGTTTCTTTTTGCTGCATCAGGGCAGCCACGGAAGCTTTTTCGTCTTCGACCGTTGCTTTTAAGGATGCAAGGTCATCGTAATCCTGTTGAAGCTGTGCTTCCATCGCAGTAATCTGCTCCACCATCCCGGCGATTTCTTCCACCATATCCTCGATTGCAGCCACTGTCTGCTGATATTCTTCGAGTTTCTGCCTGTCGTATTTTTCAATTTCTGAAATATAATCTGCTGCATTTAAAAGTTCCCGCATACTGCCCGCTTCCAGAAACATCTGCAGATAGCTGTCCTGACTGTTCTCATACATATACTGAATGCGAACCTTCATATCCTCATACTGCTGTTCTTTCTGGTCCTGTGCTTCGGCGAGCCGCTCCTTGGTATCGGCAAGATTCTGTTCTGCTTCGGCAAGCTGTTCCTTTGCATCTGCAATCTCCGTATTCTTGTCGGCAAGCTGTCCCTCTAATGTTGCAATCCGCGCGGAAATATTCAAAAGGCTTGTGTTTAACTCTGCAACCTTCTCCTCCACACCCTCTTTGGAATCTTTCAGATTCTCGATGGTCTTTTTGGCCGCTGCAAGTTCTGCCTCTAAAGCCTCTTTCTCCTTCTTCGCATCACTGAGGCTGGTCGTAGAAGCATCTTTTGTGGTATTTTTGTTTGCAGACGCCACAACCTTGCGTGCCGGCAGAAGATATATACTTCCTCCCGCCGCAAGCAATACCGCAAGGCATCCTGCCGCAATCCGCTTCATCAACCTTTTCTTTTTCATGACTCTGCCCTTATACTTTCAAATGCTTGCGAATCGTAATACGGCTTCCGATAAATCCGATTCCGACTCCAAGCGCCAATGCTACCGGTACAAGCGTGTGAAATACCTCATCCGCAGAGAGGAAATTCATCATACTTCCAATAAAACTGAACCGTTCCATAATGTAAGCGATTACTTTTTCATACAACACATACAGGATTCCAAGTGGAATCGCCGCACCCACAAGTCCGATTACAATTCCTTCCACTACAAATGGCGCACGTACAAAATAATCCGTTGCACCGATTAGTTTCATGATTCCGATTTCTTCCCTGCGCACCGAAATGCCAACGGTAATCGTGTTACTGATCAAAAAGACCGCTACGCCGAGAAGTATCAGGATAATTCCCGCTGAAATGTATCCAATCAGGCTGTTAAAATCGGTCAGAGTATTCGCTACCATCTCTGATTTATGAACTTCCCGGACTCCGTCTAAGGACTCTAAATACGTTACTAACGCAGACTGCATGGAAATGTCGTTCATGTAGATTGCATAGCTGGCATGGTTTGCCAATGGGTTGTCCCCGGCAAAACTCTCTGCCGCCTTTTCATTGCCTTCAAAATAAATTTCTTTAAAATTCTCCCACGCCTCATCCGCAGACGTAAATTCTATCTTTGATACTTCTACCCTTGAGCGGATTTCATCTCCAATCTCATCAATCTTTTCCTGGGTAATTCCCTCATCAAAGAAAACGGTAACTGCTACTCCGGATTCTGCATCCTTCACCATCGACTGGAAGTTCATCACGATGGTGTAAAACAGTCCGAACAGAAAAATACAAGCTGTCATTGTTGCGATGGATGCCAGGGAAAACATCTTGTTCTTCCAGATATTGACAAGTCCCTGCTTAATCGTATAAAAAAATGTACTAATCCTCATCGTAATCACCTCCGTCAAACCCATTTTCGTCTGACACAATCACGCCTTTTTTCATTGTGATTACGCGCTTGTTCATTTCTTTTACAATTTCAAGATTATGCGTAACAACTACCACCGTCGTTCCTTTTTCATTAATCTCTTCCATCAAATGCATGATTTCCCATGCGTTGTTATTATCCAGGTTACCGGTCGGCTCATCCGCAAGAAGAATCTTCGGTTTGTTCACAAGTGCCCTTGCAATTGCCACTCTCTGCTGTTCTCCTCCGGATAACTGCTTCGGGTAAGAACGGTATTTCGCTGCCAGTCCTACCATGGAAAGCATTAACGGCACATTTTTCTTGATGGCACGGGTCGACTCTCCGATGACTTTCTGTGCAAATGCAACATTATCATAAATGTTCCTGTCTTTTAACAAACGGAAATCCTGAAATACAACGCCGATGTTCCGGCGGAATTTCGGGATTTGTCTCCTTTTAATGCGGTTTAATTGTTTTCCGTCTATTGTAATGGTTCCTTCCGTTGGTTCTAGTTCCTTTAACAGCAGTTTTATCAGCGTCGACTTTCCAGAACCGCTGTCTCCCACAACGAAGACAAATTCTCCCTCTTCAATGTTAAGACTCACGTCATTTAGTGCAGGAATTCCCGCAGAATACGACTTGCTGATATGTTCTAGCTTTATCATGCTAATCCTCTTTTCTCACTGCCCAATGTCTCTTAATAATCAAGCGACTCCATGTACTTCATATATTTTACCACCATCAGCGCAATCTTAAAGGTAATCGCATCTTCAAAAACACGAAGGTCGAGACCTGTGGATTTCTGCAATTTGTCAAGGCGGTACACCAGCGTATTACGATGGATGTAGAGCTGTCTTGAGGTTTCTGAAACATTCAGGCTGTTTTCAAAAAACTTGTTGATGGTTGTCAGTGTTTCTTCGTCAAAGTCATCCGGTGACTTGTTATCAAAAATCTCTTTGATAAACATTTTGCAAAGCGGAATCGGGAGCTGATAAATGAGACGTCCAATTCCAAGTGAGGAATATGCAATCACGTCCTTGTCTTCAAAGAAAATCTTTCCGACATCAAGTGCCATGCGCGCTTCTTTATAGGAACGCGATACTTCTTTGATTTCATTGACAATGGTACCATATGCAACGTGAACATCGTTCTCTGCATCTGTGCGTAAGAGGTTCACAAGAATCTCTGCCGTCTTTCCTAATTCCTCGTAACTCTCATTGTCCCCTACTTCTTTGACAACGATAATATTCTTCTCATCTACTGCCGTCACAAAATCCTTGGTCTTTCCTCCGAAAATCCCACGGATTTTCTCTAACTCATTGCCATCCTTGTCTCTGTTGGTTTCCACAAGAAAAACAACCCGGCGCACTTCCGTGTCAATGTGCAGCTTCTTTGCGCGGTTATAGATATCAACTAACAGCAGATTGTCTAACAGGAGGTTTTTGATAAAGTTATCCTTATCGAACCTCTCTTTATATGCTACCAGAAGATTCTGAATTTGGAAACTGGCAATTTTCCCCACCATGTAAACATCGTTGCTGTCACCGTTTGCTAAAAGGATATATTCGAGCTGATGCTCATCAAATACCTTAAAGAACTGGCAGCCATTTAAAATCTGGCTGTCTGCCGGCGAGGACACAAACGACTGTGCAGGTTCGATATATTTCTCTGCCTCGGGAAATGTTGCAGCAAGTACTTTACCTTCCACATCAATAATGCACAGGTCAATCCGGGTGATTCCCTTCAACCCGTCAATTGTATTTTGAAGTATCTGATTTGAAATCATAGCCTCGCTCCTTCTCATTTCTCTTGAATTTGTTCTATATCATTGGCAACTTTCACAATGGATTTTCCCCATTCTTTCCAAATACAAAACATCTAGCGTATATTTTAATGCAAAACAGCAAAAAAAGAAAGAGGAAATGCACATTTTTTATGCACTTCCTCTTTCTTTTTTGTATTTTCCCATCGTCTCGGGTAGGTTAATTGTTCACAAAGTCGTTTTCCCATGCTCCTGAAACCCTTCCCCGAGCACCTCTCTGGCATCCGTCACAATCACAAATGCGCTTGGGTCTATCTCTGCCACGATTTCCTTTAAGGTAACAATTTCCTTGCGCGCCACCACGCAGTAAAGCATACATTTATCATTTCCGGAATACATTCCTTTTGCCTTAATCGCCGTTACGCCGCGCTCAAGCTCTTTAAAAATCTCTTTTGCAACAAGGTCGTACTCATCTGTAATAATATAAGCCACCTTGGAAAATTTCAAACCTTCCATCAGTGCATCCGACACTTTTGCCGTGATAAAGATTGCGACAATTGCATAAAGCGCCGTGCGGATTCCAAATACATACCAGCCGATGATTACAATCAGTCCGTCCATCACCTGTATTACCTGGACAACCGAATATTGTCTCATATAATGCTGAATCAATGCAGCAAGCATATCGGTTCCGCCGGTCGTTGCCTTGGCAAGAAGCACAAGTCCCATTCCGGCACCGCCTAAGAGACCTCCAAAAATTGCTGCTAAGACAAAATCTCCCTGGGATAAATCCACCGGTGGCAGAATGTAGAGCCAGCCGGATAACATCAGTGTTGCGATAGTTGTCCTTAATATGAATTTCTTTCCTTTTATCTTGAAAGCTGCCAGAAAAATCGGAACGTTTAATACCATGTTCGTAAACCACAGCGGTATTCCACCATTCATAAGCCCTTTTGTCAAATCTTTCACAACGATGGCAAGACCGCTGAAGCCTCCTGTCACCATATTGAGCGGATCATAGATACACTGGACACTCACAGCCACTAATGCTGTTCCGATTATCAATAGAACATAATCCAGAAAAAGCGTTCTTTTTTTTATTAATCCCTGCATTGTTGTTACGCCTCATTCTTTACCTGATATTTGGCAATCTCACTCTTTAATTTTTCGCGCCTTACAAAGCTGCGGAAAACATTGCGGATGCCGCGCTTTTTTTCCAACTCCCCAATATTCCCGATGCCATACCAGACATTTGCATTCATCTTATCCTTGTGTTCCGCAAGAAAATGTTCCTGCTCCGGTGCAGGCAGCACAGAAACAATCACGTCCGGTGTCTTGACATTCATATCATTAATCACCGCCTCAAGGTCTCCTACACATTCCTCAACGGCATATTCCCCGCACAGTTCCACCTTCGGAAATTCCTGTGCAAGCTTTTCTTTCATTTTTGCAATTGCATCCTTCGTCTCGCCTAAAATATAAATGCTCTTACGGTTGCGCTCCACCCGCTTGAAAAATTCGTGAAAGAAATCATTTTCCTCTGTCTCACGGATACGCTGCATTGTTGCCTCGCCTGCCACCTGGATAATTTCTCTGTCACTAATGACTGCAAGATCCAAAGATGCTATCACATCCCTTAACACAGTATCTTCCTCTGTACTAAGAAGCATCTGTGCCGACACATATTCAATCGTGTTTAATCTGTCACCGCTCAGATAATTCTCCACCAGCATCATCGCTTCCCGCACGGTGTAATTATCCAGCTGCATTCCTAATATATCTATCTTTTTTATCATATTTCTCCCATATAGTTCCAGTTTCCTCGAAAAAATATACCCAAGTAGTATAGCAAATTTTTTTTCACATTTCAAGATTCTGCAATTCACCGCTCAATTTCTGCCTTTATTTTAGAATTTACTGACACTTTTTTCAATTATTTTCCATTGTTTCAATATTGAAATGTCAACATTTTTTTGCATTTTGAACCCGTTTTTGCACAAGTTTATACTTTCTACACAAAACAAACATTCGAGTTTTTTACTATGTAAACCAAGTTTTCTACAGTTTTTATTGTGGATAATGTGCATAACTTCGTGTATAACTTGATTTTTTCCATTTTTTCGCGTTTTTTCCAGTGGATAACTTATGGATAAACTTATCTACGTTGTCCTCACTTTGGGGATAACCATTTTATTTTTGTGCATCTTGTACATACGCGTTTTTTTATAATTTCATCTATGCCTGCAAATTGCAAGTTTTCCCTTCATACTTTTGTCCCAGACTAGTTTCGCATATTGTCTGAATGTTTTAGGGATTTCCTATGAATTAAAAAAAGAAAACCTGCATAATTGCAGGTTTTCCTTTAATACACTTATATTCTTCAATTAGAAAATTCTTCTGACACAAAGGACGGTTCTGTATCCAACGTCCGAAATCTTGATTCCGGATTCTGGTGTGCTGGCATGTACAATCTGTCCACCGCCGATGTAAATTCCTACATGACCACTGTAGCATACGATATCGCCTGGCTGTGCATCTGATACGCTTACTTCATAGCCGCTGCTGCGCAGTGAGCTTGATGAATGTGGCAATCCAATTCCGAATGCACTGTAAACACTCATGACAAATCCAGAACAGTCCGTTCCGTTTGTAAGACTGCTTCCACCATATACATAAGGGTTACCAATAAACTGACACGCATACTCTGCAACAGCCTGACCATTGGAACCACTCGGTGCGCTGTAGGTTGTGGTACTGCTGCTTGAAGATGAACTGCTCTGGCTGGAGCTCTGGGAATACTGCTGTTGTCTTGCAGCCTCTGCTGCCGCAGCTGCCTGACGGCGTTCCTCTTCTTCCTTCGCAAGTCTGCGCTCTTCTTCCTCTTTGGACTCTGCAAGCACATACTCCGTTGAGAATGTTACATAATCGGTCGAAACGTATCCGTTTCCTTTCTCAGCTGCTACTAATACCCAGCCATTCTCCGGCTCTGCTAATACAACTAAATCATCCTCTAACGGTACCATATCAAGAACATCGGATTCCGTTGTCGGCTGTTCTCTTACAAATAATGTCTCTGTTGTAACGTTTGCATACCGGGTGCTTACGGACTTCGCAAGCTCTTCATCCCCGATTACCACATATTCACACTTTACATATCCGTCAACACTTCCGGATGTGATGCGGTACCAGCCGCCATCCTCAGTATCAACTGTCTCTAACACGGTAGCTGCTGATTTATCATACAGCTTGCCGACTACTTCACTGTCTGTATTCGGTTCGGAACGTACCCGCACATAACCGTCTACCTGTGCAATTGCAATATCTGCATACTCGGATTCAACCTCCGGTGCATCATTCTCGCTGACCTGGTCTGCTGCTTCCGCAGATGCCTTTGCTGCAATCTCACCACTCTCGGTCAGATACTGGGACAGTGACAGGGAAAAACCTGCGGCACTGTTCTCTTCTTCATATGCAGCAATCGACATGACATTGGAAACGCCTGCTGCAGAATCAGCCTTTATATCCATTGGGAAAGCACTCACTGCAAGCACTCCCGCCACGAAACATCCTGTAATCTTCTTAACACTTCTGTACATAAAAACGGACCCTCCAAACGGTCTCATATTTGTTACGGATTTGTTACATTTGTTACGTGGTTATTATATCAAAGGTGTAATCCGATGTCAACCGCTAGTCTTTGTGATTTTCTGCCAGATATTGGCAGTCATTTTTGTGCTATTTTTACACAAAACATCTGTTTTCCAGATTTTTCCAATTTTTATTTTGTTGCAATTGCCTCAATTTCAAGCATAACATCCTTCGGAAGACGTGCGACTTCCACACAGCTTCTTGCCGGGAAATCCCCCTCAAAGAAGGTTGCATACACTTCATTGATTGCACCAAAGTCATTCATTTCTTTAATAAATACGGTTGTTTTTACCACATGGTTCATATCGGTTCCTGCTGCTGCAAGCAAGTTAGAAAGATTGGTAAGTGCCTGCTTTGCCTGTGCCGCAGATCCCTCCGGGATTTCACCGGTCTCCGGTACTACCGGGATAATTCCGGAGGTATACACCATACCGTTTACTTCGATTGCCTGGGAATATGGTCCGATTGCTGCCGGTGCCTTGTCTGTGCTGATTACGTTTTTCATAGAAGCCTCCATTTCTGTATGCATGGTATGTTTCTGTCCTGCATCACCTTTTTATGCTAAATTATAATTTGCGGATTGTCTTGTCGCTTAATTCAATCCGGTGTTCCTTATATAAATGTCCGATTGCACGCTTGAACGCATTTTTGCTGAGTCCTGTTTCGCGCTTGATGACCTCCGGTGATGCCTTCTCGGTAAACGGAAGCACTCCGGCATAGGAATCTAACAGTTCTAAAATCTTCTCGGCGTCGGCATCCATCTGGATGTATGCCTTTTCGCGCAGCGTGATATCAAGCTTGCCGTCCGGCTTTACATTTAACACCTTCGCCTCGATTTCATCTCCGATGCGTAACATCCTACAGTCTTCGTAAGACGGTATCATTGCGGAGTACTTGTCATCAACTGCCACAAACGTTCCAAAGTTGTCACTGAATTCGTAAACTCTTCCAGTTACAACATCATCCTTCTTGTAGGGTGCATCAGTTGAGAGCAAATCGTATAACTTTTTCATGCTCGCACAGAGTCTCTTGCTCTTATCAATGTAAAGTGTTACCAGTATCTCATCATCCGGCTGTACCTTGGTGGTCATCTCTTTATATGGAAGAAACAGGTCTTTTTCCAAACCCCAGTCCAAAAATGCACCGATTTTTCCCACCTCAAGCACGCGTAATGCCGCGATTCCTCCAAGGGTGAGCGCCGGCTTTGCCGTTGTGGCAATCAGCCTGTCCTTAGAATCCTTGTATAAAAAGACTTCGATTTCACTTCCGATTGTGGTTCCCTGCGGAACCTGTTTTTCCGGAAGCAGTACGCGAAGTTCATCCTCTTCCTTCTCTGCAAGATAAACGCCAAACTCTACCTTTTTGATTACCTTAAGGCGCTGATATTCTCCCAGTCGCATCATTTTCTTTCCACTCCTTTCTCAAACTGCACGATGGCACAGGTTTTTCCCGCTTCATCCGCAAGTGTGACTGTCACCTGGTTTTCATTTACACAATAGACCGGTGTCAATACATCACCTAAGACCGCCGCTTTTTTGTATTCCACCCGCAGTTCTCCGACTTCAAAGTCCTCCGGCAGAAATTCCTCTGCCATCTGGACATATTTTCCATTATTCACATGATGATTCGTGTCAATGTGGCATCTCTGCACCCGGATAGGCTCCCCGGCGGTTCCACCTTCCGGCACTTGAAGCTTCCGGTCCCCCCAGTCCGTTCCGATTATCTCTGCCATCTGTGGCAGATACACGTCTATCATCTTCTGATTAATCCGCATCGGACGCATTGTATCCGTGTCCATAAACACCCACAGCGAGTTTGCATACGCAAGCAACCCTTTGTCCTCCCCTTCGACCTTAAAGCTCCGGCATCCGTAGAAGCCTTTAAAATCATACGCCCACGTACTGACGGTTATCTCCTCTCCAAGCTTAGGATAACGGCAGATGCGAATCTGCCAGGAGGATAAAACCCACGCGGCATGGTTGTCCGCAAGATAATCGACACCGACCCCAAGCTCCTCTGACTGGAAGATACAGCAATCCTGCAAATAATCCAACAATGCCGGCAGCGTCAGAATTTTTTCACTATTTACTTCACTGTAACGCACTCGACTGCTAAACTGATACATCAAAAATAGCTCCTTCTTACACTTTGTGCCTATTATAACGTTTCTTAGGCAACAATACAACCAAAAGGTTTGTTATTCCTCACCCTCCATGAGTTTTAAATATTCTCCCTTGTCGATGTGCATCATGGAAATCTGATTGTTAAACCTCCGAAAGCCGTACACACAGTCCACATTGCGGATTAATGACTGTAAACGTTCATCCGGCACGCAGACGATGAGCTGTAAATCCATTTTTCTCGCATATTTTAAGCAGACCGCACTTCGCTCCTGATCCATCTTAGAAAATGCCTCGTCTAACAGTACCAGCTTGATTTTGGAATCACGGTTGCTCTGCTGCATATAAAGCATCGCAAATCCGGCAAGCAGCGCAACGTATTTCGGATTCTGTCCCTCACCGCCGGAATCACGTCCCGCCATCTCATCGACAAAGTTCTCCCGAATCACGTTACCCTCGGCGTCCGTCACCTGCTCATACATGCTAAATGACAGGTAATTGCGGTAATCCGCATATTGCTCCATCTCTTTTAAACGCGCCGCGCGCTGTGCGCCGTCCTCATCCTTCACCGGCATGAATTTGTCCGTGAGAAGCTTAATCTTTGCCTCATATTTCTGGTAAAATTCATCCTCTCCGAGACTTATCTGACCCTCAATTCCATCGTTTCCGACATTCTTGCTGTCAAGCTCCGGCGCAGTCAGCATCTCGTAAAACTGCCGGTTTTCGTTTTTTGCCGGCTCAATCTTAATCTGGTAGGTACTGTCTGCAAAATTCGTCTTGCGAAGCAGACGGTTGATTTCATGTGTATGACGTCTTGCCGCGTTGATATCGCCGTGAATCGTCGCAATCACATTTTCTCTAAGACTCTTATAAATGACGTCACACTGCTTCTCAAACTCGCTCTCATACTTCGGCTCATAGTCCGTTTCATAATCATTTAACAGCGAAACGTACACGTCATTGTGCTTTTCCATGCCACTGAAGCCGACCGATGGGTACTCCCTGTTAAAGCGGTTGCGCGCCGCCTGGCGGTTATTTGCCTCCTGCTCCTCTAATTCCTCTAACTCTGCAATCCGCGCCAGTTTCTGGTTCTTGATACTCTGACCGGAGCGCGTTTTTAACAGCTCCTCTGCCTCCTGCTCCAACTGCAAATTTGCAATATAGCCTAACTTTTTGTCTGCAAGCGTACTCTTATAGTTTGCAATGTCTCCCTCAAGATGTCCCTGTTTCTGGTTTAAGTCATTTGTAGTTTGCTGTATCTTATCAATCTCGCTCTGTAATCCAGACTTCTTTGTCTCAAGCGCTTCCTTGCGTTCCTGCAGTTCTTTGTATTTTCCTTCCTTTAATGCCAGGATGTCCTGTCTTAACCTTTCTGCCGCTTCTTTCACGCTTCCTAACTCTTCCCCGGCCTTTGACAGGTTCACAAAATACGTATCCTCGTTGTGCAGTGTCTCAAACTCAGATGCGCCCTTCAAGCCGAGAATCATCCGGTTCTGCTCCGCGTTTTCTTCCTCGAGTTTTGCAAGCTCCGCGCGGTATTCCTCAAGCCTTGCCTTGGAAACCCGGCTTCCGATGCAGGCATATCTATCGTAATCCCGCCTGCGCAGGTGTCTGAAAATAAAATTGCTGTAGGAATAGCAGTCCGGTGTCACACCATCTGCCACCTGTTCGAGTTCCTCCACGGAATGACATTTGTGAATCCGTCCGAGATAGCGCTTTAGGCACGCATCAATATAAGAAAGCTTCGTCTCCACCGCCTCATAGAGCGAGCCATCCTCCGCCTGCGGTCTGCTCTGCTCGATTGCCGCCGTATTGATGAGGTCTACCTCCTCATATTTTTTCATTTCCCGGAATAACACTGCCGCATCATGGGCGTATTTCGGCTCGGTGACAAGTGACAGCTTCAGTCTTCCCATCCGTCCTTCGATGGCGTCCTTCCACTCTTTTTCCCGCACGTCAAACAAATCTGCCAGAATGGACACTTTTACGGTGCGCCCGTACTGATTCGTAAGTTTCCTCTCAAGTGCTCCTCTCGCCTCTTTTAAAACCGGTGAGTACGGTTTTCTGTCATTTTGCATATCATCGACTAAGGTGCGCAGCTCTTTTATTTTTTTCTCTGTCTCACGGCGCTCTTCCTGATATTCCTCTAACGCCTCGTTAATGCTCTCTATCGTGTCATGGATGCTGTTTCTTAATTCCTGACACTGCTCTACGGACACCTCACCCGCGGTAAACGCCTCAATCTTATGAAGCATCGGATTGCTGACATAGTCGGTGACAATCTCATCCTCCTCCCAGGTACGCAGTCCGTCTAAGATTCTGCGCCACTGCCTGTCGTTGTCCGTCAGCATCTTTTCGCGCTTTTCAAGCTCGGCAAGCTGTGTTTCTTTTGCCCCGAGGTCTCCTGCCTTCAAATCGGCAATGACCTGTATCAGTTCCCGGTCTGTCTCGTTTAAAAACTCCCGTTTCGTCTGCATCTGCTGCGAAATTCTTTCCAGCTCTTCGTTGTTTGACGCAAGTTCCTGCTCTCTGACCTCAATTTTTCCCTGCAAATCTATTACATCAATGCAGCCCACCAGTGCATGCTCTCTTGTGATATCGGTGCTGACCGCAATTAACCGATCCCCCGCTTCCTTTACCTCCCGCAGCAGCTCGATGCGGTGGTGCATGTCCTTAATCTTCTCCTGAATATCACGATAGGCGCCGAGCTGGTCACTGATTTTTTCAATGACGTTGTTTTCACTCTTCGGGAACATATAGTCGCGGATAAACTGTCCGGTTCCATTCGACATTTTTAGCGCAATCGCGCTTTTTTCCATAATCTGGAATCTCGTTCCATCGATGTAGCCTAAAATCACATCATAGAGGGATGCGAGATATGCCTCTCTTGACGTGTAGATACGGTTGACGTCTCTTGTGCGGCTCTCCTCGGATTTTGCCCGCTCATCGATGAGCTGTCTTATTTCCTGATTCGTGTATACATAGCCCTGTTCATTGCTGTAACCGTTTTCCGGAATCTGTCCCGCATGGCTGAAAAAGATATATTTTTTGATTTCGGTATCGCCGCGTCTCACTTCAAACGCCACACCCACGCAAGTAAAACTGTGCGTGCCGGTGTCCTCGATTTCAATCACAAGCGTGGAACAGAAGTCCACTCCTTCACGGTTTGCCGTTCCGTCCTTCTGCTCTCCACGTAAATAATTGAGAACGCTTCGTCTGTTCTTCGCATCGTCTGCGGCTTTATTTAAAAATGCCGGCGAGAAACTTCCGTATAATAAGACCTGTATCGCATCCATCACGGTTGATTTTCCGGAACCGCTCTTTCCGCTGAACAGATTCACATATTCGTTAAATTCCAATATCTGGTGACGGACGCCGCCCCAGTTATTGATACACATTCTGGTGATGATTTTTTTTGCCTGTTTCAACTGTCTACCTCCTCCGGTTCCTCTTCCAATTGATTCTGATACTGTGCCACCAGCTCATTGATATCCATCGAAGAGCAGAAGATATTTATGGTACTGTAAATATAAATCGGGGTATCGTCTTCCACATTGCCAACGGCACCCGGCAACTCGATAATCTGATGCACCTTAAAAAGCATCAGCGCATCCTGCCACTCCTGGTTGGTCAGCTTTCTGGTCAAAAGGTTCGTGTTTCTGCCGCTCTCGCGGATTTCCCGCAGGCAGGTCACGGTGGCGTTTAAGCCGTCCCCCATGATTTTTTCCCGATATAAGATTTTTAAAATCAACATAATTCTTGTCGTCACGAGATTCATATGCTCCGTCGGCATCCCATCTCCGCTGATGCGGAACAGCCGCTCCTGCGGGTCATGCACCAGCTCGATATCAAGCACCGACAAATACGCTGCGATAAATTCCCTGTGGTTTGCGCAGGTGCGGTAATGCGGGTTGTCCCGCTCGATGAGCGTAGCCGGGTCGCACTTCACCTGTAAAATACAGGTCTGCTTAAAAAGCTCCTGAATTGTTTTCTTAATCGCTGCCGCCTCACTCTGCGACAGTTCTTCCATATATTTTAGCATCCGTCCGTTTATCCTTTCTGCGCTTTTGCTTCCTGTATCGTGAGTTTTGAAAAGGCAAAGCCGTCCTCATTTTTAAACTCTCCGTCTAAGTGCACAAGGTCTTCCTCGCTCTGGTTTCCGGTTGCCTCCTGCCATAAAAACATCATCTTCTCGAGGTCTTCCATCGATGTTACCGTCTGCTCCGTCGTCGTAAATACGCCATCTTTGCTGTTTTCCTCATAAAATCTCCGAAGCTGTCTGCGTGTATACAATGGCTTTGGCACAAAGTCTGCAATCTCCTGTTTTTCCTGTCCTGATTTTTCCTCCGGCTCAAGCGGACGAAATTCCGGTCGTGCACTGTCTCTTCGCTTATAAAGGCTGTCATCCGTCAGTGCCTTATACGGCATCGAAACCTTCACCCGTTCTCCAAGCTCCGCTAAAATATCTTCCCGGTCGGGATTTGCTGAGAGAAGCTGTAACAGTTTGCGGATATTATCCTCATCGTGGATTCCCTCCTGGAAAATATAGCGGATTCTGGCAAGTGCGCGCTTTGCAAACACTGCCTTCTGCTCGATGAGCTTGTTGTATCTGCGCTCTATCAAGTCAAATTCCCGCTCCACCTGATACACCATCGTCATCGCTTCTTCGGCACTGGTGAACCTGTATCTGTTTCTCCTTACCTCTAACGAATTCGCCTGTGAAACATCCGCCGTCATGGATGCAATTTCCACCGCAAGTTTCCGCTGCAACTCCTCATTTTCATTTAAAATCTGACTGATTAGTTCCTTCACCGCCTCTTTGTAGCGATAAAAGCTGTCACTTGTAGTAAGAATTGCATACCGCTTGCTGTCACTGTTGTTGATTTCGTCGACAAGAACCTTCTGGATTTCCATAAAATTCCGGCTCTGGGACAGCTCGTCAAAGTACGCTCTCATGCCATTTTGCATATTGGACAAAAGCTGCTCCAAGTTTTTCGAGGTCCGAAGCGCACTTTTTAAAATCTCGTTATTCTTCTCTCGGTCTGCGTGATATGTATAAAGGGCACTGTAAATGGAAAGAATACTTTCTCTCTCCCCGCTGTCGTCCTCTTTTTGCAGACGCTTGAACAGTGACACATAAAGCTGGCTGTACTCCGGGAAGGAAAGAATATCCGTGTTCAGCCGCTCATCGTAATCACTTTTTAACCAGCCCCACCGAATCAGTCTTCTTAGGATTGCAGTCGGGGTTCCGGGATAAGCGATATCCGTCTCGTTTGTCTCTTCTTCCGTTGTCTCCTCGTCCGCCGTTTCTTCGTCTTCCTGCCAGTAGATATGCCCGCGTTCCATCGTCTCCCCGATGATTGCCGCTCCTTCTGCCGTGGTAAGCCCCATGGCTGTATACAACTCATTATTTTCATCATAAATCGCCACAAGGAACATCATATATGCCTCCATGTTCCGCGTGCGGAACAGTCGGTAGAAGTCCTTTGGAATCCGTTTTTGCAAAATCATATGGTTACTCCTTGTTTTTCTATCATTTTCCTCGCCCAATATTTGCTCTGGTATTACTCTATCGGATATGCTATGGTATGTCTACTGCTATTTTGCAGGGCAATACCTATATATTAGAAAGGATTTTATCATGAACTGTTCCATCAACCAGCGGTTTACCCCCTGGTCGCTTTTAAAATTTGCAGCTCCGTCCATCGTCATGATGATGTTTATGTCCCTTTACACCATCATTGACGGTATTTTTGTTTCACGCTTTGTTGGCAGCAATGCCTTATCTTCGTTAAATATCGTCTACCCCGTCATCAATGTCGTGGTCGCAACTGCTACAATGCTTGCCACCGGCGGAAATGCGATTATCAGCAAAACGCTCGGACAGGGCAACACAAAGCTTGCAAACGAATACCTGACCTTTTTTGTCACGGTCGGTGTCGCAGTCAGCATTGTGCTTCTGATTCTGACCCAGATATTCCAGACCAGGCTTTCCCTTTTCCTCGGCGCAAATGAGGTTCTTTTAGACGACTGCAAAAAATATCTGTCGATTTCCATGCTGTTTGCCCCAGCCTGTATGCTTCAGTCCCTCTTTCAGTCTTACCTGGTCACCGCCGGACATCCGCGTCTTGGACTTGCGCTTACCATGGGTGCCGGCATTTTAAATGCCACGTTGGACTATGTTTTTATCGTGGGATTTGACCTTGGAATCTCCGGCGCCGCACTCGCGACCGGAATCGGACAGTCTGTTCCGGCAGTTGCAGGACTTTTGTTTTTCCTGTTTTCCAGAAAGACATTATATTTTACTAGATTTTCCGTGAATTGTAAAGTTCTTGCAAACGCCTGCTACAATGGTTCTTCCGAAATGATTTCACAGCTTTCCAATGCCGTCGTGACATTTTTATTCAACATTATCCTGATGCGCCTTGCTGGAGCACCGGGCGTTGCCGCCATCACCATCATCCTGTATGGGCAGTTTTTATTTAATGCGTTCTACCTTGGTTTTTCAATTGGAATCAGCCCGATTGTCGGCTTCCAGTACGGTGCCCGCAACAAAACGGAGTTAAAAAAGGTTTATAAAATCTCCTTCCTGTTTGTTGCCGCTTCCTCCGTTGTTTTAGCGCTTGCCGCATACTTTTTGTCTACGCCTGTCGTCACTGTTTTTACAACCGACCCGGTAACACTCTCGCTCAGTATCACAGGATTTCAGATTTTTGCCATTAACTTTCTGTTCAGCGGCTTTAACATCTGTTCCTCCGGTTTCTTTACCGCTCTCTCAAACGGCAAGATTTCGGCAATGATTTCCTTTAGCCGGACGTTTGTTTTTACCGTGCTCTCGCTCCTGATTCTGCCGCAGTTCTTCAAGTTAGGCGGCGTTTGGGCTGCCATTCCGGTAGCGGAATTCTGCACAATGCTTTTCTCCGGCGGGATGCACGTAAAATACTTTCACCGGACAGGCAAACAAAACTATTTTGTGTAAAAAACGCATATCTTTGCAAGGAGGGCATCTGGATTTCACATCCAGATGCCCTCTTTTTTACGCCAAGCGGCAATTTTTATTTCATATAAATTCCGGCAAGTTTCATGTTTTCGTCAAATGTGATTGTATACGTCACGGTTACATTTTCGTAAGAAGCTGCCACCTGTGTGATGACATAATGCACACCCTGCTGCTCTACTTCCTGCATATAAATCGTTCCAAGCTCTACCCGCGCACCCCAGTCGTCTCCAACCAGCTGCTTCGCAGCGTCCATATCCTCATCGTTTAAAACTCCCGCCATCTGCTCCGTGGCATTTTCGGCAAGCGTGTCATACGCTCCGTCATCCAACAGGTTTATGACCTCTTCTACCCTCGCTTCCACCTGCTCTTTCACAAAAGTGCTGCTCTCTGAAATGTCTGTTCCCTTTGGGAGCATCCAGTATAATAATGCGGTTGCAATCGCAAATAATCCGATGATTACAAGTATCGTGATGATTATCATTTTTGTGCTTTTAGCCTTCCGGCTGCGCTTTCTCTCTTTTGCCGAAAAAGATTCGTTAAATTCCTGCGCAAGCTCTTCGACGGTTCCCATCTGGGCAATCACTGCTTCCTCTGATTCACCAGCAGCCACTCTTTCTCTGATGTCCCCTAAGAGCTGTTTTCGGATTTCTTCCTTTTTGCTCTTACTGCACTGCATCTGCTTTACAATTTTATCTACATATGTCTCAGCCTTCATGCTTCCTCCTCCATAATCCGCACAATGCCCTCCGATATCCGGTTCCACAGCATCTCGATTTCGGCAAGCGTCTCCCTGCCCGCATCGGTAATGCTGTAGTATTTCCTCGGAACCTGCTTTCCGTCCGCCTCGCTCCACGCGCTGCTCACGAGCTTATCATCCTCAAGCCGGTACAGAATCGGATAGAGCGTTCCGTCCTTCAGCAAAAACGTGTCCTTACTTTTTTCACGCATCTCCTGAATAATCTGATATCCGTATTTCGGTTCCCGCTCAAGAAGTTTTAGAACCAGCATATCTAAAACTCCCTTTTTCATCTGACATTCATACTTTTCGTTCATAGGCATCCCTCTGTTACTTTGTTATACAAAGTATATAGTAAAAGATGGAGATTGTCAATAAGACTTTTTGTAAATGCCATTTTCCGCACCCCCAAGAATTTCCCGCTGCTTCTTTTTGCTGAATCCGCCAAGCACCAGAAAATAGGATTTCTCCAGCAAATCCTTCAGCAGTTCATCCAGCACATTTCCATTCGGTTTTACGGAATTCCAGTGTGTTTTATTCATGTAATATCCGGGAATGATGTCCTCCTCGCCAAGGCATACCGCCGCAAACATTTTTCCTCCGACTGCATAACGAATCCAGTTCCATTGTGGCGGCAGCTTCTCCACGCCCTTCTTTGCCATCAAAAAATACTTTGTTTTCGTTCCCACCTTGCACAAATCTTCAATATCCCTGTTTATGGTGCGCCTGGAAACCTCAAACTGCTCTGCCAGATAAGGCGCTGTAACCGAAGCATTCTGCAATAGTATGGATAAAATTCCTAACTGCCTGTCTATTTTCATCGCTGCTCCTTTTACGATTTTATGTTATCACAGTAAACATGACAACTGTGTGTCATGTTTGTATTATACATGTGGAAATTGAAGGGGTGCAAGGTGCAAACTTATAGCAGCCGCTCCTGTTCAATTGTCATCCCCGTTTGAAGAATTACTTCTTTTAATTCTGCCAGCAATCCGGCATCTTTTTTCTCAAGCTTTTCTCTTGTGGAAGCCTTTAGCGGTATTCCAGCCCCTTTTTCGAGTGCCTCTTTAAAATCCTTTTCTCCCATCCGGTACGGCTTCAATTCCGGAAAAACTTTTTTCCGGATAAACTGGAAAATACTGATTCCGCCAAAATCCATATCTCCCCAATGGTAAAATTCACAACTCTCCGGTGCAACCGCGCACAATTGTTTTAAAAAGCGCACCTCTTTGGGCGTAAAATATCCATGACAAAAAATATAAAGCGTACCTTCCTTATAGGACATGCTTTCATAGTTTGCCTTATTTTCAATGGTCATGATTTTTCTGCACCCTGACGCCCCAACCGGTCTCGAATGTTCTAATGTCTGCGTATTAAGCACGGTTCCGTAAATATTGTCCGTCGTGTCAATCACTTTTTCCTCGTCTAACTGATATTGCAATGCCCCTTTCCATTCAAGCGTCTGCGCGTAGGATAAAATGCCATGAATTTTCAGAATTTCTAATCCCGAACTTTCCTTTTCATCCTCTTTCGCATCATCGTCTTCTACGTCATAATCCTCCATGCCGTCCTCATAGTACGGAGAATGATTCTTTAGAATCGTCACCATCTTCTTGCGATAATTCTTCTCAAAAAGTTTGGAGTCCTGCAACACTCTTGCACTGAATACGCGCTCCCAGACCGGCTCTTTTATTTTTGCAATTTCATTGATGCAGTGAAAACGCTGTTCGTCCTCTGCATCCTGAACCTTTTCCCCCGCAACCAATTTTTTCAAAATATCGTCATAATATTCACAAACCCACTCGTAATCCCTTGCATCTTCCCGCCAGGACTTCACCATGGAAATTAATTTTATCTGATGTTCCCTACTATCTTCCCGCCTTTCAAGTTTACATAATTCCGTAATCACACTGATTTCATAATCGATTCTTCTAATCTCCGTATTTACCTGCCCACGTTCAACTACAAATCTGCCGTCCCGTCCTGCCTTGGTATTTTTCTCCAAAAAGCATGCCTGTTCCATCAGGTTGTTCCGTCCCCCAACCGCCTCCATCAGCTCTGTTATTTTCTTCAGATGCTTCCACCCGCCAAGTGTTCCCGCGCGGTATTTGTCTGTGTCGGTTTTATCAATGATATATTCCGCTAGTGTTTTTATTTTCTGCTGCTTTGTTTTCCCCATAGTGATTCCTTTTCCTGTTTCATGTCTCTTTTCATTTTCAATGGTTTCGCTATAAATATGACAATTGTATTTCATGCTTTCTATTATACCTGAAAAAATGGAAGGCACAAGATTGTTATTCAAGGCAAAAAGGAGCCAGGAAATACCGCATATGCGGCATTTCCTGGCTCCTTTGAATTGGTTTGGCTGACTATTTATCCTGCTCATAATATCCATTAATAATCATATCCGCTTCATCTGCTACTTTTTTAATATCAGGCATTTTCTATCCTTACCCCCTTAATCGGTTTTAAAAATATCTCCGGCAAAATATACAAATTCTCTAATATTGGAATCAGGTCAATATATTCCTCTTCGCTTTCTTTATTATGGCGATATTTTGCCATAACAACAAGATACCCATTATCCCATTCTTTTACAGCTGTATATTTTTCTAATGAATATGGCGCCTTAAATCTTATTACATAATCCCCGTAACGAAATATCGTAAAGTTATCTTTATTGCTAAGAATGGCATAATCAAAGTCCATCTTTTCACTCCCTTTCAAAAGCTGTTACCAAATATAAACTCGACAAAATTATTATAGCATTGCTGTATTTTACTTACAATTATATATCCTTAAATACAATGAGCTTCACATTTTCCACCCGTTTTTCGCAGCCAGCAGCTTCTTTATTTATCTCCTCATATTTTCCCTTTCCATAAGCAATATTTTTCTATCAGTTTGGGCTGTATCAAAGGATATGTCCAGTTCTCCGGCAGTTCATCCATAAGCACAACCTTTTCTATCTCACTATGCAGTTCTTTCTCAAATTCCGTTATCTCTGCAAAACAAAGTAATCCAAATGATTCCTCGCCTGTATCATTTACCCTGGTCTTTCCTGTTACGGAATATACACATATTGGTTTCATCTCGAAGCTGATTGCTCCCGTTTCTTCCCGCAGCTCTCTTTTCGCTGTTTCGAGAATACTTTCTCCCTCTTCCCTATGTCCGCCCGGCACTTCATAGGTATCTCTTTCTTTATGCTTGCAAATTACCCATTTTCCTTTGCTCTGTGAAATAATTACCGCAAATTTCAGCAGCGAATCATCCACTGTATCATAAAATTTTACTTCTAACATAGTATTTTCCCCCTGACTAAATCTGTTTTGAAATAAAATGTACGGTTTCCTTCTTTGGTTCAAGTATGTATGGAATGAGTTCCAATGGATATACTTTCGCGCCTTTCCTCAATTCTTCCAATGGAACCCAGCAGAAATCCAAATCGATTCTCTCGTTATCCAGCTCATCATATCCATGAGCCTTCCTCCTAATTATGTTCCATCGTGTTTACCGTGCAGGTTCACTTTACCCCTTCCCACTCCGCCATAAACTCAGCAAGAAACTCTTCCATTACAGCTTGTCTGTGCTCTGCCAATTTCTTTCCCATAGCCGTATTCATCATATCCTTCAATAACAGCAGTTTTTCATAAAAATGATTGATGCTCGTCGTATTCTGATTTTTCTGATACTCCTCTTTCCCCATCCCCATCCGAGGGCTTATATCAGGGGCATAGAGCATTCTTCCCCTGCTGCCACCATATGCAAATGTCCTGGCGATTCCAATTGCTCCCATCGCATCCAGCCGGTCCGCGTCCTGCACACATTTTCCCTCAATGGTACTCGGCACAACGGAGTCGGTTCCTGCAAATGAAACTTCCTCTATGATTTTGCATACTGCATCCATCATTTTTGCATCCACCTTATTTGCCGTCATAAAATCAACTGCATTCTTTTTCGTATCATGTGTCTCCGGGGAAAGTTTACTATCATCTGCATCATGCAGCAGCGCCGCCAATTGCACAATATTCACATCTGCATTTTCCTGTTTCGCAATCTCGACAGCTAATTTATATACTCTCACGGTATGATAATAGTCATGTCCGCTGCTGTCACCCGAAAACAGTTCTTTTATATACTCCAACGCGTTTTCTATCATGTTTTCTCATCCCCAATATACACTTTATTCACAGCCAAGCAAATAGCAGATCATTGCCTGCTGGACTTCTAATAAAGATTTCTTAAACTCATATCCCACAAAATAGACAATATGTAATGACCTCCACATTGTAGGTTCGTGGATTTGCCTGTATACTAAAGATTGTCAAAGTCAATGGTAACAGGGATTACCGCATACAAAGGGAGGTCATCAAATGAATTATAACACAGTTTACGTAGGAATGGATGTACACAAAGAAAGTTTTACATTTTGTGCGTACACAATCGATGCCGAAAAAGGTTCTCGCTTCCAGAGAACAGAAGCTGATTACAAAAATGTTCTGAGATATCTGGAGTTTCTTCGTACCGTCTACGGAAACGATGCTAACTTCATATGCGGTTATGAGGCTGGCTGCCTCGGTTACACTTTATATCATCAGCTAACAGAACATCATGTTAACTGTGTGATACTTGCTCCAACTACGATGCTTGAGCAGCGTAGTAAAAAAAGAATTAAGACTGATAAGTGTGATGCTGAAATCATCGCCAAATGTTTGGCGCAGCATAACTACAGTCCTGTTCACATCCCTACAGCAGCAGATGAGGAAACGAAAGAATTTCTCCGTATGAGGGATGATCATAAACTGGCACTTAAGAAGGTCAAACAGCAGATCCTTGCGTTTTGTCTTCGCCACAACTATCGCTATGATGGAAATAGTCACTGGACAGCAGCACATATCAAATGGCTTAAGTCATTAAAACCTGAGGCACTTTACAAAGAAATCCTCGACGAATATCTGCTGACCTATACTGCCCTTAGTGATAAGCTGGAACGATTAGATAAGCGCATAGAGGAACTTGCTTCCAAGGATGAATACAAAGAATCTGTTAAGAAACTTTGCTGTTTCATCGGTGTCAAGACACACACCGCATTATCTGTTCTGGTCGAGGTTGGTGATTTTCATCGTTTTGCGTCTGCACAGAATTTTGCGTCCTATCTCGGACTTGTTCCGGGCGAGGATTCCAGCGGTGATGGACAGACAAGGCTTGGTATTACCAAAGCCGGAAATCGCCATGTCCGTATGCTCCTTACAGAAGCTTCTCAATGCTATGCTCGTGGTCAGATAGGATTTAAATCCAAGAAACTGAAATCACGTCAAGCCGGTAATTCGCCACAAGTTATTGCTTATGCAGATAAAGCCAATGAACGCTTAAGGCGCCGATACTACAAAATGGTTCTTGGAAAAAGCAAGAAACCCAATGTAGCTAAAACAGCGATTGCACGTGAGCTTGCCTGTTTTATGTGGGGCATGATGACTGATCACGTTGCCTGATACAGGTATAACACCGTGCTGCTAATATCAAGGCTTGGGCCGCCGCTGGCGGTGCTTCGCAGCCTTGA
>ULXU01078567.1_pt1 | contig 52221 bp, 46 predicted proteins | sample 1961521 | NCBI WGS metagenome assembly ULXU01 (sample SAMEA4835845, study PRJEB28245) | human gut metagenome | biome: gut microbiome; material: fecal sample | place: Denmark | collected 2008
ACGAGTTGAAGGCAGCCGAGACTCCCAATTTATCCAAGACAGACCATCAGGTGTGTCTTGCACATGCGCGTGCCAAGTTTGTGAAGGCAAGCGAGCAGGCTGGTGACAAGAATGCCGATATCTTCATTAAGTATATAGAGGATCTGTACAACTTGGAACGCCAATATACAAAGGATAATCTTACTGACGAGGAGAGAGGAAAACAACGTCAAGGTCTTGAGACGAAAGGTATCCTGATAAATCTCCGCACTCATCTCGGTATAGAGAAGTCCAAGGATTCTGCGACTGTTACTCCTTATTTGCAGAAAGCGTTTAACTATTTGGATACATTTTGGGCAAACATCTTTACCTATATAAAGGATGGTAGTTATCCGATAGACAACAATGCAGCCGAGCGTGCAGTCCGTCCTCTGACAACCCAACGAAACAACATGCTCCATTTCGGCAGTGATGAAGGAGCGAAGATGGCAGCCACTTATCACAGTATAATCAGTACGGTGAAGCTACAGGGTCGGTCGGCGTGGGATTACCTTGGAAAGTTTTTTGTTAACATCTTTAACGGTTGCAGAGATTTTTTCAGTCTGCAGCCAGACAATATCGGATTGGCAACATGCCAATAGTTAATAAACAAGTGAAATTTTTAACATCTCAATGTATAGGTACTTGCAAAAGTGCCTATACAGAGGGTTATGCCCTAAATTGAGTACTAACTGTAGACAAGAATCTTCCGATGATGGTTAATTCTGATTGTGGGCATTATCTTGATATGATAGAAAAAAGTCTTGAGAGTTATTATAAAACTCCTGTAAAAAGGAGAATATTGGTTAAACAAGAAAAAATGCAGATTATAAAATTTGAAAGAATATAGAAAAATGAAATATGGATTAATGGTTGTCAGCACTGGTGTTGACGAGAAAATCAATATTGGGGATTATGTGCAGGCTTTGGCAGCAAAGCAGTTTCTTCCTTCTACAGATGCATTTCTTGAACGAGAGACGGATTTGAAGAAATATGATGGTGAGGAAATAAAGATGATAATGAACGGATGGTATATGAACCATCCTGAAAACTGGCCCCCATCAGAAAAAATCAATCCTTTGTTTGTTGCATTGCATATAAATCGTTGCGGTCTTCCAAAATTCCTTGATGATGAGAGTATATCATATTTAAAAAAATATGAACCAATAGGTTGTCGCGATACAAAATCAGCAAATTTACTGCGAGATAAAGGAGTTGATGCATATTTCAGTGGGTGTATGACTCTGACCCTTGGACAAAAATACAAATCACAAAAGAGAGGTGATAAAGTGTATGTTGTTGAGCCATATTGTACTACGGCAGGTCTTATTGCTAATCATAAGTTGTTATCTCTAAAAACATTCATGTATCTTGCTTTACATTGGACATCTATAAGACATATTACATCCCAAAAACACGAAAAAGGGTTGAAAGCGTTATTCTATAATGCTTTTTTCTTGATGCAGTATAGTAAGGTGTTCGATAGAAAAATGCTCGTTGAAGCAGAATACATTAATCAATATAACTATGACATTCAAAAGGAATATCCAAGTCAGCAAGATAAATTGAATTATGCAGAGACTTTAGTGAGGAAATATTCAGAGGCTGCTTGTGTTATTACCTCCAGAATACATTGTGCATTGCCATGTCTTGGATTAGAAACCCCTGTTGTCTTTGTAGAAATGAAAGGCGATTCTGATTATAGTACAGATCGTTTTGGAGGACTTATAAATCTTTTCAATGTGATGACTTGGGATGGGCTTAAGCTAAATAACCCACTAACATCTTTTAAGATTAACAGAAACAGATTCCCTAAAAACAAAGAAGACTGGAGATTAATAGCTGGTAAACTTACAACTACTTGTAAAAAATTCATAAACCAATAATACACTATGCATCTATTATTTGCATCCAATGATGCTTATATTCCACATGTTGCCACAACATTAGCTTCTATCTTTGAAAATAATAAAGATGTGGAATTCATTGTTCATATTATGGTAACAGATATTTCAGAGATAAACAATGCTAAGTTGAAAGGCTTTGTCGAAAGATATAGGCATACACTTGATGTTAAGGTTGTAAATCCTAATGATTTGGATATAGATTTATCTGTATGTGGTAAGTGGGGAATCTTTCCTTCGCTAAAACTTTATGCCGCAGATTTGTATCCAGATGTAGATAAAATTCTATATGTTGATGCTGATATGATTTGTTTGGGAAGTTTAAAGTATATAGAACAGTTAGATATGTCTGACTATTGGATAGCAATGGCAACGGATGAGCAAGGTGCAGAAGAACATAAAAAACGATTGGGATTGATACATAATGGCTTCTATGGTTGTGCAGGATTGGTATGGTTCAATCTTGACAATTGGCGTAATAGTAAAGTACGCCAGAAGTGTTTTAACTTTTTTAATGATCCTGCAAATCGTGAAGTAATAGAATTTGGAGAACAAGACGTAATGAATAAGGTTTGTTCAGGTCATATCTATGAGTTACCGATAATATACAATATGTTCAGTTATTATTGGCTTCATCATGGTCGCAACATACCGGTTCGCTATAGAAAAGATATAGAAGAGTATAAAACAAATGCAGTGATAATTCACTATATTGATTCGTGTAAACCATGGTTTAAAGACTGCTTGTTTCCATTGAAGAAATATTATTGGAAATACCATTCATTGACTCCATGGGCGGAAGAAAGATATGGGTATTCCAAAGGATATCAGGGTGCTTTTAATTTGTTAAAATTAAGACTTAAACAGTTCTTGAACAGTTGTGGTATAAAACATTATGAATATGCCTTTGATTGTTAATGGGGGGGGGAAAAAATGGCTTAGATATTTATTTGCTTTTGTCATTTGGTTTGTGGCAACACGAATCATAAATAGATTTCCTGAAACAATAAGCAATATATTTAGTTTGCAACTTATTGTAAAATATTTCCCTTATTTTTTGATGGGTAATATTATTAAACGTTATCAGTTACATGATAAGATTTTTGATAATTACATCCTCTTGTATGCTTCCATAATAATATGGATGTGTTCATCCTTGTTTTCCTTTCATTATGGAGAATATATAGTTTCATGTGCAGAAGTTCTGATTATTATGCATATCTGCAAAAGGATGGATTCTGAAAAACTAAAAATAAATAAAAGTTTAATAAGAGTAGGTCACAGAGTACGTTATATATTTATATATTTCATTATTTTGCTATAGAGTTAATGGTAACAAACTGTTTTCAGCGTTTTTTAGCAAATGCTTCATATTTCTTCATTGATTTATTGATGGCGACATTACCTGCAGTTGCAGCAATATCGTTCTCTCTTGTATTGAAATGGATACTGGAAAAAGATAGACTGGTTATGAAATATGTATTTTGGAAAAAAGCATAAATAATATGATAAAGAAAATAATACGTAAGTTCATCGATGAACATTTCTTGATTCCGATGGCTTTCAAGAAAACCTCTAAACTTCAGATAATGAGCTCTATGGATTCAATAAGGTATATTATTGACCATAAATGTTCTCTGAGCCGTTTTGGTGATGGTGAGTTAGATAGCATAGAGGGTAAGGGCGGAGAATACCAACATCCTTCGCATAGGCTTTCAAAGATGCTTCTTGAATGTCTGCAATCTGATTTGCCAAATCACAAGGTTGCAATACCTAATCACCTGAACCATTATGATGGTAAACCGAAGCAAGGGTTTTGGACAAATTATGTAGTTGGACATCACAAAAAGTTCCTTCATTGGTTGTCTTTTGACAAGGTATATCTTGACACCCAACTTACAAGGTTTTATTATGAGCATAAAGATAAGAGTCATTGTGCAGAACATATAGGTTTGATTAAACAGATATGGGATGGTCGTGATGTCGTCATTGTGGAGGGAGCAAAGACCCGCTCCGGCATCGGTAATGATTTGTATGCCAACGCAAAGAGCATCCAGCGTATATTGGGTCCTGCACTTAGCGGCTTTGACAGATATGACGACATATACAATTTTATAGTCAATAATGTAAGTAAAGATAAATTAATTCTTTTATCATTTGGTATCTCAGCTACTGTATTGGCTTATGAATTGGCAAAATTAGGATATCAGGCTATTGATTTAGGACATCTTGATATTGAATATGAATGGTTCCGTATGGGAGCTAAAGACAGAGTTCCTATAAAAGGCAAGTTTACCAATGAATCAGAAGATGGCCATAATCCATCACAATGTACTGATCCAAGGTATGCAGAACAGATAATAGCTGACTTCTCATAAAGGTGACGGATATGAAATCAATTATCGTTATATTACTATATTTTGGTAAATTACCAAATATGTTTCCTTTTTGGTTGGAAAGTTGCATATTGAATTCTTCTGTGGACTTTCTGATAGCCACAGACCAGCAGATTAATTGTAAAGCTTCAAATATTAAAGTAATACAATCTTCTCTGCCTAATATCAAAGACAAACTGGAGAGATTGTTGGGAATGCGGATTTGGCTGGAAAAACCATATAAACTGTGCGATTTCAGACCTTTGTATAAGGAACTATTTTTTGAATATGTCAAAGACTATGATTTCTGGGGATATTGTGATTGTGACTTGATCTTTGGTAATATCAGAGAGTTTTTAACAGACGAACTTCTGAACAAGAAAGATTATATTTTAGGAATGGGACATTTCCATATTCAGAGTGTTGAAAATGACAAGTTTGAAAATGTTTGGGAAACAGCACGTGGTCTATGGAGGAATATTCAATGGAAGGAGGTTTTCCAAAGTTCCAAGAATGAATGGTTTGATGAATTGCCTTACGGCGTTTCTGGTAGATATTATGATATGTATCCAGATTTGTTTTGGAGTGGATTCGGACCAGAAAGACGATGTTATGATAGCCCTTCTTCACAATATTTGCCATTCAAGGATGGTTATAACTGCTATGACCTATATTCACAAGATCCAGCATACCAGAACCATGTAGAGAGACTTTTTTTTTGGAAAAGGAAAAAATGTGATGAAATAAATAATATTGTATATATTAAAGACGGAATATCACTGTATTCAGTCGGAACTAATAAAAAAGATGAGATAATAAAAACTCCAATATTGTATGCTCATTTTTATAAACGTAAGTTTACTATCAAGACAAGCAATATGACCAGTTATATTATTTATCCCAATAACTTTGATGATATAAAAAAAATAAGCGGAATATCATTGAGATGGTATGCAAACAATCCTTTGCTCAGTCTAAAGACTAAGATATGCTCCGTGTTTTCAAGATTAATGTAAAGTTGAATGGAAGATAACAATAAACGGATATTAAAAAATACAGTTTACCTTTATTTACGCCAATTTATAATAATGGCATTGAGTTTTTTTACTACAAGAATTGTTTTGGAGAAACTTGGTGCTTCTGATTACGGCGTTAATAATGTAGTAGGAGGTTTTGTCTCCATGTTTACTGTCTTGAACAGTATACTTCAGACCGGAACCCGTAGGTTTCTGTCCCTGAATTTGGGTAAGGGAGACACCAAGATATTAAAAGACACTTTTTCTACAGCTTTTGTAATCCATTTGATTGTAGGAGTTGTAGTAGTAGTAGTATTGGAAACATTTGGAATATGGTTTCTTAATTCTCAACTAAATATTGCCCCAGACAGAATGGGGGCTGCCAACTGGGTCTTTCAGTTTTCTGTACTTACAGTCTTTCTGAGTATTACGCAAACGCCTTATGCAGCAGCAGTCACTTCCCACGAAAATTTTAGTATATATGCTTTTATGAGCATATTTGAAACAGTTGCGAAAGTTGCAGTTCTGTTCCTTTTGATATTTATTCCAGGTGACAAACTGATAATTTATTCAGCTTTGTTACTTGGTGTCAGTGCTATCAATATCAGTGTATATCGCATCTACTGTATCAGGAAATTCCCAGAATGCCATTTCTCTTTAAGGGTTAATCGTGAATTATTGAAGGAAATGGTAAAATTCTCAGGATGGTCAGTTGTTGCTAACGTTTTTCAAGTAGGTAATACTCAAGGAGTATCGATTTTGTTGAACATATTCTTCAGTACGTTGGTAAATGCTGCAAGGGGCTTGGCTAATACTGTTACGTTCACAATCAGTCAGTTTGTTAATGGTTTTATTATTGCTGCTGAGCCTCAGTTGGTTAAGTATTATGGAGCAAATGATAAAGACCACTTTGAAAAATTGATTTTCAACATTACCCAATATACATTGTTCCTTCTTGCTATATTTGCCATACCAGTTTTTATGGAGATAGATTATGTTTTGAAGATTTGGTTGACGGAGGTGCCACAATACACATCAGAGTTTATAAAGATTACTATCATTTCATCACTTATTGTCAATTCATACATTATGATAGACAAAGCGATTATAGCTTCTGGACATATCAAGCAAATGGCTTTAATTGGAAATACTATTCCGGTAATACAATTGCCATTAGTTTACTTGTTCTTAAAGTTGGGATATAGTCCCGTTGTTACTTATCTTATAACTTTGGTTCCTCAGATACTCGGAATGTTTGCAAATCTATGGATTAGCAAGCGATATATAAATTTCCCTTCTGGTAGATTTTTCATTCAAATAATGGCTAAAAATTATCTATTGATAGCAATAGCATGTATAATACCATACATTGTTAGAGAGATGATGACAGAAGGATTGTTGCGATTTCTTATTGTTTGTTCTTTATCTGTTATTTGTACCATTGGTGTGATGTACTCATTTGCCATGAATGCTGAAACGAAACAAATGGTTAGACAGAAATTTGTTGGAAAGGTTTTTAAACGTTTTCATTAGATGCAGAAAATTTCAATAATCATACCTGTATACAATGCCTCGGATTCAATCAGAAAGATGCTCGATAGCATTCTTGCTCAGACATTGAATGAATTTGAGGCGCTTATGATAGACGATGGTAGCACTGATGAGTCGGGCAGGATACTCGATGAGTATTCTGCTAAAGACAAGCGCTTTAAGGCCTTTCATAAGCAGAATGAGGGGGTTGCTATGGCTCGCCAGTTGGGAGTTGATAATGCCAAAGGAGAATATTGCATTCATGCTGATGCTGACGACTGGATTGATTCCACAATGTTGGAAGAACTTTATACAGAGGCAAAGGCAAAAGATGCAGATGTCGTTATAGCGGATTATTTTGTCTGCTCCAAACAAGGTGAGACTGTATATAAGCAACAGCCTTCGGAACTTTCTCCTGAGCATGTACTTCAAGACATGTTCGATAACAAGATATTTGGTGCATTGTGGCATAAACTTGTTCGCACGGACTTATACAGGAAGTATAATGCAAAGTTTTTCAAAGGAATAAACCATTGTGAGGATTTGCTGATATGGGTGCAGTTATTACAGCATCAGGAAGTGAAGGTTTCTTATCTTCCTAAGGCTTATTATCATTATGTGGTAAATGACAATTCTATAACCCGTCATTTCACACACGAAACGTATGAGATGCGATTGAGGTTTCGTGACAAGTTGAAGGAATTACTTGTCGTTCCGAATGTTAAAGAGATAATAGAAAAAGTTTCTTTTGGAATTTTCACGGAAGGATTTATATACGATGTATTGACGGAACAAGAGATAAAACAAGGCATGTGTCAGTATGAGTTTCAAATCATATCCTTGAAAAGTCTGAAATGGAAAATTGGTTTCTTGATGTTGCGTATGGGTATGTTTAAATGTGCACATAGGTTGATTCATTATTAAAAAGAAAAAAAAGTATGCAAAAATCAAATTATGCTTTAGTGTCAGCACTTTATTCCAACAAAACTAAGGGACTTTATTCTGACATATATTTTCCTATAATACGTTACGCTCTGGTTAAGATATTTACGGAAAAAAAAGTAGAATCTGACACGTATAGTTCGGCAGATAAGGTCGCTGAGTATATAGATGAAAAGTTCGGCATTCATATTCCAACGATAGTCATAGCGAAATCAATAACTAAGATAAGTATGCAGAAAGATAAAAATCTGCAGTTGGTTATATATGAGGGCGGTCAGAGCTTCCATATAAATAAAGCTCTTTTTAGTGATGATGAACTGGACATAGAAATGGAGGAACGTTTCTTTTCTGACAATTTGGAGACAATAGAACGTGAATATAAATCGTTTATAGGAAACCAGGGTTGTAAAGATGATGGCATTTCGTTCTTGCAGTTTATATCAGATAATACTGATGATATTTTAGGCTATTTTGATGGTAAGGATAAGACTCGTGTTGATGATAAATATGCAACACTTATTTTCTTTCTTCAATATCTCCATGACTCAAATTTAGAATTGTACAATATTGTAAACCAGTTGTTTTGGAGTTCCATTATTGTTGCTTTTCTAAAAAGCGAAAGGCCTTTGGTTGAGGATTCCGAAAATGGCGTGAAAGCAGAGTTTTATCTTGACACATCTATAATATTAGGATTGTTAGATTTGTCAACTCCCATGCGTGAAGCTTATTCCAAAGAAGTTTTTACGATTATCAAAAATTCAGGCGGAATCCTTAGAGTAAATCCATTGACAATTGATGAGGTAACATATATCTTAAAGTCTGTTGAACAGAATGGAGCTAATCCTCTGACGGATATCGCTTCTGCTTGTGAAAGAAAAGAGTTGTTGTCTAATCAGATTGCTCAAATCCGTTTAAATATTGATTCGATTTTAGCAAAAATAGGAATTCAGATATTTCCGGTTATGTCACCTTCGGAAAAGCAACGTGTAGTTGCAGAATATAAAGGCAAGAAAGTTACGAAACTTTTAGGCGAATTTAGAAGTAAGAAGCCTGAATCCTATTCTCGTGATAACTATAGAGAGATACATGATCTTTATCTTAATGATTTCATTAAACGCCGTCGAAAAGATAAAAACGATACGGGGAACATCTTTTTCTTGACAAACAATATAGAACTTATTACTTTTTGCAAAGCACAGAATAATGGCGAAAGCTATATGATAAGTACCGGAAAGGTTGTTCTTGACTTGTGGATGCATTATTCTAAACCTATAAATATTTCTAATTGTGTATTGACAGAGACGATGGCACGTTGCTTGGAACTCCATCGTTCTAATGTCAGGTATAAATTAGCTGAAGTAGCTCGTTTTTTTAATAAAACAAAAGATAATTTCGATTCTAAGGTTTATAAGGATTTTATTGGGCATTTGTATAGAAGAGCTAAAAATGTAATTTCTACGGTTGAAGCTAATCCAGATTCGCAGGATTCTGCATTTGCAAAGTTGATAACGGAAGCGGTTGAGGCGGATAATCGGTTCTACAATTCGTCTTTGGCGAAAGTGCAGAAAGACAATGAAGAACTGAAACAAGCTACTATACAGAAAGATTCAGAAATTGAAAAGATAAATACGCTTGTTAACAACCTTCAAGGGCAAAATAATGACAAGGATAAACAAATTTCAGCGTTGTCTTCTGCAAAACAAGATTTAGAAGCAAATTTGCAGAAACACAGAAGTGATTTGGAAAATTTAAAAAAGAGTGAGGAGGCGGCAAAAGCTTCTGCTTCACAAGCAGAACAAATAAATCAATGGTATAAGGACAGAGATTCTTTGAATGCTGAACTTGAGCGGTTAGAAGCTGATTTGGCTCCATTGGAATTATTAAGACATAAAAGTTTTAAAAATTATTCTCCTTCTTTATGGTTTGTCTTTGGTTTATTGATGTTTTTGATATTTATTTCAATGGTTGTGCTTGTATGTTTGAATATAGTTGAAACATGGACTATACCATTAGGAGTTGTTGGGGTAACATTTGGCTTACACTGTTTTAATAGATATCATACTCTAAAAGAAAGAACAGAAATGCGTGCAGAAAAAGCATATAAAAAGTGGGAAGCAAAGAATGAGAATAAAAAGTACAATCTTTTAAAGGAACAAATATCCTCTAAAAAAGAGCGATTGAAAGAGATTAATCAAAATTTGAACCAATACAAATAGGCTTTTATGAAAACTATAGACACAATTTTTTATTATTGGAATTTATATCAACTGCACCGAAAAGGCTTGCAATTTTCAAAGGCCTATCAAGCAAAGTTATATAATTGGTTTCCGCCTTTTTTTGAGCAGGATTTGTGGCTTCCAAAGTTTATAGAGGGTCGCGGATTGCTAAAAGATAAACCAAAATTGAAAGCTGGAGTCTTTACAATATGTGGTCCTAAGTGGGCAGTTAGGTTACAGCCTTGTGACTTAAAAATATTCTTTGCTCGTGAGAATCTCTCTTTCCGCAAGGAATGGCATGATTTCATGCTCAACGAACCTTCTATTGATTTGTCGATTGGTTTTGATGACATAAGAGATAATCCCAAATATATCCATATCCCATTTTGGATAACTTGGGCTTTAGATCCAATGGAAACGTTTGAATCTATAAAGAGAAAAATTGAGGAATGGAATACTCCTGCAAGTAAATCTTACAAAGATAGAAGATTCTGTTCTTTCCTTTGTAGTCATGGAGACAAAGGACGTGAAATGATGTTTAATGATTTGTCAACTATTGCCAAGGTTGATAGTTGTGGGCGTTGGATGCACAACGATGATTCTCTGAAAAAAGAATATAGTGATGACAAAGTTAGGTGGTTGAAGAATTATCGTTTCAATCTTACTCCGGAAAATTCAAACGCCAAGGGATACGTGACAGAGAAACTTTTAGAGGCAATACAAGGTGGCTGCATACCAATTTATTGGGGAAGTGATAATAATCCAGATTGCGATGTGTTTAATAAAGAAGCTGTCGTTTTCTTTGAAATGGGAAAAGACAATACTTCTACAGTAAAACTTATTTCCGATCTTAACTCAGATGAGAAAATGTATATGGACTTTGCTTGCCAAAAGCGATTCGTGGATGGTGCAGAGGATGTTATTTGGGGATATTATGAGACTTTGGAGAAGAAGTTGAGGGAAATAATTGCTAATGTGTAATGAAAGAGAGATTGATACATATTGACAATGCAAAGGCTGTAGGTATGATGCTGATAATAGCTTCTCATATCATTCCTTCGGAACCATTTGTCAAAAGTCATGGCTATGAGATTTGGAACAGCATATTGAACTCCTTTTATGTTCCTCTTTTCTTCTTGTTGTCGGGAATTTTTGAATCGACAGCCGTCAATGGTGAAAAACTTTACCGGCGAATAGTAAAGTTGGCAAAATATATTTGTTTGTTTTATGTGTTCGGCACTGTGGCTGACGGCATAGTTAATGGTCATTGGTCGTTAGTTTCATTCAAGTCCCAGACTACGATATGGTTTTTGATTGTCTTGCTTTGGATAACTGTTATCGTTGGAATAGTAAAGCGTTTCAAGTGGCGCAATTATATATATGCGTTTTTTGTTTCGAGAGGGGTAATACTTGCATATAAACATATGAGCTTGCTATATCTTGGACAGGCCGGCGTTTGTTTGCCATTTTATCTGTTGGGTATTTATGGTAAGAATTTCTTGAAGCGGAAGAATTTCGATTACAGAGTCTTATCTGGCAGTTTTATTGTATGGCTAATATTGTTTGTCTGTTTTCATAGCACTCAGAATCTAAGTATAAACTTTGTAGAACAAAACATATTAACTTTTTACTTGGATGCAGTTGCGGGCAGTGTGGTTGTGATAGAATTATGCAAATTGTTTAATATTAAATTGCTATCTTTCTTCGGGCGTAACTCTATTGTTCCTATGATGGTGCAAATACCATTGATATGGAGTGTTATGAAATTTATGGAAGTAAGTATGGCGTATATGTATTTGCTTGTCTCAATAATAGTGTGCATCCTTTGTGGAATGTGCATACCAATATTTAGAAATAAGTATTATGATCTCTTTAAATAGAAAACAGCGTAATCCTTGGCTCGATAATCTCAAGGCATTTGCTATATACCTTGTGATAGTTGGTCATGTGTTGAGTAACTGTATGCAAAATGGGGGGGGTAATAGAGTAAATAGTATTATTTATTTTATCCATATCCCTTTGTTCTTGGTCATCAGTGGGCTTCTGGTTAAAGACAAGTCTATAGATAAAAATTTTTGGCTCGGATTGTTGAAGCGTTTTGTAATTCCTTATACGATATGGACGGGCATCTTGACGACCTTTTATCAAGGCTTCGGTCATTTGCTACATGATGGATTTTGGGTAAACTTAGAAGTTTATTACAGTAATTGGTGCCATTCCTTCCTATGGTTTATAAAAGCTTATCTTGTTACTTATATTTTGTGGCAGGCATTGCAATATCTTAAACATCCATGTTGCCGATTGCTGGTTGGATCTATAATTCTTGTTCTGATAAATCTAATTGTACAAGGAAATAAGCCTTTAGCAGAAATAGCTTCTCTATCGCTTTATTCCTATACCTTGTTCGGAGCTGGAACATGGGTTAAGAAATACATAAACAAGATAAATATTTATATTATAGTAATGCTGCTTATATGTTTTCTTTTATGCTTACCATTTGCTACAAGCCAGAATAACTATTTCGAGTGTTCTTTTAGCCATATGCTCCAATATGGTGATTGGCATATTTTTATTATTCGTTTAGTTGCTGGTATTTGTATAAGCATAGCATTTATTTGGTTAGAACATAATAGGCAATTTGGTCGTTCTTTTTATAGTCATATAATACAGGGTATAGGGAAAAGGACATTGCAAATTTATATGCTGCAATCCTTACTGGTTGAAGCTGCGCTGAACAGAGTGATAAGATTGAATAATGATCTTATGGGAATCGCTACTTCTTTTGCTGTTGCAATTGTAATGACTTTGCTCTGTTATATAATAATTGAAATAACAATGAAAAATAATTTATGTAGAACCCTTTTGTGGGGAGCAAAATAATTATGAAATATAAAGTGGCACAAATAATTCCATATTTTGGCAAATGGCCAGAATGGATAGAGCTGTATTTCTATTCTTGTGGTAGGAATCCGATGGTAGATTTTATCTTCTATACGGATTGTCCATTACCTAAACATAGATATAAAAATACTATTTTTCATCAATGCTCATATGAGGATTATTGTCAGTTATTAAGTGAAAAACTGGAAATAAGTTATGAGAATCCTCATCCTTATAAATTGACAGATTTAAAGCCTTTCATTGGTTTCATTCATCAAGAAGAATTGAGAGACTATGATTTTTGGGGAATGGGCGATTTAGATTTGGTATATGGAAATCTAAGTATGATTATTAATGATAGTAATATGGATCGTTATGATGTCATTACTACCCATAACTATCATATAGCAGCTCATTGTTGCTTTTGTCGCAACAACGACTATTATCGCAATCTTTGTTTTAAGATAAAAGATTGGAAGAGGAAAATCACAAACGAAAAACCGATTTCTCTTGACGAGGGTGAATGGTCAGATTTAGTATGTCCTCATATCCGTACAATTAGAAGAATCTATAAATATCTGTGCAGGCCTTTTGACATACATTATTTCAAGGTTTTAGACGTTCTAAATCCTATTTTCCATAAAAAAGTATTACTTCACGAATATTGGACGAGTCCTCAGCCAAAGGAAGGAGAGCAATGGATTTATGATATAACGAGTAGTAGGATTACTGATTTTAAGAAACGATCACTCCCCTATCTGCATTTTCTGTTTTTCAAAAAAACACCTTGGCTAAAAACGGAAAGATATTGGCATAATGATTTTTGGAAAGTACAAGAGCCCATTGAAAGCTATAAACATATAAATTTTGATATTAACGGTATTTCGTAAGCATGATAATAGAAAGAAGTAGTCAAGAGAGTTTTGCTCTTAACTTGCTAAGGTTTCCTTAATGGATTTAAGGAGCATAAACTCTTTGGTGAATAAAGAAAAGTATAAAAATATGAAAATAAAAAAACTGTTGTTTTTTGTACTGTATTTGATACTTCTAAATGGTTTCATACAGACTTATTTAATAAAGAGCGAATATATCCCCCTCTTGTCAGACGTTATATTGTTTTATATAGCTTTTAATACTAAAAATAATATTCTTGATGTTAGCAGAGCGGTTGGACATTGGGTCGTACGTCTTTTTGCTGTATTAGTTATAGGAAGTACGGCAATATCTATCATGAACGTAATTCCTACAATTTCTATTATCTGGGGACTACGAATGGTAGTTAGGTATTTATTGCTGTTTATGTTGGTATATAAATACTTTACAAAAACCGATGTGGATAAGTTTAAAAGAATTTTGATACGCTTCTTTTGGATTAACACTTTGATAGTAGCTTATCAATTCTTTATAGAAAAAAAAGACGGCGATTTTATAGGTGGCATCTTTTTGAACAATGGAGAATTATTTGTCTTTAATTTATATTGTACGCTTTTACTATCAAAAGAATATTTTATAGGTCATTTAAGTAAATTCCGTTTTATATTTTTGTTGGTGGTTGAAATGTTTGTGGCAATGGTTGCTGAAATAAAAGTGATGTATTTTACGATTCCACTTGCTGTTTATGCAGTTTTTATCTTTACTAAGAAATTTAGTATAAAACATGTCGTTGTTTTGGTTTGCGCTTTCTTTTTTCTTGTTCCTTGCATGAAGATGGCAATGTCTTTAATGTATGGTGAGGAGTATGTAAATAAAACATTTGATATGGAATTCATACAAGAAGAAACCAGTCATGCGTACAATTTGTCTGAAGAAGCTGCCGATTTTAGCTTCAATCGTTCTACATGCGTAGAAATGGCATCAACATTAATTCTTAATGATCCTATCCACTTACTTTTCGGATATGGCGTGGGTAGTGGAAATACATCAGAAAAGTTTGGTACTTGGATTGGTGCAACATATAGTAAGTTAACCTCATACAACTGGTTTACTTCATCTTGGCTGTTAATAGAATATGGATGGGTGGGGTATATTATTTGGATTCTGATTATCTTTTTATTGGCGAAGAGGTTCTATTGTTTGTATTTAAAAAATGATGACAAAGTTGTTAAATATTGGAGTTCATTAGGGCTAATATCTGTTTCATTTACATATATATTAGCTTGGTACAACAATATACCTTATTATAATGCTTACTTTCTTTATCTATTTTGGGCTGTTTGTTTTGTAGGAATTAGGGAAAGGCAAAAGGAATTAAAAAACAAATTAGTTGATAAATAACATATTCATTTTTATATGATACCAAAGGTTATACACTATTGTTGGTTCGGTCGTAATCCGATACCTGCAGAATATCAGAATTACATCAACAGTTGGAAGAAATTCCTTCCTGATTATGATATTAAAGAATGGAATGAGGATAATTATGATGTTAACTGCATTCCATTCAGCAAAGAGGCTTATGATGTAGGGAAATTTGCGTATGTCAGCGATTATGCTCGCTTAAAAATTCTTTATGAGAACGGAGGCGTGTATTTTGATACAGACGTGGAGGTTATCCGCAATATGGATGATTTGATGGCTAAGGGAGCATGGATGGCAATAGAGAAACATAATAATACTCCTGATGCTGATGATATGGTAAATCCTGGTCTTGGATTTGCCGTGGAGCCTCATAATCCAGTTATCAAGGAAATTATGTCTTTCTATGAGAATACTCATTATATATTCCCCGATGGACACATGGAGCAAATACCAATAGTTCCTATTACAAGTAGGGTGTTGAAAAAGTATGGTCTTAAACCTCACGCCAAAGATCCGTATGATTGTGGGGGCATCACAATCTATCCTTGTGAATATTTCTGCCCGATAGAGTTTCTATCGAATAAACTTGAAATTACAGATAATACCTACACCATTCATCATTATTCGGCTACATGGATGTCGTGGACGGATAAGCTAAAAATGAAAAAAGGGTATTATGCAGAGAAAATAAAAAGATTCTTGAAATTAAAATGAATGAAAGTATGAAACCAAAGGTATCTATAGTAGTTCCTATATATAATGTGGAGCAGTTCTTGGATAGAACCATGCAATCGCTTCTATCGCAAACGCTAAAGAACATAGAAATTATCATGGTGGACGATGAGTCGCCAGACAATTGTCCTGCTATCTGTGATCGGTATGCTGAGCAATATCCTAATGTCAAGGTTGTACATAAGAAAAATGCTGGTCTTGGAATGGCTTGCAACAGTGGCATTGAAGTAGCGTCAGGTGAATATATCGCGTTTTGTGATAGTGATGACTATGTGGATAAGGATATGTATGAGACAATGTACAATGCTGCGTTGAAGTATGACGCTGATGCTGTCTATACAGGTATAAAGACAGTTAATGAGCGTGAAGAAGTACATGTGATGAACGAATATCCTTCTTGTCAAATATTTCAGGGAAAGAACAAAATACACGCTTTCTTGATGGACATGATATCATCAGAGCCTTCAGATACTATGGAAAGAAGAGTGCCGATGTCTGCAAAAGTCGTGTTATATCGTAAGGACTTAATAGATACGAACAAACTTAGGTTTGTGAGTGAGCGCGTGATTATTTCTGAGGATCTCGTCTGGAATATGGATGTTCTTAACCACTCAAAATGTATAGTGACATTACCTCAAACATTTTATTATTACTATAATAATACAGCCTCATTGTCTAAAAAAATACGAACAGACCGTTTCCCATTTTTCAAAACTATGCGTGAGGCTTTGATAAAGAGATCTTTGGAGTATCATATGCCTGATGAGGTTTTATTGCGTATAGATAGGATGTTTATTGGATATTGCCGTTTCTTCATAGGAAGTATCCTGAAAAGTGGATTGAAACAAAAGGATAAACGTAAAATTGTGAGCGATGTTTGTGTAGATGATATTTGGAAAAAGATATATGCAAGCTATCCTGTGAAGAAAATGCCAAAAGGACACCGTCTGATGGCTTTTTTGATGAAATATAATTGTTATTCCCTTATGTCTTTGGTCTATAGAATCAAATAATAAATGGGTGATATCGGCAGTTCGTAAAAGAGGAAACTATGTTGTTATTTGTAACTGTTGCAAAATTATGCGCTTTCAATAATATTTGGTAGATGAAATCAACTAATCGTGACTTGACTTGGGATGCTATCAAGGGTATTGCAATCCTGTTGATGGTGGTAGGACATAGTGGGTGTCCCAGCTATCTGAGAAATTTTATATATCTTTTCCATATGGGCTTGTTCTATTATGCCAGTGGACATTTTTTCAAGGCTAAAGGTGTAGATGGATTCTTGCCTTTTCTTAAGAAAAAGCTCTTGGGGTTATATTGGCCGTTTGTGAAATGGGGGGGGGATATATGTATTATTACATAATGTCTTTTACTTCATTGGATGGTATGGGGATGAGTATAGCATGACTTATACGCTAAAGAAACTGTTAATGACTGCTTTATTCAAGGATGTTGAGAACCTGCTGGTACCTCTATGGTTCATACAAAGCTTATTCAAAGGACTTGTCATTACCTATATTGTGTGCTTGATTCCTAAAAAGTGGCTGCAATGGACTGTGGTGGTGGCAATATATCTCATAGGTTGGATTTTCTGTGAGAAAGATATGCATCTGTTCTATTCTATGAATAGGGATATGGGTATTGTTATTGCCATCTTCTTGGGCTATGAACTGAAGAACAGTCAACTTGCACAGAATAAATGGTGTGTCGGAGCTTCATTTTTATTACTCGTGTTTGCAGCCTTTTATGTGAAAATTGAGCTTGCTTTTGACAATATTGGTCCATTGGGAGCATTTCCGATATTGACTTTGGCAGGTGCTGTCTTTATTCGGAGAATTGTTTTGTTTTGCCAACAGAATGCGCAGAATTGTTACCGTTTCTTTGCATGGATGGGACGAAACAGTCTCTATATCTTGATTTTCCATTTTACAGGATTCCATATATTGAGTAAGATGATGGTTTCTTTTGGCATAGGAAATCCTAACACTTTGTCTAATCTCATAATATTGGATGGCATCAACAACAATATTTGGTTCATTCCATATACTCTGTCTGGTTTGGTTTTGCCTTTTGTATATTTAAAGACAAAACAGGCTGTTTTGAAATATTGTAATAGCAAATAATAATTTATGAAAATCTTATATATAGCTCGTACTGACACCTATCGCTATTACCGCGATGGTATCAACCCCTCGCATTGGCTCTATGGGGCTGTGGAGATGGAAAGAGACGGAAATGAAGTGGTCTGGGATGATGAGAGCCAAGCGCTGATGAACGAGTGGAACTTGGTGAGAAAACACCGTCCTGACATCATTTTCATTCCAAACCTTAACTTGCGTAACCACCTGTTGCTCTTGTTGCTTACCGCATTGGGTGTATCGAAGACACCAATCTGTGCTTTTTTGCACCATGAACCGAAGGTGAAGCGTGGATGGAAGTCTCTGCTATATCTGGTCTTGTTGAAAGCACCTAAGCATCTCTTTTTCCTTAGTTCTAAAACAATGGATGAAACGATTAGGGCTGGCCTGGTAAAAGCAAAGAAGTGCTCGGTTCCTTATTGGGGACCTGATATGGATTTTTTTTATAAAGTAGATAAAAAAGAAGGGAAATGGTTTGTATCCACAGGTAAGGAGAACCGTGACTTTGATGTTTTGATAGAGGCATTCCGACGTACAGGAGCTCCGCTGAAGATTATGACAGCAAAGAGTCATGCAGGGAACGATTATTCTGATTTAGTAGAAAAGTGTAAGGATATCCCAAACATAAAGGTGGTTATAACGGAAAATTCTGGTAATGTATATCCACAAATGTTGGATGCAATGGCGAACGCCAAAGCTTTGGTCTGTCCACTAAGAAAAGACAAACTGAACTATTGCGTTGGGCTTTCTACCATAGCAGATGCCATCGGCTTGCAAAAGCCGCTTATCATTACTCGCAATCCTTATCATGATGAAATGTATACGAAAGGGATGGAAATTGTGGATTCTGTAAACGATTGGGTCAAGGCTATTATGAAAATAGAAAAGGGACAGTATAACTGCTGTTATTCTAATATCTCAATGTTGAGTTGTTGGGAGGATATGAAACGTTACTTTTAAAAATTATGATACTCAGTTTTGTTTTCCTGGTCCTTGTGTGGTGTTTGCCAATCAAGGGTAAAATGGTTTGTGAGCAGCGAGAGCAGTCGCAGCTTCTTAAATTCATAGCTTCTCTTTTAGTGGTGATTGGTCATCAGGCTTGCTTCTATTGCTCGCCAAATGAGTTGTTTATGAGTGAAACGGGAGTCGGTGCTTTATGTGTGTCTTTCTTCCTCTTTATGTCGGGCTATGGTTTACTTTATAGCCGTGTAAAAAGAAAGCAGCGTCTTTCCGCATTGTGGCTGAAAAAGCGTATGATAAAACTTGTTGTACCGGCTCTTACGGCAATGGCATTATATGTCGTAGCAGAAATTACTGTAGGTAAACGGGTGGATTGGAGTTGCCTTTTTAAATATTGGTTCGTCTCTGACACAAACTTGCGGTATGGATGGTATGTTAGCGAGATTATTATTCTGTATGTTGCGTTCTTCGCTTTCTATCACTCATGTTCTATCAAGAAAGCAACATTACTATCTTGTATAACTATAGGAATTGCGATATGCATTATGGTGGCTATAAAATGTGCTATATGGTATGTGTTGGGACTTCCATGTTTCTTGATGGGTTTGCTATTAGCATACCATGATATTGAAACGAAACATTTTCATTTCCATTTATCGCAATTGCAAATCAAGCTTTTGCTAAGCTTTATGGTGTTTTGCTTCTTCTTCCTGAAGGATTTTGAAATAGTGCAACAGGCTGTACCTATGCTTGATAAGTGGCGATATGCACTTGCTTCAAAATTTTTGGTGAATGTTGTATTTATTGTGGTTGTTACTTACATTCTGATGCAACTGCCTGTTTGTAACGCTTTTGTGAATCGGGGGGGGTACTTCTACGAAGTTTATCTTGTGCAAGGAGCAACACTGCTTGTTTGTCGTGAATGGATAACTAATGATTGGTTGTTTGTCATGTTAGGACTTATGTGTACAATTATTGTGGCAAAAGGAATGAGCATGATTAATAACTGGATAGTAAAACGTATTTGATTTTATGAAACATAATCCAAGAGTATTAGTTGTAGCCACGAGTAGAAAGACTCGTGGTGGTATTACATCGGTTGTGAAAGCTCATGAGACTGGTGAGCAATGGAAAAAATATCATTGTCGGTGGATCCAGACGCATCGGGATGGACCAGCATGGAGAAAAGTTTTATATTTTGTTCGAGCTTATTTGCAATTTTTCTTTTTAGTTCCTTTTTGTGACTTGGTTCATATTCATGTGGCATCATATTCTTCATTGAAGAGAAAGAAATATTTTATGGCTTTGGCAAAATTATGGCATAAAAAGGTTATTGCTCATTTTCATCCACACAAACCAGAAGTTCTTTTTGAAAAATCAACTCAAAATGAATATATTAAATTCTTTAAGCAAGCGGACAAAATAGTTGCTTTGTCGCCTCAATGGGTTAAATGGTTGAAAGAAGCGATAAATATCACAGATAATGTGACTTATATTTTTAATCCTTGTCCAACGGTTATTAATCGTGATGTTTCTAATATAGAAAAAGAACCTTTTAATGGAAATTACATTTTATTTGCAGGAACTTTATATAGGAGAAAAGGGTTTGATACTTTAATAAAAGCTTTTGCAAAAATTGCTGCTAAATATCCAAACTGGAAAGTTTTGCTGGCTGGAAATCCTAAAGAAGAAAAAGACGTTGAATTAATGGAATCATTACCGAATAAGTTGGGAATAGAAAAGCAGATAGTTTTTCCAGGATGGATTGTTGGTGAAGATAAGGATTTGATGTTTAGAAAGGCAGCCGTCTTTTGTTTGGCAAGCAGTGCAGAAGGTTTTCCAATGGCTGTATTAGATGCATGGGCTTATGGATTGCCTTGTGTAGTTACCCCCGCAGGAGGATTGCCTGATATTGTTGAGGATGGAAAAAATGCATTAATGTTTGATTATGGAGATGTTGATAAGTTAGCAGTTCAATTGGATAGAATTATTAGTGATGATGCTTTAAGAAAAAGCATTGCAGCTGAATCTCTAAAGTTAGCTCATACAACATTTAACATAAGAAACATCAATAAGCAGATAGAGAGATTATATTATAATTTAATAAATGGAACAAATGTCTAAAGTTTTAATTATGGGTGCAACTTCTTTTGTTGCAGATGGTTTTGCTGATAAACTACGGAATTTGCATTATAGTGTTGATGAGTTTTCTCGCGGAAATAATTCATTACGTTCTGGTAATATCATTAAAGGTGTTTACACAAAAATAAATCAAAATGTAGAATTTGCAGCTAACTATGACATTGTAGTTGATTTTGCAGTTTTAAAAAATCAGAGTGTGGATGATAATATTGTTTATGCTCAAGCTTTGGTTGAATTTTGTAAAATTCATAAGGTTAAGAAACTTATTCATTTTTCAACAATAATGAATTACAATTATCATTTGAAAAGTGTAGACGAATGTACCCCAATTGAAACTTTATCTGATACTGATAAAAAAGGATATGCTGAGTTGAAAATAGCAGTAGATCAATATTTGGTATCTGTTAGAGAAAGCCTGCCTTTTGAATTAGTGTTGGTACGACCTGGCTATGTATTAGCTGGTAATCGACCATGTCCTTTTATTAAGAAACTTCCTTTAGGCTTTTCTATAATAAAAGGTAACAAGAAAAGTAAACAGCCTATTGTAAAGCGAGATGACATTCACAAGGCCTTATTGCAAATAATAAATACTGAGAGTAATGATAGTGTTTATCATTTCTTTCCTAACAACGGCATGACCAAGTATCGTTATGCAAAGGAATCTGTTGGTGGCTTTATTATTATAATGCCTAAATGTATATTTAAATGGATACCTAGTTTACTATGTAAAATAGGTTGTATCTCAAAGGCTCTGTATAGTAGGTTTGATGGAATGTATATTGAAAGTGATTTTGATTCTAGTAGAACAGAACAGAAATTAAAAATAAAATTTAGTTAAATGAAAATTGCAGTTTTAGGTGCTGGTACATACGGCAGTTATGTTATAAATTCTCTTATTGAGAAATATCCAGATACAGAGATTACACTCTTTGATGTTGGTGATAAGAATGTGAAGAGTGAGGAGCAGATAGGCTTTTACTCTAAATTGAAGAAGGCTATGTACAAGGGATTGACTGATGGACGATTCTTTGGATATGGTGGCGCTTCAGACAAATGGGGCGGTCAGCTCTTGACATACACCGATAACGATTATCATCATCCGGATGCATTTATGCAGGGAGTCATCAATATAGATAAGGCTCGAAAGGATGAGATGCTTGCAAAGTTTAAGATTGAAAACAAGTTTCCGGAAAATCATGTTAGTAATAAACTGTTTACGAAAACAGGTGTTTGGTTGAGTGCTTTACATAGAAATTTCTTCCATTGGTTTAAGATTGATAAACGCCAACAGGTTAAGATAATGAATCATTGTCGTGTTGTACGACTTGAATCAAAAAATGGAAAAGATATTGATGCCGTTGTTTATACTGATGGCAAATCTGAGAGTAAAGCATCATTTGATTACTATTTCTTGACTTCTGGGGCATTTGAGAGTTCTCGTATATTGATGAGTTCAGGATTGATGCCTGAAAAAGTTCATTTCAGTGATCACTTGTCTATGAAGGTTTTCAAAATCAAGGGCTCTACAGTCATTGGCAATGAAGACTTTGTATTTAGAATGAGAGGTACATCTCTTATCACGAAACGAATGATTGGTGAAGTGACGGATGTAGATGCTGATGGCAAGGTAGCGCAGAAAGATTGTTCTTTCTATGTTCATCCTGTTTTCAATTTGAAGTTCCCATTTTTTGTTGTCATGAAGGAGGTCCTCTTCAAGCATCATTTTGAGTTGAAGTATATCTGGACAGCCCTTAAAGATATTCCACATTGCATAGCTTTTGCCTGGGCGGTATTGGCAAAGAGAAGAATGTATGTGATGGATAATGAATGGTTCCTGTATATAGATATCGAGAACCCTTCACTTGAAAGTTATATATCGCTCTCTAAAGAAAAGGATGTGTTTGGCGTTCAGGGACTGGATGTGTATTATGATGCTGGTAAGGAGGCCGAATTTGTATTTAATGAAGCAAAGGAGGATGCAATAAAGCACTTGACTGCTTGCAATGTGAAGTATGATGTGCTTGCAGAAAAAATCAACGTCCAGACTTGTGAAGACATTTATCATCCTTATGGTATGTTTGACTTCAAGGATATGAATGATTATTTTACACGTTGGAATAACATGCTTGTTGTTACCACTGGCTGTTTGAGTCGTTCAGGTGGTATCAATCCGACAGCAGCAATGTTGCCTGTTGTGGATGAATTCATCGAAAACAAATTGATGAAAAAATGAAAGAAAGGTTACTGTATGTAGATACGCTCAAAGCATTTGAAATAATTCTTGTAGTTATGGGGCATGTATTTCATGATTCTGACAGTATTGTTAGTCATTTCATATATGCTTTCCATATGCCTTTGTTCTTTCTGCTTTCTGGCGAATTTTTTGATTATGACAAGAAAACAGCTTTAACTTCTTTGCTGAAAAAGCGGTGGAAGTCAATGCTCAAGCCTTATTTGTTTTTCTATATTATCACTTTCCTATATTGGGTTATAATAGAAAGAAACATGAGAGCTTCTGCAGGTGGAGTTGATGCAGAATGGTTTATGCCGTTGTTGGGATTATTGTGGCAAAGTATGGATTGGAATATGTTTGCTCATAACAATCCACTATGGTTTGTTCCTTGTTTGATGTCTGTCACAGCGATAGCCTGGTGTGTATCTTATTTGGATAGAATATTTAGGCATATAGCTGTTGTTTTTTCATTGGTTATGTATTGCCTGTTATGTTATAGCAATGTACATTTGCCTTGGGAGTTGAATATCGCTTTGCTTGCGTTTGGCTTCTTTTATTGCGGCAAGCTTGTTAAAAATGTGTATGGGGGGGGGGAAAATTCTTGTAACTTTAGTTTTGGTTGATTCTTTTTTGTTTTCTCTTATAACTGCCAATACGCATTATCTTAGTATGATAGGACTTTCGATGTATGACATTCCTATTTATTATTTGCGGGCAATGGTTACAATTTGTATTTTCATAATTGTTGCTAAATGGTTAGAACAATATGTGAGACGTAGCAAAAAGATAATAAGAGCTATAGAATACATAGGAGCGAATACGCTTGTAATATTGTGTGTACATGATCCAGTTAAGCGAGTTATCTTGTTTGTTGTGTCAAAATGCTGTGGTGTTTCTATAGATATAATTAGAGGTGATATATTATGGTCGATATTTATTACTCTGATCATCATGTTGGCTATGTTACCTGTTATTTTTATCTATAAGAGATATGTACAGCCAAAACTAATTTGATTCTTTAGATTTACAGGAATCTTTATATTTGAAAGAAATTCTATAATTTATGCTTAAGATTTTAATCAATGCATATGCTTGCTCGCCAGGAATGGGCAGTGAGCCAGGAATGGCGTGGAACTGGGTGAGCAATCTTGCCAAGTTCTGTGAGTTGTATATCATAACCGAAGGGGAGTTTCGGGAGAAGATAGAGGAGGTGGTGCCTACGCTGGAGCAGGGCAAGAACATGCACTTCTATTATAATCCAGTGTCTGAGGATATTCGTAAGATGTGTTGGAACCAGGGTGACTGGCGATTTTATAAGTATTATCGCGAGTGGCAGTGGAAGACGTATCTCATGGCGAAGGAGATTTGTTCTTCTGAGCATATTGACGTGCTGCATCAGCTGAATATGATCGGATTCCGTGAACCGGGCTATCTCTGGAAGTTGTCGAAGGAGAACGGTGTGCCGTTTGTTTGGGGACCGGTTGACGCTAAGAACAAGTTCCCCGTAGCATACTTGGATGGGGCGAGCATAAAAACAAAGCTGTTCATGCGACTGAAGAACTTCCTCACTGGTATTCAGTTGAGATATTCGGGACGTGTGCTTAAGGCAGCTCGTCAGGCTTCGATTATATTCTCCGCTTCTTCAAACTCGCAGCGTTCGTTCAAGAAATATATGCGCATCGATTCGCCATTGCTCAACGAAACCGGCTGCTACGTTCAAGAGCATCCCATTACGGACAAATCGCAGAAGGAGACTTTCGATGTGCTTTGGGTAGGCAAGATGGACTTTCGCAAGCAGTTGGCTCTGGCTTTACAGACCATGGCAGCTATCGGCGACAACAGGTTCAGACTGCACATCGTTGGTGGTGGCGATTCGGCTTTTTATCAGCAGATGGCTGAAAGCTTGGGCATTGCCGACCAATGTGTATGGCATGGTGCTGTCAGTCACGACGAGGTGCAGAAGCTAATGCAAGCGTCGGACATCTTCTTCTTCACCAGTGTAGCAGAAGGCACGCCGCATGTGGTGTTGGAGGCAATCGGCAACAATCTCCCCGTGGTATGTTTCGACACTTGCGGTCAGGGTGATGCCGTGAACGACAAGGTAGGCAGAAAGGTGGCTCTCTCCAATCCAGCGCAATCAGTCGCCGACTTCGCAAAGCTGCTTAACAATCTGGAGCATGACAGAAACCTGCTTAAGCAACTGTCGGAAAACTGCAAGCAAAGACAAAACGAACTGTCGTGGGAGGAGAAAGCCAAAATGATGGTGGAGTGGTATGAGAAAGTAAAATTATAAAATGATGTTTAGACTTAAAGATTTAGATATTTTGGGTAGCAAGGCGGAGCTTGCCTCGCTGCCAGAGGGCAAATTGCTTATCAATACGATTAATGCACATTCGTACAACACTGCACGTAAGGACGGGTTGTTCGCTGAGGCACTGACAAATGGTGATGTGCTCATTCCGGACGGAGTGAGTATAGTGAAGGCGTGCCGATGGATAAAGGCGAAGAGCCTACCGAAGGAACGTATTGCAGGATGGGATTTGTTCGAGTTTGAAATGAACAAACTCGAAGAATGTGGAGTGAAGAATGTTTCCCGTGAGCGTCCGCTCACGGTTATGTTCATGGGCAGCTCGCAGAAGGTGCTCGACCTGATAGTGAAGCGAGCGGCTAAGGTGTATTCGCATCTGAAGGTGGTGACTTACTCGCCACCGTACAAGCCTGAGTTCTCGGAGGAGGACAATAAGACTATCATTGATGCTATCAATGCTGCTGATCCTGACTTGCTATGGATTGGTATGACTGCGCCAAAGCAGGAGAAGTGGACTTTCTCGCATTGGGATGAACTGAATATCCACTGCCATGTAGGTACCATCGGAGCGGTGTTCGACTTCTTTGCGGGTACGGTGGAGCGTGCACCCGTATGGTGGCAGCGTCATGGTTTGGAGTGGCTTTATCGACTGCTGAAGGAGCCGAAGCGCATGTGGCGCAGGTATATAATTGGCAATGCGCTGTTCCTTTTCAATGTTGTCTTTCGCGAGAGATGGTAAAGGATATTTACTACAAATTCATACAATTCTCGCTTGGTATTTATGATGGTCGGGAGTTCGTTGACGGGTCGGCACTGATTGGCTTCAATTGGGAGCGTTTCTTTGGTTTTGCCAGGAAGCAGACGTTAGTGGGCATCATCATGGAGGGCATATCGAAACTGCCGAAAAGCGTGGCACCAACACAGAAACTGCTGATGAATTGGTTCATGGCGAGCCAGGGTATACGTCGACAGAATTGGATGCTAAACGAAGCCACCGCCGACATATATAATAAGGTGAGGGCTGCGGGCTACGACTGTTGCATACTGAAGGGACAAGCGAATGCTGCGATGTACCCAAATCCGGCTGCGCGTACCCCTGGTGATGTGGATATGTGGGTGAAGGCATCGCGTGAGGAGATACGTGCGTTGGCTCATTCGCTGGCAAAGGAAAATGGACGTGTGGACGAGGAGAGCTTCAGTCATATCGCCATCACTCTGAATGGTGTGTGCGTTGAGCTGCATTACACACCGGGCTTCATGGCAAACTTTGTGTATAGCCGTCGTTTACAACGATGGTTTGCGGATAGCATCGAGGGGCAGTGTCGCAATATGATTGCGTTGCCGGATGAGGCTGGTGAGGTAGCCTCTCCTACTCCTGCGTTCAATGCTGTCTATCAGTTGTACCACCTCTATCATCATTACTTCTATGAGGGTGTCGGACTACGCCAAGTGGTAGACTATTACTACGTAATTTTGAGTTTTGAATTAGGAGTTTGGAATTGTCGCTTATGCGATGAGGAGTTGAAGAATTGTGAATTGGAATTTCAAAACTCAAAATTGAATAATTCAAAATCGGCAAAGCCGATAATTCAAAGTTCAAAACTCAAAATTCAAAACTCGCTAAAGCGTCTCGGCTTATGGAACTTCGCAGGTGCAATGATGTATGTGTTGCATGAGGTGATGGGATTGTCGGAGGAACTGATGATTGCACCGATAGACCAGACACGTGGACGGATGTTGCTTGACGACATTCTGCATGGTGGCAATTTCGGACATCACGACAAACGCCATGCGTGGGGACACGATGCTTATAAAGACAACGGCTTCAAGCATGGAGCGTTGGGGCATAATCTGTTAAGATTATACCGCGACGCTCGTCTGCTTAGATATTATCCTGCGGAGGCACTAAGCGAACCGCTATTTAGAATTTGGCATTTATTTTGGAGAATGCAAAATAAGAAATGCTGACGCAAGCTTTACTTGCGCCCTGCCTTCCATCCGCCTGTTCCGTAGCATCCCTGCTCTGTCACAATAACAACCTTATTGCCGTCGAGCACCTTGCGCGGACTATGCACCTTTGCGTCATTCGTTGCGCCGTTGATAGCGGTCGATTCGGTGACAACAAGGTGCATTGTTGTTTCTACCCCACTGTCGTATGTGGTGGCGGTGATGGTTGTTTCGCCTACGCTAAGGAGCGTAACGTAACCACCTGTGACGGTCGCAACACTCTCGTTTGAGCTCTTCCAATGCAAGCGTTTGTCGGTAGTGGTCTTCGGCATGAATGTCGGGCGCAATCCGATGTGGGCAACATCTAACGATACCGTCATCTCTTCCTCTGCAAAGCTGATCGAACGCGATAGCTCGGGCTGCTTCTGCTCGCCCTTGCGGTAGAGGAACGGCAGGGGCAGGGTCTTGGATGTGTAGAGGTTGAAGCGTGCGTAGCTGTTATCCGGAGTGCTGTAGCGCATTGTGCCGTAAGCTTCGTTGGTAGGAGTAAGCGTCGCGCCTTCGTGACCAAGCTCTATATTCCATTCGGTTATGCCCTCGTTCCATGCCAACTTCTGCTTGCCTGTCGCACCAAGCTGACGACCGAATTGGTCGGTGAGGGTCCAGTGCTGCTGGTCGGCAGACTTGCTAAGCGTGAAGCGTAGCACATCTGGGCAGGTAACGTCAGCCGTTGAGGTCACCGACACTACATCGAGATAGTTTGTCTCGTCCATGCCACCTAAGTCGGCAGCTGCCGATCCGTTGCGGAATATCATCACCTCGTCGCCCGCGCTGAGCGTGCTCTTATTCGTCAGCTTTTCATACTGCCAGCCGAGCGGCGACTCCAAAGCTATGTCAGCCTCATCGTATTCGATAGTGATGGCATCGAGATACACCGAGCCTTCGCTCTTGCCTCCAGCCACAACGATGCTCATGTCGTTGGTGGTGATGGCTGGTGCGTCTATCTGCTTCGTCACGTCGACATATACGCCGAGGTCTTTCGATACCCACTCGCCGAACCAGTCGCTGCTGGCGAAGTCGACCGGTGCCAACGAGTAGAGCGTTGTGCCACCATCGTTGAGCGACACGCCCACTTGTCCTTTCTTATTGTTTGAGCACATCGAGAACGTGATGCTGCGCACCTTGCAGCCTTGCCATCCTTCGAGATAGAGCACTGCCTCGTGGTTGCGAGGTATCTGGTTGTAGCGGTTGCCCGTTGTTGCGCCGAACTTGTTCTCGAAGTCTACTCGCGAGTTGCGTGGCACTGTTCCACATGCTGCTATCGCAAACTCTGCTGTCTGCTTGTTGTATTCAACGATTTTGTACATCACTTCTGCAGCATCCGCTGCAACAGAAATCGTAAGGAACGCTACTACAGTCATTGCCTTACGCACAATACCCATCAGATTTTTCATATCCTCGTTTTTATGCTTTTAGGTTGAGTGGTATGGGCAAGATGCCCATACCTCCTACCCTTTTTGCTTTTTGATTTTACTTTTTCTGCAAAGGTACTGCTTTTTTATGTTTTCTGCTAAAGATCCATTATCTTTATAAAAAGTGTGCCTTCTATGTTTCTCGCGTAGAAACATAGAAGGCACACACTCTTTATTGCATTTACAAGGTTACAGCCACGCGCCGAAGCGTGGCTGCGGCAGTGGTGCCGAGAAGTAGTAGTTCTGGTCGTTGGCGCTGTCGAGGAAGTTCACCCTCTTCATGCCGAAGAACGGGATGCCGTTCGGGAAGATGCGCGCAAAGTCGGTCACACCGCCCGAGAGAGCGGGGCTACCCTGCTGCAGGTCGAAGTTCCACGCCTTATCGAAAGCAAGCGGAGCGCCCTTGTCGGGGTCGTCGACCTCGCAGTTGATGTCCATACCGACGTTCTGCTTGAAATTCTTGAAGAGCGGATTTAATTGGCCTGCTGTGGAGCTCTTTATATCCGTGTCGAACCAGATGCCGAGCGAAGCGCCCTTTGCCATCTGCTCCACACCGGTAGCGGTAGAAGCGTAGTAGTAGTTGGGCGTGAGACGGCTGTGCTCCATGTCGGCGCCGTCCTGCTTGGGCTGCTTCAGACCGAAGCGCGAGTCGTAGCAGAGGTTGTTCACGAACACCGGTCGCGCAGCCTTCTCCACCCATACCGAACCGCCCTTCTTGTTCTTCGAGCGTCGCCAACCGCAGTCGACGATGGTATTGTTGTAGACAGTCATGTCGGTGAGCGGCACCACCTCGCTGTTGCCGGCGTTGGAGAGTTTGAAGGCGTTGGTGCAGGCGTTGTATATTACGTTGTTGGCTACGTCGAGCTGGCAGCCCGCCTTCACGTTGATAGCCTCGCCGCCGTCGGCAGCGTTGCCCGAATCGGCGAAGATGTTGCCCGCAATCACGCCGTTGCCGCCCGTGAAGTAGGTCTGGTCGTTGTAGTTGTCGTGGAAGAAGCTGTTGGCGATGACGAACTTGCCGTTGACGTTGCAGAAATGGAATGCCGGTACGCCGCCGTCGATGGTGGTCTTGAAGAGCTTGTTCTGGAACGAAGCCGACGACTCGGTAGGCGTGGCGCCGGCGTAGGCTATATCAACATGGCTGAGCACCACTTCTTGCGAATTGTAGCCGCAGATGATGCCGCCCCAGGCTTCGGGCTTCTTGCGGTCGGAGGTGAAGGTGACGGGCTTCTCGGCTGTACCGAGGCAGTAGAGGTTGCCCAGCACCACCACTTCTACAGGCACCTGCACGTCAGCCTTGCACGTCACCGTCACGCCCGGCTCTATATAGAGCGATGTGCCGACGGATATCTCTACGCTCTCGCTCAGCGTGGTGTCGTTCGACCACACGAGCGAGCCTACAGGATACTCCGCCACGGCGGTCTTTATGACGTTTGTAGAACCTTGGTTGGCGTTGCCGTTGTTGCCTGTATAATCGTACGGATTGATGTTGTCGTTCTCGCAAGACGCTGAGAACATTGCCGTTGCTGCGGCGAGCAGCATACCGGCCATTGTGTTTATTTTCTTCATTATATGATGTTGTTATGGTGAGATGGTGAGGTGTTGAGATATGAGGTGTTGTGGTGAGGTGGTGAGGTGGTGAGGTGGTGATATAGCGACACGGTGAGCGAATCAGAGCTTGTAGCGCACGCCGAGCAGGAAAGTTCTGCCGTAACGGTATGTGCCAACGATGGTCTTGTCGCTCTTCTGTCCTTCATACTCGAGGTTGCTCTGGTTGACGGTCTTGAGGTATCGCTCGCGCTTTGCGTCGAGCAGGTTGTTGGCCTTGAAGAAGAGCGAGATGCCGTTGTGGAACTTCTTCTCTGCGCTGAAATCGAGTCCGAACATCGCCTTGTCCCACTGGTCGGCGTCCTTGAACGGTGACACAAGTGCGAGTTTCGTGCCGGTGAACGAGGCTGCAAGCTGTGCGTTCCAACCATGTTCGGTGTCCTTGTAGAGCAGGGAGAGGTTGGCTGTATGCGGCGCCTGGTTCACGAGCGGACGAGTCTGCGTTACGCCCGTCTTATACTCTGCGCTGCCTTCCTTGTACTGGCGCTTCGAAGTGGTAATCTCCGAGTGGGTGTAGGTATAGTTTGCCTTCACACCGAAGTGGCGTAGGTACTTTATCACGTCAATCTCGAAGCCCATGTTCTTCGCGTTGCCCAGGTTGGCGGGCATGTAGTAGGCGTCTGTTCCGGCGCCGATTTTGCCGTCCGACGTAACGAACACCTGTTCTATCGGGTTCTTCAGATACTTGTAGAAGACGCCTGCGAGAATCTGCTCTGTGCTCGACGGGAACCACTCCCAGCGCAGGTCGATATTGTCGATGCGGGCGCGTTTCAGCTCAGGGTTTCCCTTCTCCTGATACTCCTCGCCCTGTATCTGGTAGGGTACAATCTCGTAGAATCCAGGTCGGTTGATAGAACGGTAGTAAGAGAGGCGCACGTTCATCTTCTTTGTCGGTGTCCACTTCACTGAAGCCGACGGCAGATAGTCCCAGTAGCTCTGCTCGCCCACCTGCCCCATGTTGCGGAAGTGCTGCAGCATGGTGTATATCTGGTTGGTATGTTCGGCGCGTAAGCCCACGTTCAGCTCTCCGAGAGCGCTGCTCAGCGTAGCCATGGCGTATGCTCCGCCGATGTGCTCCTTCGAGTCATAGTTGAGCTGAGACGCCTGCGAGTAAGGCGTCTTGCATACCCAATCGACGTTGGCGAACTGCTCGTATCCGTTGCCGTCGAGCTGCTGCGATATGTCAGCCGGGTTGAAGACGTACGAGTAATAGCGGTTGCTGCGCTCCTTGCGGCGATACTGCGCACCAACCTTCCACAAAGCGTCCAGCTTGTCGCCGAAGCGTGTGTCGTAAGCGAGGTTGATGTAGCCCGCCCAGTCGGTATCCTTGTTGTGCTGGAAGCGGCGTTCCGCACTCTTAGGCAGCGTCTTCAGGATGTTCTTCTCCTGGCTCCATATATCGCCCGACACGGCGTCGCCCTCAGCACCGGCGCTACGACCAATGGTGTTGGTAAGCGTCACGTATGTGCGGTCGGGGTCTTCGGCTCTTGCCTGCGAGAACACGCCCGACCAGTCGACCGTGAAGCGGTCAGTCAGATGGTGCGTGCCCTTGAGGTTGGTGGCGAAGATGCTCTGCGTGGCAGACGTAGAGCGCAGCTCGTCGTCCTGCGTGTACGAGTCGGCACTGATATACTCGGTATTCACGCCGTTGTTGTAGCGCACGCCCTTCGAGTTGGTACGTACGTACATGTTGTACCATTCGAGTTTATGGTTCGAGAGCGAGAGGTCGAGCTTTGCGTGCAGCCCCGCCGTGAAGTCGTGTACGCTGTAGTAGCGGTGGTTAAGCGTAGAGATATACATAGCCTGTTCGCCCGACGCCATCTTCACCGAGTTGTATGTACGCTCCGTGCCACGGAAGGTGTTCTGCACACTTCCGGCAAGCATCACGCCGATACGGTCTTTCCAGAAGCGGTCGCCGATGCTGAGTCCACCGACGAAGTTGGGCGCCGGCGTAGCGTGACTCTTCAGCAGCACCGGTCCGTTCTTGAAGTCGGCGGCAGAAGCCTTGTAGTCTGAGCCGAACGCCTCGTAGGGCGAACGGTGAGTATAGTCGGAGCGGTTGGTCGTAAGATAGTCTCTTGCGCCGCTCCAGAAGTAGTCGCTCATGCCTACGGCGGCGTTAGCCTGCAACTGGAAGCGTGCGGGCGCATCCTTCATCACCATGTCGACCACTCCACCTGCGGCGTCGCCCTCCATGTCGGCAGTAAGCGACTTCGAAACCACGAGGCGGTCCATCAGGTCAGACGGGAAGATGTTGAGCGGAACGTAGCGGTTCTTGTCGTCGGGGCTCGGTATCTTCACACCGTTCACGAGCGTATAGTTGTAGCGCTTGTCCATGCCTCGGAGTATGGCGTACGAAGCCTCGCCCGAAGCGTCGCGCTCCATGGTCACGCCCGACACGCGCTGAAGCACGCTCGCCACATTCACGTCGGGCGAGAGCTGAATGCTCTGCTGGCTCATCACGTTGAGCACGCTCGCCGCATTCTTCACCGTCTCGACGGCGCTGCGGTCGGAGCGATACTCGCGGTGTCCGGTTACAACCACCTCGCCCAACTGCTGCAAGTCTTCGTCCAAGGCGATAATGAGTTGTCCGTCCTTGCCTTTCTCCGAGCCTTTGTCATAGTCTTTCGCCACGTCGACCACCATCTCTCTTGTCTTGTACGCCATGTACGAGACAACAAGCGTGTAGCGGCCGCGGTCAGGCAGCTCTCGCAGCGTGAAGGTGCCGTCGAGACCGGTTGTGGTGCTGACGCTTGGAAGCTCCTTCACTCTGATAACGGTGCCGATAAGCGGCTCGCTGGTCTTGTGGTCCTTGACGATGCCGTCGAGCGTGTGCGCTGTTATGGCAGAGGTAGCAGCCGTAAGGAGTGCCGCTGTGAATAAGAATCTCTTCATGCTATTTCGACTTTGTTATCGTGTGAATAATCTTTCCATCCTTGTCTATCATCGACATCTTCAGCTGCTTCTTGTCTACGGTGAACACAGAGAAGCCGTCGGCAGAGCTGCAGAACACCGTGCCGTCGGTAGGCTTCACGGGACGCGCCAACGACGACGACGAGTTGACTACGTAGTCGATATTGTCACCCTTCTTCTGTATGTGCTGGAAGTTGTGGATATGTCCGCAGGCGTATATAGCCACGTTGTTATATTTGTGAAGCACTGGCAGCAGACGCTTCTGCATGTCGAGACGCTCGTTCTCCTTCTTGTTGGTGTCGGCATATATCGGGTGATGGCCCATCACAACCACCCAGTCTTCCTTGGCGTTGCGCAGCGTCTCGTCGAGCCACGCCAGCTGCGCCTCAGCGTCCTGCTTGCAGGCATCGGGATAGACGCTCGAATTCTTACGATAAGAGTCGATGAGCGGTGTTGTGTCGAGCATCACAATGCGCACGGAAGTGTTGCCGTGCTTGAACACCTTAGTATAATACCTGGCAGGCATCATCCATCGGCGGCTCACCTTGCCGTAGTCCATGAAAGCCTGCGTATTGCCGCGATACTCGTGGTTGCCGCAAACTGGGAACCAGTCGAGCATAAGGTCGGGATGCGAGTAAACCAGCTCGTAGTTGGTCATCCAAAGCGGGTCCTGTAGCGACGCAACACCATTGAAATGATGAATGTCGCCAGCAGCAAACACACACTCAGGGTCAACCACTCCTGCCATTTCGCCCATCAGTTCGGCTATCGGCTTCTGGTCGTAATAGCCGTTGCGTCCCATGTCGTTGGTCATATAAAGCGTCACGTCGCCCTTCAGCTGCTGCCACTCAGCACGCACGTCGTCAGCAACCGGTTGCGCTACGGCAGCCGTTGCCACCTTCGCCTTGCAGCACGCCTGCGCTCCGTCTGCGCTCTGCGCCTGCATACCCATAGAACCTAAAAACATCATTGCAGCCAATGACCACACAGCCATTCTTCTGCCGCAGTTTTCTCTCACTACTTTCTTTTTCATTCTTTTGCTTATTTAGTTAACCATGTGTAAAATTTCGGGTGCAAAAGTAAAAGTATAGTGTGTCAAAGAAGTTACAAAAATTTTATAATCAGAAGTCTTCCTGCGACGACTCTTCTTTTTCCCATCCTGCGCTGCAGTCCGCCACCCAGAAAGCAGATGCCCGATACAATCCGCGTGTTCAAGCGCTGGCTATACACTTAAATTATCTTAATGCTTCACCGAAAAATACTACAAATACTTGTTTGTATGTGTCAAAAAGTGTAGCTTTGCAGCAGTTTTATGTGTCTAAAAGTGTAAGAATTCTGAGTGTTCATATGTCTAAAAGTGTAAGATTTCTGAGCTTTTATGTGTCTAAAAGTGTAAACTATGAAAAGAAAGATATACAACAAGCTCGTAGAGTGGAAGAATCAAAAGCAGCACAAACCATTAATACTCAACGGTGTAAGACAATGCGGCAAGACTTTCATCCTTAAAGAATTCGGCAAAAAAGAATTCGCAAGCCTTGCCTACGTCAGTTGCGACAGAAACGAAAGCCTACAAGCCATATATGCGGGCGATTTCAATGTGTTTAGAATTATACAAGGATTAAGTGCTTTGACAGGAGTGGACATCATCCCCGGCAAGACACTTATATTCTTAGATGAAGTGCAAGCCTTTCCACAGGCATTAGAGGCATTGAAGTATTTTTGCGAAGACGCTCCCGAATATCATATTGTTGTGGCAGGATCTTTGTTAGGTGTAGCCTTACACGCAGGGGTATCCTTCCCCGTAGGAAAAGTACAGACACTACGCCTTTTCCCTATGGACTTTGAAGAGTTTCTTATGGCATTGGGGGAAGACCAACTGCTAAAGCTCATGCATAACCACGACTACGAACTGATGAATGCCTTCCACGAGAAACTAAAAGACTATCTGCGCCAATACTACTATGTAGGAGGAATGCCAGAGGTCGTAAAGCATTACGTAGAAAACAAATTGCTCAATCAGGTGCGAACCATTCAAAACGAAATTCTATCCAACTATGCAGGCGATTTCTCCAAACACGCACCCACACAAGAGGTACCACGCATCGACATGGTGTGGCAATCGATACTTGGGCAATTGTCTAAAGAGAACAAGAAATTCGTGTATGGAGTATTGAAAAAAGGCGGTAGGGCGAAAGAATTCGAGTTAGCCATACAATGGCTGATAGACGCAGGTCTGATATATAAAACTACAAAGGTGACAAAACCCGAATTGCCATTGAAGTTTTACGAAGACATATCTGCTTTCAAACTCTATTTATGCGACTGTGGATTGATGGGCGCTATGGCAAACACCGATGCTAAGAATGTGTTAATTAGCGATGCCGTATTTACTGAATACAAAGGGGCATTTACCGAACAGTATGTCCTTCAGCAACTACTCGCATCTAACATAAACAACATTTATTATTATAGTTCGGACACCTCACGCATGGAGATGGATTTCATTATTCAGCAGAAAGGTGCACTGGTACCAATAGAAGTGAAAGGAGGAACAAGCATAAAGGCAACATCACTACACAATTATCTAAAACAACATCAAGACATACCTGCCGTACGCTTCTCAATGCTCCCTTATCGCAAACAGGAAAATATAACCAACATGCCCCTATACGGTGTGTTTCTCAGTTTGGAATAAATATGCCAGTATAAAATGAAAGAATTGTAACTGGTTAACAAACAAGAAAGGAACAAACAATGAAAGGTTACGCAAAACCGATACGCTCTATGATGCCGAAGGTTTCTTCTGGTCTGCCAAGCAAGCAGATACAAGATACTGTACAATGATTGCTCCACAAAAATATGTGTACCTTGGAGACACCAAACAGTTATTGTTTCAAATGGACTTATCAAAACACTTTGTTTTACTAAATGGGGAGCCTAAGACCTTACAAATAGATACCATACAAAAAGTATCTTCTAAGCAAAACGACGAGCATCCGCATCGGTCGATACGAGCATCTGCGTCGGTCGATACGGACGTCTGCGTCGGTCGATACGGACATCTGCGTCGGTCGATACGGACATCTGCGTCGGTCGATACGGACATCCGCGTCGGTCGACGCGGATGCTCAATAACAAACATAAACATCAGAAATGAAACATCTTCTTATCATACTAAGCTGTCTCCTGCCCAGCCTTTGCTCAGCGCAAACCTTCAGCGGCGAATACACCGCAGAGTGGCAGTGGGACATGAAGCGCAACACCAACTGGCTGAACCTGCTGCGCTTGAACCTGAACGTGCCCGTCTTCGACGGCAAGGGCACCATCGAAGCCTCTACGCTGCACATAGCGAAGACCAGCGAAACAATCATAGCCGACTGGCAGACGTTCTCGAACATTGAGGCTGAGAACAACGTTGCTGCCATCGCCGTATTGGGCTACATGCACGAGTGGCAGGCGGCACATCTGTTTGTCGGCGTGCACAATGTGAACGAGGACTTCTTCACATCCGACATCACCGCGCTCTTCATCAACAGCTCCTGTGGCATCTTCCCCACCATCGCCGCAAGCTACCCCATAGCCAACTATCCGTTCTCGGGGCTTACGGTCTACTTCGACGTGTCGAGGGGCGGCTGGACATTCAGAAACAGCCTGTACAACGGCACAGGCTACAACGGATGGAAACGTAGAGACAACCCGTTCCTCGTGCGACCGGCGAAGGACGGCGTGTTCAACATCTCGCAACTGGAGTATGCGCACCGCAATGCCCACTACTTCGCCGGCGTGGCTGTCCACTCGCGGCAATATACCGTCGGCACGGATGGCGAAATGCCGTCTGCCGACGCTGCTGCACACAAGACCACCTGCGCCTGGTGGGCGTATGCCGAGCAGCCCGTGTGGTCGGCTGCCGACCGCTGCGTGACGTGCATGGCGCAGTACTCGGAGAACACCTGTCGCCAAAGTGCCTGCTACAGATATGCCGAGGTGGGCTGCGCCTACTGCGACAGTCTCAACCAGTGCGGATTGTCTGCTCAATGCGCTCGCTTCCGTCAAGGCACCGAGCACTCCGTTGAGCTGACATACCGTCGCCAACTGAACCGCCACATCGCTCTGCAGCCCTCCTTCCAGTACATCAACAACACAGAAGGCAACTTCACCGCGCTCTGCGCACGTCTGTACTACAGTTTCTGAGCGACTTTCCACAAAACCTTGCTGCGGAGTATATTCTCCCACAGAACACGCGGAACACGCAGAAACGTCCAACGAAGTATATCCTCCCACAGATGACACTGATATTCACAGATTAGGAGCACGCACACAAATTCTGTGAATTCCGTGAATTCCGTGGGAACCACATCGCACACAAACCATCTGTGTAAATCCGTGAAATCTGTGGGAGGTAAAACTCAGAGTGAAATCTGTGGGAGAAAAGAAAGCCCACAAAACACGCGGAACACGCAGAAACGTCCAACGAAGTATATCCTCCCACAGATGACACTGATATTCACAGATTAGGAGCACGCACACAACTTAGAGCCTTTTAAAAGTGGCGTTTAAATAGAGCTAAGCCTTCTAAGCCCTCTCCGACTGGGAGGGCTTAGAAGGCTTTTTACTCTTAAAATCTTTTATGGGTGCGTGGTATGGGCAAGATGCCCATACCTCCTACTTTTTTACTCTTTTACTCTTTTACTTTTAAAAGTTAGTCGGCTAAGCAGTTCGATGCCGTAGACAGGCCAGAGCGGCACCTTGCGCACGTTTGTCCTGACAGCAGGTATGTCGAGCAACATGAAGAGCACCGCTACGCCGCCACTTATCCACACCACGATGCCGTACACCTGCTTTATCGCTACGCCCATCATGCTGTGAACGTAGCCGTCCATGAAGCCGGCGAAGTCGGTTGTGGCAGGGTTGACGCTCAGCAGCGTTATGTGCTGGGCGTAGCGCGCCATGTCGTCGTTCATGAAGTGGGAGAACCACGTGGTGTAGATGCCGTAGCCCGCTGCGCCGGCAAGGTACATGTGGAAGATGTTGAACACGAACAGTCCCATGAAGAACTGCTCAAGGTTGGGCGACGACTCGTCGAGCGCCCACATCAGCGTGACGGCGATAATAGAGTAAGCCGCACCACGGCAGATTATCGGCAGACGCAGCTGCTCGATGTTCACCTGCGGGTCGATCGTGGTGTACATCAGCAGGGCGTAGACGAAGATGAAGCCGAAGCCGATGGCGAAGAGTTTCCACACCTTCCACTTCAGCACCTTCAGCCACAGCAGGTCGATGGCAATGCCAATGTAGAAGCCTGGCAGTGCCCAAAGGAACAGCTCCTCCTTGGTATGCTCTTCGAGCTTCAGCACCTCGGCGCAGAGTATCTCCTCCATCGTGTGTTCGCAGCCGAGCAAAAACTCGCCTATAACCACCACTACGATGATGGGCAGCACGTTGCGCAGCTTGAAGATGCGTAGGTCTACATACGGATTGTTCACACGCAGCAGGCGGTGTATCACCACGCCGGCAAGTATCAAAGTGCAACCTGCCACGAGGCGCAGTTCGCGACTCGCGAACCACATCTTATAGTCGCCGTAGACGAAGATGTACGACACGAGAAGCATGAGCAGACTGATAAGAAGTCCGCTACCGAAGTCGATGCCTCGCAGACTGAGCCGCTCGGGCATCGGACAGAACGGGCGACACATCACCATCTGCACCGTCATAACTACGCACATCGTACCGACGATGAACACGTTCATCATCTGCCACGTGAAGTGGTAGCCGAACCATGCCGCAAGGAAGCCGCTACCCTCAATAGAGGTGAGCAGCACGATGTGCAGCACGGGGAAGAACACGGCGAAGTCGCGCCGCGGCGTAATCCACAACTGTATGTTGCTCATGTGTTCGAAGGTGCCCTGCAGCTTAGCCATGCCCTCTATGAAGCACACCACAAGCAACAGCGGCATATACGTAGAGCGTATGGTGATGAGGTTGCACACGGCGATGACGATAGCCGAACCGATGATGAGCTGCTGGTTGGTGAAGCGAAACTTCATGCGGAAGAGCATGGGGAAGTATATCGCCATGCCTGCAAGATTAGCGTATAGCAACAGCAGCAGGTCTTCGAGCATGAAGTTGGTGGAGCCTTGTATGGCTTCCAACGCACCGAGATACATGCCGCCGGAGAACTGGAATGCGAACACATATATCACATATATCCACGGGCGAATGGCTTTAGGCACCCAACTGCGGAACATAGGCATCGAGAAGCACTGGCCCGCAGAAGGTGGTGGTGGAGGTGGTAATGGAAACATGTCTTTACTTTTTTACTTTTACCCTACATTCCACATTATATCCTGCGTGCAGCTTCGCCAGGTCTTCGGGCTTGTTGCCGTCGAGCTTTATGCGCACCGTTACGCGCTGCTCCACCTTCACGAAGTTGCCCGTAGCGTTGTCGATCGGCACGAGCGAGAACGCGCTGCCCGTAGCCTTGCTTATGCGCTCGACACATCCCTTGTAGACTATGCCAGGCACAGCGTCGGCAGTGATCTCCACCTCCGAGCCCTCGTGTATGTCGGGCAGCTGACTCTCCTTGTAGTTGGCCTCCACCCACTTGCTGTTGCTGCTCACGATGTTCACCATAGTCTGACCGGGCTGCACAAGCATTCCTTCCTCGATATCCTTAGTGCCCACTACGCCGTCGCAAGTGGCGATGATGTAGCAGTAAGAAAGGTTAAGACGAGCCAGCTCTACGGCTGCCTGAGCCAGACGCAGCGAGCAGATAGATGCCGAGAGATGGTGGCTCTGCTCGGTCTTCACGCTGGTCTGCGTAGCGCGCGAGTGAGCCACCTGCTCGTATCGTGCCTTCGCGCTGAGGTATGCCGTGTGTACGTTGTCGTACTGCTGCTGCGTAACAGCATCCTTCTTCAGCAAAACCTCGAAGCGTGCGTCCTCGCGCTTGGCATTCTCAAGGTTCACGCGCGCCTCCTCTATGCCGGCGTTCGTGACGCGTATGCCGGCGTCGGTTGTGGCTATGCTCGTGCCTGTGGCTTTCGAGCTCTCCTCCACACGAGCAAGGTCGGCCTCAGCCTGCGCCAGACGCAAGCGGAACTCAGCGTCTTCGATGACGACGAGCGTATCGCCCTTCTTCACATTCTGAAACTCCTCGAAGCGCACCTCCTTAATGAATCCCTGCACGCGCGTGTTCTGCGGCGTTATGTGCTGGCGTACGAGGGCGTTGTCGGTAAACTCGACGTTGCCGAAATGAGAGAAGTTGAGTATCACTACGATTGCCCCTACGGCAATCAGCACTATCACTACTGTGTTGTAAACGTATTTCTTTATATTTTCCATTTTTTCAATTCAAAATTCTTAAAGCTGTCCTGCGATGTATTTCATTTTATAATAGGCGTAAGCGATGTTGATATACGCATCCGCCTCGTTGAGTTCGGCGTCGAGCTTCATGTTGCTTGCGTCGATCATGTCGGTGATGAGTGCCAGCTGGTTGAGATAACGGTTGTTCACCACCTCGTAGTTCTGCTGCGCCAGCTGCACACTCTTCTGCTGCGTCTCAAGCTCTACGTAGCTCTGCAGATAACCCACATAAGCCGCCTGCACGCTGTTGTTGAGTTGCTCTGCCGCCACCGCCTTACGCTCCTTGGCAGCCTGAGTCTCGAGGCGTGCCTTAGCCACGCCCTTGTTGCTCTTGAAGAGCGACGAGAGGTCGTAACGCACACCTATGCCCACGAACCACACGTTGAGGTTCTTGTCGATAGGAGGCAGCTCGAACGTTATCGGACCGTTGAAGTTGTTCTGCGCCACAATTGCTATTTTGGGAAGCATACTGCTACGGGCTATCTTCTCCTGCTGTTGTGCTATAAGCTCACCCACGCCCGCCATCTGCAACTGCGGACTGGTTGCAGCTGCTACGTCCTGCCATCTGTCTTCGCCGTCCTTGCCAAAGACGGTTGTCGCAGCGTCGTCGGTGGGCACAATGGTCTGCGTGGTGGGCAGCGAGAGCGTGTTGCAGAGCTGGTGGTTCAGAATGAGGCGTGTGTTCTGCAGCTTGGTAAGACTGAGCTTCTGCGTCTCCAGCTGCAGCTCGTAGCGCGTGATGTCGTTCTTCAGCGCCACGCCCTGTTGCTGCTTTTCGCGTATGTTGGCTATAAGGCGCTCGGTGAGCACGATGTTCTTGCTGAGCACCTCCTCGCGATGTGCCACCTTCTCGAGATCGAGATACTGAGCCAAAGCAATGAAACGCTGGTTCTGCTCGCTGAGTGCCAGTTGCAGGCGAGCTTGCTCTGCACCCAGTTCGGCAAGTCGTACACCGGCGTTTATCGCTCCGCCGGCATAGATGGTCTGCTGCACGTCAAGCAGAAACTGGTTGCCGAAGTGGGGTGTCTTGCAGCCCACACCGTTACCGAAGTCGCGGTCGGTGAGCAGCGCGTTGCCAATGTAGCTGAAGTTGAGTTGTGTGCTGATGTCGGGCAGGCGCTGACTTCTGGCTGTCTTTATGCCCTCGCCGGCTGCCTCAACGGCTGTGCGGTCTGCCTTGATACTACAGTTGCGTTGGTCTATCATGCGGAACATCTCGTCGATGCTCAGTCGCAGCTCGGTCTGTGCCTGAGCCGTCATAGCGAAAGCGATACTAATGAACATCGCTGTATAAAATCTTTTTCTCATACCTGTTTTGAAATCCGCTGCAAAGTTACTCACTATTTCACAGGTGGCGCGTAATAAAATTACGTCAGAATTTGACAATTTGAGAAACAATTACTAATTTTGCCGCATGGAACAGACATCGCTCATAAGCATCAACCGCAGTACATTCAGCCCTGAGGCTCACGCCATAGACCACGGTGCCATAATATATAGCCATATGGGCTCGGCATCCGTACGCATCAACTTCGACACATGGGAGCTGAACGGCGAAAGTGTGCTTTGCTTCTTCCCCGGCGACATCATAAAATGGGAAACGATGAGCGACAACTTCACGGCAGATGCCATACTATACAGCAGCGTCACGCTGCGCTCTGCGAGTCTGAACGTGGAGCACGCCGTCTACAACACGCTGAGGGCCGACCGCCGCTGCGGCTACCCGGCACTGATAAAGGAGGTGGTGAGCAGCATGTTCCGCATCTTCAGGTTCTACTTCACCGTGGAGCACTACACGCTCACCGACCGCATCGTGGCACTGCAGCTGCAGGCGTTCTTTCTCGGGTTCTACGACTATCTGCTTGTCAATCCGCGCGACAACCAGCGCGACAAGGGCACGCAGCGCACCAACGAGCTGTTCAACCGCTTCATGGAACTGCTCGAGGAGGAGTTTCATGAGGGTCACGAGGTGAATTACTATGCTGAGCGCATGAACATCTCGCGCAAGTATCTGGGCATCATCGTGAGCGGCAAAACCGGATTTCCACCAAAGCACATCATCGACGAGTATATCGTGCTGCGGCTGAAGCTCGCCATGCGCACCTCGAAACGCAGCCTGAAACAGATTGCCGCCGACTTCCACTTCCCCGACCAAAGCGCCCTCACGCGCTACTTCCGCACGCATGTCGGAATGTCGCCGCAACAGTATCGATTGAAATAGAGTTTTGGGGGTTGAGTTTTGAGTGCGCTTAAGCCGAACTAAGCCTCTTTAGGTCTTTCTAAGCCCAAAGAAACTCAAATATTTCTTTTTACTCTTTTACTTTTTTACTCTTTTACTTTTAAATTATGTCAGAACACCTTACCAAAGACGCTATCGACCTCAGCACGCTGAGCATACCTCGCCTGTTCGGTCGCTATTTCCTGCCAACATTGTTCGGAATGCTCAGCATCTCCGCCATGTGCGCCATCGACGGCATCTTCGTCGGACACGCCGTGGGAGCCGACGGCATTGGCGCCATCAATATCTGCGTGCCCATAATGATGCTGGCTACGGGTCTCGGACTGATGATGGGTGCCGGCTGCTCGGTGGTGGCATCGATACACATGGCTGAGAAGAAGCTGAAGGCGGCGCGCATCAACGTGATGCAGGCATGGATATTCACCTCGATTGTCATCCTGGCGATGATCATTCCGGTGATGCTTTTCCCTTCTGCCACGGGCAGACTGCTCGGCTCGTCGGAGGCACTGCTGCCTCTGGTGCGCGAGTATATGCTGGGCTTCATGCCGGGCGAGCTGTTCGGCGTGTGGTGCGCCTTGCTGCTGTTCGTGATACGATTGGACGGCAATCCGCGTCTCGCCATGTGGTGCAACGTGATTGCGGCTATAGCCAACATCGTGCTCGACTGGCTGATGATAGTACACCTCGGTTGGGGACTTGCTGGTGCTGCCGTAGCCTCAACGCTGAGCATGATGATAGGCGGACTGATTGCAGCGTGGTACATACTGTTCGCCGCGCGACAGTTACGCCCGATACGCCTGAAGTGGAGTCGCCGATCGCTACTCTACTCCGTGCGCAACATCGGCTATCAATGCACCATAGGCATCTCGGCTCTCATGGGCGAGGGCACAATGGCGGTGCTCACGCTCGTGGGCAACTACGTATTCATAACCTATATGGGCGACCCGGGCGTGGGCGCGTTCGGCATAGCGTGCTACTACACACCGTTCGTCTACATGATAGGCAACGCCGTGGCGCAGTCGGCGCAGCCCATCATCAGCTACAACTACGGCATCGGTAACACTCACCGCGTGCGCTCCACGCTGAAGGTGGCACTGCTCACCGCCGTGCTGTGCGGCGGAGCCGTGAGCGCAGCCTTCGTGCTGTTCCCCTACCAACTTACGGAACTCTTCGTGAGCACCACCGAGGCTGCCTTCCCAATCGCCGTCAAGGGCCTCCCGCTGATGGCTGTCGCCTTCGTGTTCTTCATCGTCAACCTCATGTGCATCGGCTACTTTCAGAGTGTTGAGCGCGTGCGCCCGGCAATGGTGTTCGCGCTGCTACGCGGCGCTGTCTTCCTCTTGCCCAGTTTCATCCTGCTGCCGAAGATGCTCGGCGAAAGCGGCATCTGGCTCGCGCTCGCCCTCTCCGAACTGCTCACCACGGCGTGCATCGTGGTGTATGCGGCGCTGCGGAGATAGTCCGCATTTACACGCAACACACAGATATCGCCGCTTCGCACCGCATTTTTGCCGTTTCGCATAAGGAGGCGTTGTGTATAAAAACAAACGATTGTACTTTTGCATAATAATAAGTTCTCAGGCAACTTGTCCTTTGAACGAACCCATAAATTGAAGCATAAAATGAAAAAGTTTGGATTTAGACATTTGATGTACGGATGGCTTGCTGTCGTAGTCCTTGCGCTGACTTCATGCGACTATGAAAATGTGATACCGATCAATGACAAAACTTTGCCGGAGGCCATTGCCAAAGATTTCCACGAACGCTGCGAGGACTACACTATCAAACGCGTTTACACAGGTCCAGAGCCTTACTTCGACAGTGGAGCAATGGAAACGTATGTCATCTCTGAGGACAACGCGAGGAATGAGTGCGTGGTTGTATACGTTGACAATGCGTGGAACCGCACCGTGCGGATGCTCTCTGACATTGACCAGTTGCCCAGCTCGGTGCGATACCGGCTGCTCACGATAAACCAGGAGGCCAGAAACGATGAATTCTGGGAGATTAAGGAAGTGACACAGGCCAGCATAAATTGGACATACTATATTCTCTGCTATCTGCAGGACACCCCCAAGCTCAAGAATCTCGTCCACACACTTGTCATCGACAGCAAAGGAACGGTGGCCAAGGCATGCACATACAGACTGAACGACGCTGAATATATAGGTACGATTCCTGGCGATATGGAATGGATTACAGCGCACTACAAAGGCTCCGAAGTGCTTGGTTTTGTCAACGACAACGGTGATTACAACTATCTCATCATGCACGACGGCGTGTTGAAGTCCGTATACTTCAAAACGTCCCACAAGGGTACGACATGGAAAGAAACCTGTTACCCCTTGCCGAAAGGCACAACGGTACCAAGCAACGTATTGGAATCCTTACACGCTGACTACCCTGATTTCACCTATACTGAGGTCTCTATTGTTGAAACCCCTGACGGAATAGTCTACCTCTTTACCGATGGAAACAGACCCGACCGTTTAGGGCATTATGTTGAAGCAAACTAATATCCACCGACAATAAACATATGATAAAGTATATAATGAGAAAGATTGTATTATCACTATTTGCATTATGCTGTTTTTCGGCAGTAATGGCACAACAGAAGACACGTAACCTGTCTGTAGAATTACTTGGTGCCCAAAATATTGTGGGCATCAACTATGACAGCCGTTTCAAGGGCAACTCGGGCTTAGGCTACCGCGTGGGTCTCGGCTATGGCTATGGCAACACTTCAGGTTTGTTCGACCAGAAAATCAATGGCGTTGGTGTTCCGTTGGAGCTAAACTATCTGCTCGGAAAGAAGAACAGCAAACTGGAGCTGGGCTTCGGTGCGAGTCTTGGTGTATACCAAGTAAAGGAAACAATAGGATACGTCGAAGATACATGGTGGTATCCAGGTGGGGAGAATACAGACGAAACTTCTCCTAAAACTTATTTTTACACTTCATCAAGAACTCAATTCGGTTATTTCTTCTTCGGCGACATCGGCTACCGCTATCAGCGCCCCAACGGCTTCATGTTCCGTGTAGGCGTTTCGCCGTCGTTCAACTTTGGCGACAAGTACGGACTCAGCAAGACTGCTTTCTACCCGTACATAGGCTTCGGTTGGTCGTTCTAAGCAGACCAGAACATTTTCAAACAATTTAAACAAATAAGCATATGAAGAAACTATTGTTATGCTTGCTGGCAGGCGTAATGTCCCTTACAAGCTGCGAATCGTCCGACCCTGATGGACTTGCCGACCCTATGAAGTGGAGCACGGTTCCGTCGGGCTTGAAAAACGGCGAACTGAAAGTGAAAGCCGAAGGAGGAAGTTGCCTGTTTGCCTGCAAAAACTACAAAAGTTTTTGGATTAACAGCGTGAAGGAAGAAGGAAAATACAAGGAAAACACTTCATACAAAGAGTTTGACGGAGGCTGGTATCTCGTCAATATAGAGGACAACGAACTAAAGGTTATTATCAATCGCAACGAAACGAAGGCATCACGTTCCTTCACGGTTTGCGTGGAAGCAGGAAACGCCTTCGACGAATTCAAGTTCGTACAAGATGCAGCAAAACAATAATCTTGCAATATATACTATAATAGCAACAGCATCCGCCATTCAATCTCTTTTGGCGTCGATGTAACGTTTTAACGACATTATATAACAAGAGGGTGTGCATTCTACGCAAGAAACATAGAATGCACACCCTATTGTTATTTCTCCAGCCATTTCTTAAACAATGTCGCTTTTTCCTTGCTTATTACGATATTGTCATCCTCGCAGCCTTTAAGCTTCACCATTAGTTTAGAACCGAAGTAAAAGCTGATTTTCCTGATGCCCTTGATGTTGGCGATATACTGTCGATTGAGACGGAAGAAACGGTCAGGGTCTAAAGCCTGCTCCAGGTCGTTCATGCTCATGGGCAGCGGATAGGATGTGCCGTCGACAGTAAACGCCGTGATGCGGTTGTCGCGCATATTGATGTAGCTTATGTCGTCGGCGCAGAGCATGCAAAGCTCGTCGCCTTTCGTGATTAGGAAGCGCTCACGGTATTGGCGTGTGTCGTTAAGCACATCGTGCAGCGGACTCACCACGGCAGACTGTTGTGCATTACGGTTAAGCTGCAGTTTGCCGATTGCGGCACGCAGCTCGTCAGCGTCAATCGGCTTCATCAGATAGTCGAGTCCGTTGTTCTTTATCGCCTCCATTGCGTATTCGTCATAAGCCGTGGTGAAGACCACGAATGACTGTGGCATCACCTTGCGGAACGCTTCAAACACGTCACCGTCGGCAAGTCGGATGTCGGAAAAGATAAGGTCATAGTCGTTGTTGGCAGCAAGCTCCTCTGTCACCTCCGCCACACTTTTCAGCGGTCCATGCACGTCTATCGTGTCGTCAATATCCATAATGAGCCTTTTCAGACGTCTTGCGCTGAAATGGTCGTCTTCTATAATCAAAACCTTTTGCATCGTTCTTCTATTGTTTTCGTTTTATGATTGGCAGTCGCACCTCAAATGATTCTTTATGGGTTATGAACTCCGGTTCTGCTTCGCCCTCCAGTCGATAGCGTTGCTTCAAGTTGCTAATGCCTATACCGTACGACTCTATGCTCTGGTCGTTGGTCAGGTTGGTGTATATGCGGTTGTTCTTTATGACGAGCATGTCGCCCTGGCGACCAAGAGACACATGAAGCTCGGTGCCGTTCTGCGGGCAGTTGTGCTTCACGGCATTCTCGATGATAAGCTGCAGACTCAGCGAGAGGATGCATTCGTCGCGATCGCCGTGCAAATCGTCGGCGTGCAAGACGATGGCGTTGTCGTAACGCATGTTGAGCAGGCCGATGTACGACTTGATGAAGTCGATGCCGTCGGCAAGGGTTATATACTCCTTGTCGATATGCTGAAGTATGTAGCGGTAGATATGTGAGAGTTTCACGACATAGTTCTCAGCCATCTTCGGGTCCTCCCCTATCATTCCGGCAAGCGAGCTAAGACTGTTGAACACGAAATGTGGGTCTAATTGCATCATTAAGTATCGCTTCTGTAAGGCGAGGTTCTCCTTGCCTTTCAGAACAATCATGTTGGAAAAGTGCATCGAAAGGTGGATGAGTGCTACAAGACTCGCTATCAGTCCGAATAGAAAAGACGTTCCCCATATATCCTGCATCATAAGCTTAGGTGCGACAAGGCTCAGCAGCAGTTCGCAGCCACCAGCAATAAGCAGATTGAAGCCCAACACCACCAGTCCGTTCTGCACGAACACACGGTGGGTCTGCACTTCGCGCCAAAAGCGCCGCTGTCTGAACAGCCATCGGTTGAGATACAAACTCGAAAGCGAGAACAAACCGCAGAGTGCAAAGTCGACAAGCAACTCAGGATACAGTCCGTTTACCGACTGTAGGAAGTCGGGCAGGTCTACCAATATCCAGATGATATCGTACAGGAAGAAGAAGATAAGCGAGTAGACAAGCCACTCAAGGAAAGAGTTCTTGAATCTATGCATAACGAGAAAACTCTGAATTATAGTGTTTTTATTGATACCGGTATCACTTTCCGCCCCACAAACGCAGCGATTTTTCTATCCGCAGTCGTGCTGGCAAATCATCCGCATCAGCTCCTCGTTGGCGCGGTTGTCTACAGCTGCGCTTTTCAGTTCGGAGAGATAGTCGAGAGAGGCAGAACACTCGCCCGTGATGTCTACACCGATCACTCGCTCGTGAGCGTAGATGATGCGCAGCACCGCCTGCAACTGCAAGAGAGTCATATCACCGTTGCTCCAGTCGGTAACGGCATCCTGCTTTCTGAGCACGTCCTTGTCGATGGAGATATACACCGGCTCGTGAATCAGACTGCCAGCCTTGGAAGGCCACGCACGATGGTGGTCGATCTCCGACTGACTGTAGAACACGACCTTCTCCCTAAGCGCGTCGGGAATCTGCGCTATCAGTTCGTCGGACGCACCGACAACGATGATGTTGTGCACGAACGGGTTGTTACGAAGCACGTCCGACACCCATCCGCCGCAAGACACGACACTCTCCCACTGCGGCTGCTGCATATCAGGATGGTGGTCGAACACTATCAACGAGAACGGCTCGCGAAGACGCGACACCCAATACTCCGTGAGATAATGGAAATCGCCTGAATCGATGAAGTGCAGTGCCTTGGCTGGGTAAGGTGCCAATCGGCGGCGCAGCTCCGCCCTCGCCTCCTCGTCGCAATAGCAGTCAACGCCGCTGATGTCGTGGCAGTCGACGTGCGTGATGCACGGGCTCGAAGCAAAGATCTCGTAGTCGTACACGCCCGTAAAGTTGAGAAGTATTATCGGCTGTTTTGTTATCATGGCTGCTAAGATAAATATTTTTCTTGATATATGGTGCTTGATACCGTGAAAAACGAGATACCCTAATATGATTCGTACTTCACCCTCACCGCCTTCGGCAGTTTGCTGACGATGAGCCTGTACGACTCGGTTATCAACGCTGTGACGAGGTCGGTGTCAAGCAGTTCGTAATACACGTCGCTCCAGTGTTTCTTGTTCCAATGGAAAGCAGGAGTGACGGCGTCGTAACGGTCGCGGAGCTCCTCGTTGCGGTCGGGCAGCAGCTTGCAGGCGAAGCGCGACGCGCTGCCACGCACGTCGTACTTGCCGTCACCGAGCCAAAGACACAGGAATATCTTGCCCTCAACACGGAAGGTGATGTTGTCGTCTCCGAACGGCTGGTCTTCTGTGACGCCATGCAGCGACAACGTAAAATCTCTCACTTGCTCAATGTTCATACAAACCGATTACTTTCTATATTTCTTCTCCTTACCGTTGAAGCTCTTCACCTTCATGCCGAGCTGATCGGGAAGGATAGCGTTGAGGAAGATGCCGACGAGAGCAGCGAGAGCCAGACCAGAGAAGGCTACCGAACCGATCTTAACGCCACCGTCTGTGCCGTACTGCACGCCGATAGACACAACCATGATGAGCGCAGCTACGAACACGTTGCGCGACGACGAGAAGTCGACAGATGTCTCGACGAGGTTGCGCACACCTACAGCCGAAATCATACCATAGAGAATGAGGCTCACGCCGCCGATTGTAGCAGCTGGCATCAGACCGATGAGGCAGGCAAACTTAGGGCAGAAGCTGAGCACGATGGCGAAGCAGGCTGCAAGACGGATGACAGCTGGGTCGAACACCTTGGTGAGGTTGAGCACACCGGTGTTCTCGCCGTATGTAGTGTTGGCAGGCGCACCGAAGATTGAGGCGAGGAACGTAGCAAGTCCGTCGCCACAGAGTGTGCGATGCAAGCCCGGCTCCTTGATGAAGTTCTTGCCAACGGTGCTCTGGATGGCACACATATCACCGATATGCTCCATGATTGTGGCGAAGGCGATAGGGAAGATAGCGATGATTGATGTCACAATGAGGTCGAAGTTGGGGGCTTTCATTACAGAGATTGCCGTGCGATTCATATCTATGGGCAGACCAATCCACGCAGCCTCATCAAGTTTCGAGAAGTCGACCTCGCCCAACGCAGCAGCCAGAATATACGATCCGACGACACCGAGTAGGATTGGCACAATCTTGATGATGCCCTTGCCCCAGATAGACGTGCCGATGACGATAGCAATGGCTGTAACGGCAAGCAGCCAGTTCTGCTGGCAGTTGCCGATTGCCGAGCCTGAGAGCGTAAGACCGATAGCGATGACCATCGGACCGGTAACTACCGGCGGGAAGAAGCGCATCACCTTCTCCGTGCCGAACATCTTCAGCAGGAACGCCATCACGAAATAGAGCAACGACGCAGCAGCAACGCCAATGCAGGCGTAGTTGAGCGCTACCTCGTCGGTTAAACCCTGCGCCACACACAACTGCTTTACGGATGCGTAGCCTCCAAGGAATGCGAAGCTGGAACCGAGGAATGCTGGCACTTGCAGTTTGGAAACAAGATGGAAGATAAGCGTGCCGATACCAGCGAAGAGTAACGTGGCACTAACATCAAGCCCTGTGATGAGCGGAACGAGAATGGTGGCTCCGAACATGGCAAACAGATGTTGGATACCGAGAACTACAAATTTGGGCTTGCCCAGTTGGCGGGCATCATATATGCCCAGGTTGTCTGTGTTCATAACTTTCTAATAGTTGGTTTATTGAAATAATATCCTATTTATTGTACAAAGTTAGTATAAAACCATTAGAATGAAGAAAATTTACTCTGGTTTTACACAAACTTTGCACCAAAAACATGGATGTTAGAGATCGCCAAGTTCGTCATAGACTATATCATTTATATTTAGCATAAAGCATAACAGGTCTTTGCTTAGAAGCTCCACGATATATCTCCATCACTTTAGTCACACAATCTCTCGATACCGTAAAGCAGCCACGGCTCTCGGAACCTATCGGGATATACTCCCTATCGCCAGAGAATCTTGTGACTTTTCCTGCTGAATGAATCAAGATGCCACGAGTCTCGGCAAGATAGTTGGTCTTGTCAAGCCCACGAAGACGGATGCTCTTCTTAAACTTACTACCCTTTCCTACCATCACATATCGTCCAAGACTGGAGCAGCCGCTACCGACCTCATTGCTGAACTTAGGCTTAGCATCTGTGTTGCCCTTTCCACTGCCGTGCATACAATAGCTGCTCAACACACGCTTTCCATGCTGCAAATCGTAGATGAAGAACCGCTTCTTGCCCGATGGAATAGAGAAATCCACCAGGATATAATAGTCCGTGCTATACCCTCGTCGCTCGCAATAGTCCCGTACTTGCGAGAGATTCTCGCAATCCACCTTGCCATACCATTCCTTGGCATCGACGTAATTCTTATACAATGGCTTAGTGTACCTGTTATAAATGGGAGGCACAAAAGGGATGCTAACAATCAGCAGCACTATGACAACCAGCAATATGATATATATCTTGTTCATCGTTCTCTTGTATGTTTTGTTCATGAAAGTACATATAAAAAGTGTTTGAGAGAAGAATGAGGA
>ULXU01057056.1_pt1 | contig 51123 bp, 40 predicted proteins | sample 1961521 | NCBI WGS metagenome assembly ULXU01 (sample SAMEA4835845, study PRJEB28245) | human gut metagenome | biome: gut microbiome; material: fecal sample | place: Denmark | collected 2008
AGGTCCTTCCTATGCGGCATGAGGCAGTGCCGATACCGGTCATTCCTCAGGTACTGCAGAGGAGGGCGGAGCCGATGCAGCAGCCCGTGCCGGGAGGTCAGTCCTTTAAGCAGAGGCGGAGACAGAAAAAAGAAGATAAAAGACTCAAAGAGCAGTACGGCGAGCATGCGGATCATGTTTCTGCCGCTATTAAGCAGCAGCTGGATGAATTAACCGTGGAGAGGGAAGCAGAACTGGCGAGAATGACCTCGCTCAGGGACGAGGCGGATCGCAGGAACGTAAAGGTTGAGGTAAAAGTCCTCCATAGCTTTATCACAGGCTATAAGACCAATGAGGAGGGGAATCCACTGAATGAGCAGGAGGCGGAGCGGAAGAGAAAGGACGATGCCTTTCTGGAGGACTACTGTTCCGGTGATCTGCAGCGACGGCTGCCGCATCTGGAGCGGATGAAGAATGAACTGCTCAATATCAGACTCAGCCCGGATATGCTGACGGAGACTTACATGGAGAGACATGCGGTCGAATTGTACGATATCGTTGCAAAAATGACCTACTTTGAGAATGTGGAGAAGGATCCGATCAATGCGCCATTTTTTGAAAATCTGCCGGCAGTAGAACGGAAGCTGTTGAAATACCGTGTGGCGGACCTCTGCGGAAGCTTTTCCCATTTGTGGATTTGTATGCTGGCATCCAAGGGGTTCACAATCGCAGGGTCTGAAGCACAATATACGAATCAAAAAAGTTTCCTTGATGCAATGATAAAACAAGAGCCTGCAACGCGGGAACTATTGAAAAATCAGCTTCGCGAGTTGGAACAGAAGGAAGAGGAATTACGGCAGGAAGCACTGATGGAGGAAAGGCAGCAGGGAATATTGACCTTCAATGAGGCGGTACAGAACAGTATGCCGGAGCCGACACTGGACAAAGCACTCGGAACTGAAGCAGATTACGAGAGTCTCAGATCCCTGTTTTATGATGAAATGTATGAAGCAGAGCTTGACGGAGAAAGGCTCCGGTTCAAAGGACTGATTGCGTATTCGGACTATGAATTTGAAAAACACGGGGAATCAAGCGCTCTGCAGGCATGCATGATCCGGGAGAGCGGCAAGGAGGCTGCCAAGAGAGATAAGAAGCTTCGCGGTCAGTTTTTCCTTGATATTCCGAAGGATTATGTGCCGCTGTTCCGGAACATGTATGATGCGGGTGTAGATTTTGAGGCGATGATTCCAAAGTTCAAACGGGTATCCTGTGGAATGGGAGCTTATAGCAGTGGGGGCGGAATTGAGCAGGTACATGACAAACTGTTTGCTATTTTTCAGAAATACATAGAAGCTCCCCAGGGGCAGGAATATGTACAGAAAATGACATCCATTCTTGAAAACGCAAAGGTATTTGAGGGAAATCGGGAAAAGTGTGTAAACTATATTTTGCAGTGCCTGCTGAACAGCTATGGATCCAACTTTGTCGATGTGAATGCAGATGCAGCCTATTATGGCGAGCATGCGGAGGCTGCAAGAATGGTCTGCAGGGAGAGCTGCCGTAATCTGTTGATTCTTCCCAGAGTTATACAGTTGTCGGGCAAGGCAAAGGAAGATCTTCCGCCGGAGATCGCAAGACTTGGAGAACAATACAGACAGCTGGTCCAACAGTTAAGTCAGAAATAAAACGATGCTGCACCGTTGATTTTATTTAAAACAAATGAGGAAATTTGAAAAAATTTTCAAAAGTAGTTGAAATGTGCATGTTTTTATATTAAAATGTTAAAGAATTGTGACGTGAAAATATTTAGGAGGAATACATTATGATTTCTGCAGGTGATTTCAGAAATGGTATTACCATTGAGTATGATAACAATGTTTACCAGATTATCGAATTCCAGCATGTTAAGCCGGGAAAGGGTGCAGCTTTCGTCAGAACCAAGCTGAAGAACATCAAGAGTGGCGGTGTAGTCGAGAAGACTTTCCGTCCTACTGAGAAGTGCCCTCAGGCGCGTATTGATAGAAAGGATATGCAGTATCTGTATGAAGATGGTGATCTGTACTACTTCATGGATACCGAGACTTACGATCAGGTTGCACTGAATTCTGAGACTGTAGGCGATGCACTGAAGTTCGTAAAAGAGAACGAGATGTGCAAGATCTGCTCTCACAATGGCAGCGTATTCTCCGTTGAGCCTCCTCTGTTCGTAGAACTGGAGATCACAGAGACCGAGCCCGGATTCAAGGGTGATACCGCTACCGGTGCAAGCAAGCCTGCTACCGTTGAGACCGGAGCTACTGTTGCAGTACCTCTGTTCGTTAACCAGGGCGACAAGATCAAAATCGATACCAGAACCGGCGAATATCTGTCCCGTGCATAATGTGTTGCGGTCAGTGTCAATTCTGGGCTATATCCGATAAAAGAACCTGTAAGGCAATAAGCTATCCTTGGAAATAAGGATACTTGTTGCCTTTTTTACTGCATTAGGAATACCACATGGGAAAGCAGAGACTGGGGAGTCTGCATCGGAGAGGCATGGAGGTATAAAATATGGAGATTTCTACATTTACAGTGAAAGTACAGAAGGCAGTCAAAGAAGCGTTAGGGCAGGAATATATCGTGGAGCTGCGCAAGGTATGTAAAAATAACGGTGTGGTACTGCAGGGACTGATGATCCGGAAAGAAGAGGATCGCATTATGCCCACGATTTATCTGAATTCCTTCTGGGAAGCATATGAGGGTGGAGTGACCTTTACGGAGATTATTAAGAAGATTGTAAGCATCTACCGGGAAGACGGTGTTGGCAGAAAGCTTGATGTCACTTTTTTTACGGAATTTGACAAGGTGAAAGAAAGAGTGTGCTACCGGCTGGTGAACCGTGAGAAGAACAAAGAATTTCTGGAACAGGTCCCGTATATTCCCATGCTGGATCTGGCGATTTGTTTTTATTATGCGTTTGACAGTGTCGGAGTGGAGAATGGAATGATTCCCATTTACCGGTCACATCTGGAGAACTGGGGAGTGTCAGAGAGGGATCTGCTGGCATATGCGATGAAAAATACCCCGAGACTGTTTCCCGGGGAGGTGATTCCGATGGAAAACGTGTTGGGAGACCTTTTGCAGGAACTCCCGGAGGATATGAAACAGGATATCATGGAAAAGATGTCCATGAAGATTCTGACAAATTCCTGTAAAACCTATGGTGCCTGCAGTATTTTGTATCCCGGAGTATTGGAACAGATGGCAGAACAGATGAAAGGAGATCTTTATCTGATTCCCAGTTCAGTCCATGAATTTCTTGTTGTGCCGAGGGAACAGGAACGGAGCCGGGAAGAATTGAAGGAAATGATCGCAGAGGTGAATAAAACAGAGATTTCACCGGAAGAAGTGCTGTCAGATCATCTGTATATTTTCTACAGAAAGGAAAAGAAAATAGGATTGTTGTAAAAAACTAAATTATTCCAACAATTAAAACTGGACATATGTAGTGTTTTATGTTATTATAGTCGAGGTGATGTAACAAATTTGTAATATTTGCATCCGTAGTCTAATGGATAGAACGGAGGCCTCCGACGCCTTTAATGCAGGTTCGATTCCTGTCGGATGCATTTACATCACCTTGATTATAGGGAGAGAGATAAGAGAAGCCGCTTGCGGCTTTTTGCAATTATAGAAACTTTTTAACTGAATGGTTATGAGTTCTTGGTTTGGAAAGGACACAATATGTGGAAGGAAAAAATACATTCTGTTGGTAATTATATCATAAAGCATACGAAAATAATCCTGCCTGCGGCAGTTGTGGCAGCCGTGGCAGTCACGGTATCTGTAAGCCTGAGTCTTGGAAATAAGCACAGAGAAGAGCAGAAGGCGGCAGAAATTGAGACATTCACCGGAGAAGCCATTACAGAGGCGGCAACAGAAGAAGTTCCGTTGGTGGCAAATAATGAGGGAGCTGTTTATTCCCTGGTGGCTACTTATTATAATGCAATGGCTACAGGAGATGAGGACACGCTTCGTTCGGTGTGCGATGAGATCTCTGAGAAGGACATGTATCGTTATCTGGAACTGTCACAGTATATTGATTATTACCCTACCCTGGAGATCTATACGAAGACAGGACCGGAAGAAGGCTCCGTCATTGCTTATGTATACTATAAGATTGCATTTGTAGGTCATGAAGAAGAGGTTCCCGGATATCAGGCATTATATATCTGCACTAATGATCAGGGGGGACTGTATATTAAACGTGGTGAGAACAGCGGAGAAGTAAATGACTACATCAAGAAAGTAAGTACACAGGATGATGTCGTAGAATTCAATAACAAGATCACAGTAGAATATAATGAACTTATGGTAGATCATCCGGAAGTACTGCAATATATCAGCGAACTGGATTCCCAGGTGAGTGTTGCAGTAGGTGAAAAGCTTGCAGATCAGGTAGCCGGAGACCAGAATACGGACGCATCCGCAGAAGGCGGTGAGCAGCCGGCAGAGGGTCAGGATACATCCACAGAAGGTGGTGAGCAGCCGGCAGAGGATCAGGGACCGCAGTATGTGACCGCTACCACGACGGTAAATGTGCGAAGCTCAGACAGCGAACAGGCAGATAAGCTTGGCAAGGTAACCGGAGGCACAAAGCTGCAGGTACTGGAGCAGCGTCCCAACGGATGGACCAAGGTAGACTATGAAGGCAAGGAAGGCTATATCAAGACAGAGTTCCTGCAGGCGGCGGAGAGTGCTGCCGGTGCAGAGACTATCGGAACGGTCACTGCAACGACCAATATCAATGTACGTGCCTCAGCCAGCGAGACTGCTGACAGACTGGGCGTGCTCTCCGGCGGAGATTCCGCAGAATTGATCGGCACGGAAGGCGACTGGAGCAAGATCAAATACAATGGCCAGATCGGATACGTAAAGAGCGAATATGTACAATAAATGAGCAGTGCCAAAAATGAAGCGGCAAAAATCTGACTGCTCGCAGGCACGATTTTTGATGATTTATTTTTGATAGGGCGAATGCCCGACAGCGAAGAAACGCAAAGCGTTTTTGAGCGGTGCACTGCGGAATGAGGAAGAAGCGATTTGCGGAAGCAAATCAGCGGAATCCGAATGTAGGTAGAATTGCGAGAGAAGCATAGCTGCGGAGCAATTCGTATTGCACGGAGAAAAAGGCGAATAAAATAACACATTTCAGGGAAAGCTTCTTATCAAAAACGGTAAGGAGCTTTTTCAATGAACCAGACAGGAAATCACAATCTGAAGAAACAGGAAATCAATATCTACCGGGAGATCCAGCGCAATACGGAAATGGCCATGAAGGCACTGGATGCTATTACGGATAAAATCTATGACGACAGGCTGGCGGCAGAGGTCGCAGAACAGGAACTGCATTATTCAAGACTTCATGACAGGGCAGTGCAGACTCTGGTGGAAGGAAAGGCGCAGACCTATCGTGAAAATGCAATGGAAAATGCAATGCTGCGGATGGGGATTGGTTACAATACGCTTTTGAATACCAGTACCGGTCATATTGCAGAAATGATCATTAAAGGATACAACAACGGAGTGTTGGAGATGGAGAAGGTACTGGCACACAACGAAGAGTTTGCCGGAAGCCCCTGCCGCAGCCTGGCAAAGGAACTGATCGAGATGGAGAATGCCAACATCCGAACTCTGAAAGAATATCTATAGCATACAAAACGACTGCTTTCGTCAAAATGAACGTACATTATAACGCACAAATTGTATACTTGTATAATTTATTGTGCAAATTATACAGAAAAACGGCAAAAACTTTTATGATTTAGTGGGATAAAGTTTATTGTACAATTAAAAAAGTCGTTTTATAATAAAGCATATGGCAACCAGGTTGTCATGAATCTGTATACCAATTGAAGGAGGACATTCAGATGTCATATGTTGATGAAGTATTTGATTTGGTAGTCGCAAAGAATCCTGCACAGCCCGAGTTCCACCAGGCAGTCAAAGAGGTTTTGGAATCTCTTCGTGTGGTGATCGAGGCAAATGAGGAAAAATATCGTAAGGACGCTCTGCTGGAGAGACTGGTAACTCCCGAGAGACAGATCCTGTTCCGTGTACCCTGGGTGGATGACAAGGGACAGGTACAGGTAAACAACGGTTTCCGTGTACAGTTCAATTCCGCAATTGGACCTTACAAGGGAGGCTTACGTTTACATCCTTCTGTAAACTTAGGTATCATCAAGTTCCTTGGTTTTGAGCAGATCTTCAAGAACTCTCTGACCGGCCTGCCTATCGGCGGTGGTAAGGGTGGATCTGATTTTGATCCCAAGGGTAAATCCGACAGAGAGATCATGGCTTTCTGCCAGAGCTTCATCACAGAACTTTACAAATATATCGGAGCAGATACTGATGTTCCTGCAGGTGATATCGGTACCGGCGCAAGAGAGATCGGCTATATGTACGGACAGTACAAGAGACTGACCGGCCTGTATGAGGGCGTTCTGACCGGTAAGGGCTTAAGCTATGGCGGATCCCTGGCAAGAACGGAAGCAACCGGTTACGGTCTGCTGTATCTGACTGAGGAAATGTTAAAGTGCAATGGCAAGGATATCGCAGGCAAGACTGTTGCCGTATCCGGTGCCGGTAACGTAGCTATCTATGCTATCCAGAAAGCACAGCAGCTGGGTGCCAAGGTTGTTACCTGTTCTGATTCCACCGGCTGGATCTATGATCCCGAAGGAATCGATGTAGCTCTTCTGCAGGAAGTAAAGGAAGTAAAACGTGCAAGACTGACCGAGTATGCTGCAGCAAGACCCAGTGCACAGTATCATGAGAAGAAGAACGGCGAGCATGGTGTATGGACTGTGAAGTGTGATGTGGCTCTTCCCTGCGCAACCCAGAACGAACTGGATCTGGAGGATGCAAAGCAGCTGGTTGCTAATGGTGTATTCGCTGTAGCAGAGGGTGCCAACATGCCTACCACTATGGAAGCTACCGAGTACTTCCAGAAGAATGGTGTTCTGTTCTGCCCCGGCAAAGCATCCAATGCAGGTGGTGTTGCTACCTCCGCTCTGGAGATGAGCCAGAACAGTGAGAGACTTTCCTGGACATTTGAAGAGGTTGATGCCAAATTGAAGACCATCATGGTGAACATCTTCCACAACCTGGATGATGCAGCCAAGAAGTATGGTATGGAAGGCAACTACGTAGCAGGCGCTAACATCGCAGGTTTCCTGAAAGTTGCAGATGCTATGACCGCACAGGGTATTGTATAGGAACAACCGAAAATATAATGTTTATCATGATCACCGGATGGAACGTGAAAACGTTGGATCCGGTGATTTTTATGCAAAAAGTAACCCGTCCCTGCAACTGCGTAGAGCAGTGATGCAGGGGCGGGTATTGTTAGTCTATGGTTCGCATATTATTCCTCTGTCTGCGGCTGTGCTGCAGCATTACGGGCGTTGATCTCAGCCTGCTGCTGGTTGATCACGGCTTCGTAATCCGGGTTGGCGAAGAATGCGGCATCATGCTCACACTGACTTCTGGTGTTCGGCGTGATGACTGTCTGGGTACCGTCGGGATTGTTGACAATAACGGTAGATCCCTGTTGTAATGCGGGATCCTCTACCAGAGGCATAGTGGCTACACCGGCATACTTAAACGGACAGTCAGGACTTGCAGGCAATCCGTCGTAAGCACAGATCTCACCCTGATAATGAACATCACAGCTTTCGGTAGGCTCCGTACCTTCTGCAAAGTATTCCGTGTAAACACATCCGTCACAGAGACCGGGGATCGGCAGCTTTCCGGACTGGGAACATACCGCAACCCGTACGATTCCGGAAGGAACCGGGAACTGGGTGTTGGGCAGATCCTCATGAACCCGTTTCATCACCTTGCGCCATAAAGTCTTGGAGACACCGTCTTCCGCACTGTTCAGGTCTACGTTGTTATCGTAACCGGTCCAGGTAGCAGCAGTGTAATAAGGGGTATATCCTGCAAACCATGCATCGGTAGGTCCTGTTGTGGTACCTGTCTTACCGGCAATGGCCATGCCACCGAAGTTAACCTTTCCACCGGTACCGGAAGTAACAACATCCTGCATGGCACTGGTCAGCAGGAAAGCAGTAGTTTCCTTGATCACCTGTCTGGTGGGAGGATTCGTATTGTCCAGGATTACATTGCCGTCGGAATCAGTTACTCTGGTGTACAGCTTTGGCGTTACATAAGTACCGCCGTTTGCAATGGCTGCGTAAGCAGCTGTCAGCTCATAAGGAGTCACACCGTAGGTCAGACCACCCAGAGCCAGAGACTGGTTCACATCGGATTTGATCTCGTTGCCCACCTGAACACCATCGGTCAGTGTGGTAAAGCCGAAGTTCAGCAGATAATCATAACCAAGTCTCGGTGTGATCACAGTGATATTCTTGACGGCAATGATATTCAGGGAGTCACGGATCGCACTGCGGATATTCTGGATGCCGCGGTAACCGGATTTGTACCAGTTACGTACGGGAGTTCCGTCTGCGTAGTTAAACGGTGCATCATTATAAACAGTTGCCAGAGTCTTGCCGGCACTGTCCAGAGCGGGAGCGTAAGAAGCAACTACTTTAAAAGTAGATCCTGGCAGACGCTTTGCGCTGGTAGCACGATTCAGGGTCCGGCGGCCTTCTTTGGCACCACGACCACCGATCATGGCCACGATGTGGCCGGTATTCTGTTCTTCGATGACCATGGCGGACTGCGGCTGAGGTGTCATGGTAATGCTTTCCTCGTAATTGTCGGCATTGTCCTCCACACCTAATTGTGCCAACATGGCGGAACGGTAAGTTTCGACGGCTGCATAGGCATCATCCTGGGAAGAGAAGATCAGATTGAATTTTTTATTCTGATTTTCCTTGAACCAGGTCATCATATTTTCTTTACTGAAATTGTTCTTGGTGCCATCGGGCGAGATAATGGTAAGTGCGTAATTCAGATACCATTTTACATTCTCCGGATAGTTGGCCGGATCTGCATATTCTTCATTCAGGATCGCCTGGATCTTGGGATCCAGGGTAGATTCCACACGTAGACCGCCGGAGGTCAGAAGAGTCTCTGCCATGGCCTCATTATAACCGCTCAGGATCAGATCCTGTTTTACCTGCTCGTATACTGCATCGGAGAAATAGGAGCCGGTAGTTGCATTCGCTTCCTGATAATCAATATCATACAGACCGATCCGCTCATATACTGCATCGGTATCTGCCACGGCTTCATCGTATTGTGCCTGACTGATAAAGCCAAGCTCCAGCATTTTAGTCAGACAGGTCTTACGACGTTTTGCATTTTCTTCCGGATGCCGGATCGGATTGTATTTGGAAGGGTTCTGCGTAATACTAGCGATCACAGCACACTCGGAAATCGTCAGGTCACTGCAGTGCTTACCGAAGTAACGCAGGGAAGCGGATTCCACACCCAGAGTATTTTGCCCTAAGTTGATGGCGTTCATGTAACGCAGCAGAATCTCATCCTTTGAATAATACTTGGTGATTTCCAGTGCCAGATACTGCTCCTGGATCTTACGCTTGATCTTTTTGATCTTGTTTTTACCTTCGGAGGTCCAGTCGGTGAAAACAGTGTTCTTCAACAGCTGCTGGGTAATAGTGCTGGCACCCTGGGCCTCTTCACCGCCGGTCTTTAAAAACTGGTAACCGGCACGGAGAATGCTCTTGAAGTCGATACCGTTGTGCTGATAGAAACGTTCATCCTCGATCGCTACAAAAGCTTTGCCCATGTAATCCGGAATCTCGTCCATACCGACGGAGAGACGGTTGGAGTTGGTGCTGACATACTGGTCGATCTCATTGCCTTCCTTATCATATACAATGGTGGCTTCACCAACGGCTACGACATCGGACAGGCGGATCGTCGGAGTGGAAGAGAGAATTCCGCGGAAAACGCCGATACCGGCAGCTGCACCGCAGATGCCGATGCCTACGATGGCGATCAGGAGCACCTTAACACAGGTCAGTGCGATCTTTCTCCCCCATTTTTGTGATTTAGAGTTGAGTGCCTTCTGCTTCGCTCGGACACCTTTTTTACCATAATCCATAAAACAAGTCCTTTCTGTCTGAGATACAGACGAAGACATTATACCAAATAATGCTATGTAAATAAAGGTTTTCTTTCCAGTCTTTAGAATTGTTTCACATTTTCCGCCAGTTATGCTACACTGGAAAAGAAAGCAAAAGAAAATAAGAATTCCTGAGATTAAGAGAGGTCATACATGGGTGATACAATAACGGCTGACAGCTACAGAGTCCTTTTATCCGGCGGCGAAGGTGAGATCGTGGAGAAAAAATCCCGGTTTATCGCCACGGTCCGGAAATGCGGGACGGAAGAAGAGGCGGAGGCATTTATAGAAGAAATGAAGAAAAAATACTGGGATGCCAGACATAACTGTTCGGCATTTGTCATTGGAAGCAGAGGAGAACTCACCCGGTGCAGCGATGACGGGGAACCCTCAGGAACTGCCGGAAGGCCGATGCTGGAAGTACTGACGGGTTCGGGGATCCGCAACATAGCGGTAGTGGTGACGAGATATTTCGGTGGCACATTGCTGGGTACCGGCGGTCTGGTACGGGCTTATACCCAGGCGGTAAAGGAAGGACTTGCCAACTGCCGGACCGGTGTCATGCGGAACGGCTGCGAACTGGAAGTGACAGTCGATTATAATGATGTGGGAAAGCTGCAATACTATTTCGGACAGCAGAGCATTGTTCCTGCGGACAGCATCTATGCGGAGAACGTAAAATTTATTTTACTTATTCCGGTGGAAAAGGAAGAAAACCTCAGGAAAAACCTGATAGAGATCACTTCCGGGAAGGTAAAAATTGAGAAATTGAAAGAGACGTATTTCATTGACAAAGAATAGTCAAAAAGATAAAATGTAACTATTCAGAGCCATACCAAACTGCGTTCTACAAATGGGGTTCTGAATAGTCCGGATTTGATCTCATGAGGAAAGGTGGTGGTTTTTATGAAGTGTACACAGAAGAGCTCTGACAACCCACTTCCGGGGCGAAGCTGCCAGTTAAGTTACACACATAGAAAACATCATAAGGAGGATCATCATGGAACAGATCAAAGAACTGGAAGAGGTCTTAGGGCTTCTTAACACCAAGCAGTATACCAAGCTGCGCCAGTATCTGGCTGAACTCAACGATGCCGATATTGCAGGACTTCTGGAAGAACTGGAAGAAGAGGATATGCTAAAGGTCTTCCGCATTCTTCCCAAGGACCTGGCGGCAGACGTTTTTTCCTATTTAGATATGGACAATCAGCAGAAGATCATCACCTCCCTGTCAGATAAGGAAGCAACGAACATCATCAACAATCTGATGGCGGACGATGCGGCCGATCTGCTGGAAGAGATGCCTGCCAATATTGTCAAAAAGCTATTGACCAACGCAAGCCCTGATGTGCGCAGAGATATCAATCATCTACTGCGCTATCCGGAAGATTCCGCCGGAAGTATCATGACGGTCGAGTATGTAGACCTGAAGGAGAACCTGACGGTGAATCAGGCGATCGAACGGATCCGTAAGGTGGGTCTCGACAGTGAGACCATCAACATCTGCTATGTACTGGATGCCCAGAGAAGACTGGTGGGAACTGTAGCTCTGCGTTATCTGCTGCTGATGGACGGTGATGAGATCATCGGTGACATCATGCATGAGAATGTCATCTCTATCAATACCCTGATGGATCAGGAGGAAGTAGCCAGACAGTTCAAAAAATACGACTTTACTGCCATGCCGGTAGTGGACAATGAAAACCGTCTGGTAGGTATTATCACCGTGGACGATATCGTGGATATCATCGAAGAAGAGACCACGGAAGATATGGAAAAGATGGCGGCTATCGTACCCAGCGATAAGCCTTATATGAAGACCGGGGTATTTGAGACTTTTAAAAAGCGTATCCCCTGGCTGCTGCTGTTGATGGTGTCCGCAACCTTTACCGGCGCCATTATTTCCTCTTTTGAGGACGCCCTGAGCGTCTGTGCGGTACTGGTAGCTTATATTCCTATGTTAATGGATACCGGCGGTAATGCCGGAAGCCAGGCCAGTGTTACGGTCATCCGTGGATTGTCCTTGAATGAGATTGAATACCGGGATGTACCGAAAGTGGTTTTCAAAGAGATCCGTGTGGCACTGATCTGCGGTATCACACTTTCTGCAGCGAACTTTGTCAAATTACTGCTGTTGGATAAAGTAGGCGTGCTGGTAGCAGCGTCCGTATGCCTGACGCTGGTGGCAGCGGTGGTGATCGCCATGATCATCGGCTGCTTACTGCCGATTCTGGCAAAGCGTCTCGGTTTCGACCCTGCGGTCATGGCGAGCCCCTTTATTACCACCATTGTGGATGCCATGTCTCTGTTGGTATACTTCCGTGTGGCATCTGCCATTCTTGGGCTTTAAGATCGTATAGTATGTGGAATTATGGATAAGCCATGCTCCTGCAAGGGATCATTCTTGCGGAGCAGGGCTTATTTTATGCACTGTTTTTATGACAAAATTTTGACAGGATGTTTTTTTTTCAGTACTTTCCCACAAGCCCTTTGCAAGAATGTAAATTTTTGCTAGAATCAAGATAAATAGCAAATGTAACCGCTTTCGTAAATATTTTTCTTAAGAGAATACTTAAGAGGCAGCAAAAGCAACGGAGGAATAAATCATGAGATATTTTTTTGAGTCTAAAGTAGAGAAAAAGGATGCAGGATATACCATTCAGATCCCTTTTAATGTATGGGAAGTATGTCATCAGAGAGAAGTCATCAAGGGAGATATTGTACTGGACAACAATATTATTGAGTGTGAACTTCATCCCAAGGAGAAAGGTAATTACGAAATCGTTATTACAGGGGAAGACGCAGTGAAAGTAGAACTTGGCGTTCCTCATAAGATTCTGCTGCATATCAATGGTTCCCTGATCCGCATGGATCAGAACAGCCCTTACAGCTTTGAAAATCCTATCCGCAAGATCGACAGCATGAATGTGATCATCCAGCCGGAAGATGGTCTGTGCGGTCAGGCGTGCGTGGCAATGCTGGCCGGTGTTACCATTGCCGAGGTGATCAGCGTTATGGACTGCAGAGAGTGGCAGGCTACCATGGGACGTGTGATCTCCGCACTGAACTATTACGGTATCGACCATACGGATATTATCGTATATACCGAGGGCAAGCCCGCTGTACTGCCGAAATGCTGTATCATGATGGAAAAAATGGGACGTTTCTGTCACTATCTGGTACACTATGATGGAAAATTCTATGATTCCAATCTGGGTGTGCTGGAAGAGTACGATATGAGCAAGCTGTTAGGTTACCTTGAGATCAAATGCTGATAGAATGCAAATCCGTATTTGCGTGATTTCGATTACCTTGTTCTATTCATAAGGAAGTTCAAAAACTGTAGGTTACACAGATGTGCCTACAGTTTTTTTATGGCAAATAGGTTAATCGGCTAAAAACCCCCCTAATAGGGTTGCATGTTAACACGGTAAAGTGTAAAATGGAAACGTGTGATTTTCGTAACGCTTTAGAGCGATTACTAATTTTTTATTACAAAGGATGGAAGAAAAATGAATCAGAAAAAGAAGATTGAAAATTATCAGCAGATTGCCATGGAAACCGGATTGCGTTATGATGAAACCAATGACTTGTTTCATGGGGAAAGGGATGGGTTTGACTTTATCGTCTATGCACCCGATGCAAGATATCCGTATATGATGGCACTGCATACGGCGGCAAAAAGCGCTGACGGGTCGACATTTGACAAACAGGCAGTGAAAGGGTTTCAGAAAAGCAGCAAGAAGATCGCAAGTTTTGGTCAGAAGAATCTGGATATCAGAGTATCACTGAAGGCACAGTCCAATGCGGAAAAATGTAAGGATACATTGAACGAAGCACTTGCAGCTACAACGACATTCCTGCGTACAAACAGTTACAGCCCCTGCTGTGATATGTGCGGACAGAATGTGGAGACCGGAGCACTGAAGATGGGCGGAGAATATTATCATATGTGTCCTGACTGCGAGATGAAAATGCGCAGTGATACAGCACTGAAAGCACAGCAGATCGCACAGAAGAAAGAAAACATCGTCGGCGGTATCGTCGGAGCACTGTTAGGTTCTTTGCTGGGGGCATTAAGCATTCTGGTACTCAGCCAGTTGGGGTATGTGGCTGCACTTTCCGGCGCCATCATGGCAGTGTGTGTCCTGAAAGGTTATGAGATGCTGGGAGGCAAGCTTACCAAGAAAGCCATCGTGATCAGCGTGATCATCATGATTCTGATGACTTATTTCGGTGACCGTGTGGACTGGGCGATCATCCTGTTCCGTGATGCCGGTGCAGGAGAGGCCGGTTACAATATTTTTGAATGCTACCGTCTGGTTCCTTATGCACTGACAGAGGAAATCATTGATATCGGAAGTTATCTCGGGAATCTGTTCCTGCTGTATCTGTTTGTGGCATTGGGAGCAGTACCTGCCATCCGCGGAAAGCTGAAGGAGAAAAAAGAAGAGGGAATTATTACAAGGTTAAATTAATCTCTTTGCTTTCGGAAAGCTGTGTGGTAAAATAGTACCAGATAGATACAAGTACAGAAAATTGTACGGTATAAGTGACAGAATTGGAATTGGGGGACAACAAAATATGAGAAAGTGGAAAGCTGTACTGCTATCATTAGCTATTCTCATAAGCATGGGAGTTATGGGAACAGCTTCCGTACAGGCAGAGGCACAGGAAAACGGGCAGGGAAAAAGAATACTGTTTATCAGCTCTTATTCTTACAGCTGGGATACGGTACAGACGCAGATCGAAGGTATCAAAGCAGGGGTGGATGAAAATACCACCCTTGATTATGAATTCATGGACACGAAGCGGTTCCGGACAGATGAGTGGCTGAATATGTTCCATGATATGCTGCAATATCATCTGGAGAATACAGCCCCCTATGATGTTGTGATCGTGGGAGATGATGCGGCACTTCAGTTTGCAATGGAATACAGGGAAGAACTGTTTGATGATATTCCCATTGTGTTTGAAGGCGTGAATGATGAAGAATATGCCATGAAAGCGGCAGAAAATCCTCTTGTGACCGGAATCCTGGAAACACTGTCCGTGGAAAAAAACATTGATATGGCATTACAGGTGAATCCCGAAGCTACTAAGGTGGTGGCCATTCTGGATGATTCGGTGACGGGTGCAGCGGAGAGAAAGAACTTCTACAGTGCGGCGTCGGAATATCCCGGCCTGGAATTCTCTGAGATCAATTCTTCGGAGCTTACAACAGCAAGACTGCAGCAGGCTATCAGTAAAGTGGATGATCAGACGATATTGATTTATATCACAATGTCGAAGGATGGCAGTGAGAAACAATATAACAGCGAGCAGGCAGTGCGTACGATCGTAAAGTATGCCAAAGTGCCGGTCTACCGCATGGTGGAAGCAGGCATTGGCGATGGATTGTTGGGCGGCAACGTGGTTTCCATGTTTAAATCAGGAGAAATTGCAGCGCATATGGCTATGGACATTGCGAACGGGACGGACAGTGGAGAGATCAGTGTAGTGCAGGACAGCCCTAACATCTATTGCGTAGATGAAAAAGTGATGAAGAAATTCGACCTGGATGCGGAACAGTTTCCGGAAGACACAGAGTTTGTGAATCATGAAGAGAATTTCTTTATCAGAAATAAGGAAGCATTAATTCCTGCATTGATTCTGATCATTGCACTGACTGTGATCATCCTATGGGTATGCTTTGATAATTTCCGCAGAAGAAAATTACTGGAGGAACTGGAAGAAGCCAGGAACGTGATGGAGTCAGCTGCACAGCATGATTTCCTGACCGGACTTCCGAACCGGAGCAAATTCATGAAGGATCTGAAATGCCTGATCGATGCAAAGATACCCTGTACCGTCATGATGCTGGATATTGACAATTTTAAGAAAATCAACGATACTTATGGACATACCGCAGGAGATGAGGCACTGCAGCAGGTGGCCAGCCGTCTGAGGGATATGCAGTCCCAGATACTGACTTCCTACCGCTTCGCAGGAGATGAATTCATTCTGATCCTGCGCAGCAGCCAGAATATGCTGGTAGAGAAGACGGCATACCAGTGCAGACAGGTATTTACCAGGGATGTGGTACTCTGCGGAACGAAACGCAGGATCGGAGGAAGTATCGGTATCGCAAGCTATCCGAAGGATACAGATAATCTGGAACAGTTGATCGTGTGTGCGGATGATGCCATGTATCATGTGAAGAAAAACGGCAAAAATGATTTTGCTTTTTATAAGAAGCCGGAAGAAGAGAAACCGGAATAAAGAGAAATTAGGAGAAAAAGAAGAGAAAGAAATAAGAGAAACATAAGTGCGAAACGGGAGGCAGAAACTCACTGTTATCATAACAGGGGTTTCTGCCTGCTTGTAGGCATGGAAATCGAGGTAGAAGAATGAAAGTATTATTATTAAACGGAAGCGGACATGCAAAGGGATGTACTTACACTGCACTGGAAGAAGTAGCGGGAGCACTGGAGAAAAACGGCATTGAGACAGAAATCATTCAGGTAGGCGTACAGCCCATTGCCGGATGTATCGGATGCGGTGCCTGTCTGAAAACAGGAAAGTGTTTCAGAGATGATGGTGTAAATGAATTTGTGGAAAAAGCGAAGACTGCAGATGGCTTTGTATTCGGTTCCCCGGTACATTATGCTTCGGCTTCCGGAATGATCACTTCGTTTCTGGACAGAGCATTTTACGGCAGGGGCGCACTGTTTCAGGGCAAACCCGGTGCTTGCATTGTAAGCTGCAGACGTGGCGGTGCTTCCGCAGCATTTGATCAGCTGAACAAATATTTTACCATCAACTGTATGCCGGTGGTATCCAGCCAGTACTGGAATCAGGTACACGGCAATACCCCGGAAGAAGTAAAGCAGGATCTGGAAGGAATGCAGACCATGCGCACCCTTGGCAACAACATGGCATGGCTGTTAAAATGTATTGCAGCCGGAAAAGCTGCCGGTGTGGAGTTCCCGGAGAGAGAGCCTGCACAGAAGACGAACTTTATTCGATAAGGAAAGCGGTACCTTTAGCGAGCAAAAAGATAAGGCAAAAGGAGAAAAATAAGAAATGGCAGAATGGAATGGCTTGGGAAGATATCCTGAGAATGCGGACAGCAGTGAATGCCCGCTGGAAGGAAGCCTGCTTGCTTATGTAGACGGAAGCTATCAGGACAGCTTAAAAAAATATGGATTTGGCTGTGTATTTATTCTTCCGGATGGAAGAATATATACGGAATATGGCAATGGGGACAATCCGGCTTCCCTGAAACAACGGAATGTCTCCGGTGAGATGCTGGGAGCCATGTATGCGGTTCGATTTGCCTTAAACAGCGGCTTTTCTGCGATCGAGATCCGTTATGATTACGAAGGGATTGAAAAATGGGTCACAGGCGCCTGGAAAAGTAAGAATGAACTGACACAGAAATACGCCCAGACCATGCGGGGCTGGGGACAGAAAATACAGATCCGCTTTACCAAGGTTCCTGCCCACTCCAAGGTCAAATATAACGAGCTGGCAGACCAGACGGCCAAGCTGGGCGTAGAGAACGGTAACGGCATTCCAAAGGTAAAAAGCCTCAGTGATTTTGAAGCGGCAGAATAAATCTGATAAAACCGGTAAGAATTCCGGAAGGAGAAGTGTGTGGTACGATTAAATAAATATCTGGCACAATGCGGCGTGTGTTCGAGACGCGACGCAGACAAACTGATCGAACAGGGAAAAGTACTGGTGAATGGGCAGATCGCCGGAATGGGACAACAGATAGAAGAAACGGATACCGTACAGGTGGGCAAAAAGATATTACAGGGGAAAAAAGCCTGTAAGGTACTGGCATTCTACAAGCCGGTAGGCGTGACCTGCACGGAGAGAGATCCTCACGCAGAGAAAAAGATCATGGATATGATTCATTATCCGGAGCGGGTGACTTATGCAGGGAGACTGGACAAGGATTCCGAGGGTCTGATCCTTCTGACCAATGACGGAGACCTCATCAATGCCATGATGCGGGGAGCTAACCGTCATGAAAAAGAGTATATCGTAAAGACAGATAAAGAAATAACACCTGATTTTTTGGAAAAAATGCGACAGGGAATTTTTCTGAAAGATTTGGATATCACTACCAGACAGTGCGAGGTGGAACAGATTGGGAAATTTACGTTCCGTATTGTTTTGACCCAGGGAGTCAACAGACAGATACGACGTATGTGTGAAGCCTGCGGAAATAAGGTAAAAGCACTGAAAAGAGTCCGGGTCATGAACGTTCTGCTGGGGGATCTGAAGCCGGGAAAGTGGCGTGAGGTCACCGGAGAAGAACTGGAACAGCTTCAAAAAGATGCAGGAATGTTAAATCGTGATTAAAAAAAGTAAAGGTAGGAACACAAGATGCAGTCTTCCAAAATAGAGCGGATCAAAGATCTGGTAGAACAACTGAATGCAGCGTCGGAGAGCTATTATGCCAAGGATCAGGAGATCATGAGCAATTATGAATATGACAAGCTCTATGATGAACTGGTAGAACTGGAAAAAGAGACAGGTGTTACGTTGGCCAACAGCCCCACGGTAACTGTAGGCTATGAAGCCGTGGATGAGCTGCCGAAAGAGCGTCACGAAAGTCCCATGCTGTCTTTGGGCAAGACGAAAAGCCGCGAAGAACTGCGGGACTGGCTGCAAGGGAATCCTGCAATTTTAAGCTGGAAATTAGACGGCCTGACCATTGTATTGACGTATCGTGAAGGAAAACTTGCAAAAGCGGTAACCAGAGGAAACGGTGAAATCGGAGAGGTGATCACCAATAACGCCCGTACGTTTAAGAATCTTCCGCTCAATATTTCTTATACCGGAGAACTGATCCTGCGGGGAGAAGCGGTGATCACCTACAGCGATTTTGAGAAGATCAACGGGGAGATCACAGATGCTGAGGCAAAATATAAGAATCCCCGTAATCTATGCAGCGGTTCCGTGCGTCAGCTGAACAACGAGATCACGGCGAAGCGAAATGTCAGATTTTATGCGTTTACCTTAGTGAAAGCAGATGGCGTGGATTTCCATGACTCCAAAGAAGCGCAGTTCGCCTTTTTACAGGAGCAGGGATTTGCTGTGGTGGAACATGTGGCAGTGACAGAAGAGAACATCCTGTCGGCCATCAATGATTTTGAACATAAGATCGAACATTACGATATTCCTTCCGATGGACTGGTACTGACTTATGAAAGCATCAGCTACGGACAGTCTCTGGGCAGAACAGCGAAATTCCCCAGAGATTCCATTGCGTTTAAATGGGCGGATGAATTACGGGAGACCACTTTAAAAGAGATCGAGTGGAGCGCCAGCCGTACCGGCCTGATCAATCCGGTGGCTATTTTCGAACCGGTGGAGCTGGAGGGCACTACGGTCAGCCGTGCTTCTGTGCATAATATCAGCATTATGCGGGCGCTGCGCCTGGGTATCGGGGATCATATCACGGTCTACAAAGCCAATATGATCATTCCGCAGATCGCCGAGAATCTGACCGGCAGTGATAACGTGGAGATCCCTAAGATGTGCCCGGTATGCGGCAAGCCTACGGAAATCCGGCAGATGAACGAAGTGCAGTCTCTGTACTGTACCAATGAAAAATGCCCGGCCAAGGAGATCAAGTCCTACACCCTGTTTGTCAGCAGAGATGCCCTGAATATCGATGGTCTCTCTGAGGCAACGTTAGAGAAGCTGATCGACCAGGGCTTTATCCATGAATATGCGGATCTGTTCCGCCTGGATCGTTACAAAGATGTCATTACGGAAATGGAAGGGTTCGGAGAAAAGTCCTATCAGAATATGATGGACAGCATTGAAAACGCCCGCCATACCACATTGCCCCGTCTGATCTACGGACTGGGAATTGCGGGGATCGGTGTGGCCAATGCCAAGATGCTGTGCCGGTATTTTAACTATGATCTGGAACGGATGCAGAAGGCGGATGTGGAGACTTTAAGCGTCATATCCGGTGTTGGAGAAGTGCTGGCGTCGGCCTTTGCAGACTATATGCGGGATGAAGAAAATCTGGAAAAAATCGCCCATCTGAAGGAATTCCTGACCATAGAGGTGCCGCAGATCGACGAGAACGAACAGACATTAGCGGGAATGTCCTTTGTAGTGACGGGAAGCCTGAACCATTATGCCAGCCGGAATGACCTGAAGGAAGTCATCGAGGAGAAGGGTGGTAAGGTCACCGGCAGCGTGACAGGCAAGACCACCTGCCTGATCAACAATGACATTACATCCACATCTTCCAAAAATAAGAAAGCCAAAGAATTACAGGTTCCGATCCTGACAGAAGAGGAATTCCTGAAAAGATATCAAATCCCTTACGAGGAGTAAGCAAGAAAGACCCGGAGGAAACAAAAATGCCTATTAAAACTCAAAATGATCTGCCTGCGAAAGAGATACTGGAAAATGAGAACATATTCGTCATGGATGAATTCCGAGCCATCCATCAGGATATGCGTCCGCTGCAGGTACTGATCCTGAACAATATGCCGGTAAAGCAGGATACGGAATTGCAGCTGCTGCGTGCTCTGTCTAACACACCGCTGCAGGTGGATGTGACATTCATGAACACCAAGAGTCATGTGTCCTTAAACACTCCTGCCAGTCATTTGAATAAATTTTATACGACTTTTGATGAGATCAAGGATCGTACCTTTGACGGCATGATCGTCACCGGGGCACCGGTGGAGGACATTACCTTTGAGGAAGTGGACTATTGGGATGAGACCTGCCGGATCCTGGACTGGGCGGAGACCCATGTGACCTCCACCTTACATATCTGTTGGGCGGCACAGGCAGGATTCTATCATTATTATGGAATCAATAAGAGACAGCTGCCCCATAAGCTGTTCGGCGTCTATGAGCACAAGGTTTCCAACCGGAAAATACCGTTGGTGCGTGGCTTTGATGATATTTTCCTGGCACCACACAGCAGACATACCGAGACACCGGCGGATGCGATCCATGCCTGCAAAGACCTGACGATTCTGGCAGAATCCGAAAAAGCCGGAGTATTCCTGGCCATCGCTGAGGAAGGGAAAAAGATCTTCGTGGCAGGACATCCGGAGTACGACCGTTACACCCTGAACAACGAATATCACCGTGATCTGGATAAAGGATTGCCTATCCAGATTCCTTATAATTACTATCCGGGCGATGATCCGGAGCAGAGGCCGTTGCTGCAATGGAGATCCCACTGCAACAACCTGTACAGCAACTGGTTGAACTATTATGTATATCAGGCAACACCGTATGATCTGACGGAGATCCGCTAAAATATGAATCTATAGAGAAACAGGGAGGCTTCATGATGGCAGGAAAAGTATTGATGGTAATCGACACACAGAATGATTTTATCACAGGATCTTTGGGGAACGGAGAATGTCAGGCAGCTGTGCCGAAGATCATAGATTTGATCAAAAACGGCAATTATGATGAAGTAATCTTCACGATGGATACCCATGCGGAAAACTATATGGATACCCAGGAAGGTAAAAAGCTGCCGGTACCGCATTGCATCGAAGGAACCGAAGGCTGGAAGATTCAGGCGGATATCGCAAAGGCAGCGGATGAAACTTTTACAAAAGAGCAGCAGACCGTGATCAAAAAGCCTACCTTCGGTGCGATTTCCCTGATCCCGAAGTACCGGCAGCTGTGGGAAAAAGCACAGGGAGATCTGGAACTGGATTTCGTGGGATTTTGTACCGGCATCTGTGTACTCAGTAATGTGTCTATTGCCAAAGCGACCCTGACGGAAGCAAAAGTCTGCGTGATAGAAGAGGCCTGCGCCTGCGTGACACCCGAGACCCACAAGACTGCGATCGAGGCAATGAAACTGATCCAGGTGGATGTGATATAGATGATCTGCATATAAATGATTTGCATAATGAATGGAATTTTCAGCTATCGTGCGTAAATTGCAATGTTAAGCATAGAAAAGTGGGAAAATATTTCTGTAATATTTAAACTTTCTATGCTATGATACATACAGTACGAAACCAATTCATACAATACAAAAGCGAAAAGAGAGGGAGTACGTATGGAAATTAACATTGGTATTATCGCAATCGTTGTACTTGCCATTGCCATTCTGGCAATCCTGGCATCCGGTTATGTGAAGGCATCACCGAACAAAGCCTACATCATCTCCGGCATCAAGAGAGAGCCCAAGGTTCTGATCGGACGTGCCGGTATCAAGATTCCTTTTTTGGAGAAAAAGGATGAACTGATCCTGAAGCAGATCAGTATCGACATCAAGACCAACGGCTATATTCCTACCAAGGATTTCATCGGTGTAGATATTGACGCTGTGGCTAAGGTCAGAGTCCTGACCCAGAGAGATGTCACTGTGAATGCCAAAGGGGAAGTAGTGGCAGGTGCGGATGCGAACAAGAGAATCACCACAGAGATGGCTAATGCAGCTATGAAGAACTTCCTGAACATGAACGAAGATCAGATACGCGACGCACTGACCGATTCCTTACAGGGTAACATGCGTGAGATCATCGGTACCCAGTGCCTGAAGGAGCTGTGTAATGATCGTAAGACCTTCGGTGACGAGGTTCAGGCGAAGGCACAGAAGGATATGAATGCCCTGGGTATCTGGATCGAGTCCTGTAACATCCAGAAGATCGAGGATGAGAACAACCTGATCACTGCTTTGGGACAGGATAATATGTCCCAGATCCAGAAGGACGCTTCCGTAGCAAAGGCACAGGCAGACAGAGATGTAGCCATCGCCAGAGCACAGGCACAGAAGGATGCCAATGATGCACAGGTCATCGCAGAGACCGAGATCGCCCAGAAGCAGACCGAGCTGGCAATCAAAAAAGCAGAACTGAAGAAAGAGTCCGATATCAAGAAGGCAGAAGCTGATGCAGCATATAGGATCCAGGAAGAGGAACAGCGTAAGACCGTGGAGATCACCACAGCTAACGCAAACCTGGCCCGTCAGGAGAAGGAACTGGAATTAAAGGAGAGAGAAGTATCCATCAAGGAGAAAGCTCTGGAAGCTGAGGTCAAGAAGACCGCAGAAGCGAATAAATACGCAGCACAGCAGAAGGCAGATGCCGAGCAGTATGAGAGACAGAAGAGAGCGGAGGCCGAACTCTTTGAGATCCAGAGACAGGCAGAGGCTGAGAAGGCAAAGTCCGAGGCAGAGAGATTCGCCAAGGAGCAGGCGGCAGAGGCAGTCAAGGCGGCCGGTCTGGCAGAGGCAGCCGCTGTAGCAGCCAAAGGTAAAGCAGAAGCAGAAGCCATCCAGGCGAAGGCAGAAGCTGAGGCAGCCGGTATCCTGAAAAAAGCGGAAGCTATGAAGCAGTACGGCGACGCTGCAAGACAGCAGATGGAGCTGGATACCTTGAAGGTATACTTCGAGCAGCTGCCCAAGATCGCCGAGGCTGTGGCTAAAGGCTACATGAACGTAGATTCCATCAAAATGTTCGGCGGCGATTCCAGCAAGCTGGCCGGTGATATCATGACCACCGTGACCCAGGTCGCCGATGGTATCAAGGAATCCACCGGACTGGACATCAATGAGATGCTGGCAAAGGGATTTGCCAAGAAGACCGAAGATACCGACGGCATTGCAAAGCCTGCCGCAAGCGCAGATTACCATGAAGTAAAGCCGGAATAAGACTTGGTGGAATAGTACTTGATATAAGTTCTGAATTGTCATAGACTGAGGGTACAGAGAAGAAAAATTAGTCTCTGTACCCTTAGATTTTTGTGGTGAGTGGTATGAGGAGAGAAAAGAGCCAGTTTGCACCTTGCACGAATGGTAGCGGGGACTATGAGAATATGGAAGGATAATGAGAACATGACAACAGCAGATCCGAAAGCAACCAAAGAAGCAAAAGAATTATTACAATATTTACATACAGTAGCGGGAAAACAGATCATCACCGGTCAGCACACCCAGACCATCCCCTGTGAGGAGATTGTCTATATCCGGCAGACCACCGGAAAAGAACCAAAGCTGCGTGGCTTTGAGTTATTGGCATATTCTCCGAATATCAATTATGCAGACGCTTCCCCGGAATGCCTGAAGGAAGTGGAAGAGAATAAAGGTACCGTAGAGACCGCCCTGCAGTGGGCAAGAGCGAACCGTCCGGATAAAGTGAACGACACAAGTACAGAGAACAGCATAGACTATACCACCGGCGGTATCCTCACCTTCAGCTTCCACTGGTTCTCCCCCATAGGCGGCAGAGACAAAAGCTTCTACACCGAGCATACCGATTTCGATGCGACGAAAGTATTACAGGAAGGCACACCGGAGCGCACAGCGTTCTACGCAGACATGGATGTGATCGCTGACATCCTGCGACGTTTCCAGGACGAGAACATCCCCATCCTCTGGCGCCCCTTCCACGAATCCTACGGCACCTGGTTCTGGTGGGGAGCGAAGGGTGCAGGAGTGGCGAGAGACCTGTACCGCCTGATGTTTGATTACTATACAGGCGAAAAAGACCTGCACAATCTCCTCTGGGTCTGGAACAGCGATATAGAGGAAGCCTATCCCGGAGATGAATACGTGGATGTAGTATCCATGGATGTCTACCTCCCGGAGTATCAGGCCACAGACTATGCGGATGCTTATGAGAAACTGGTAGCAGCCACCTCCCGTGACAAAGTGGCTGCTCTGGCAGAAGTCGGCTGCCTCCCCGATATCGACCTCCTGCAAAAAAACAGAATCCCCTGGGCCTACTACATGACCTGGTCCAAGGAATTCTGCATTGGTGAAAAATATAACAACGTGGAAAATCTGAAGAAAATGTACGACAGTGAATACGCAGTGACACTGTAAAAAATCTATTTTATAAAAATATTGAAATAGATTGCTTTTTCAGCAGAAAGTGTATATACTATTATTAAGAGCAGAGATGTTCTTCTTCATCTATCTAATGAGTCCTGTGACGGTTCTGACAGGACGGTAAAATAAAAATTGACCGAGTGATGAAGGATTTGGCGAGAGGCTGAATAGCCTCTCGTTTTTTACATTCTACGAAGGAGGAAAAATGAATTTACCGGAAAATGATTATCAGATTTTAAAATTAACCACTCGTTTCTATGAGGAACATCCTGATCCACCATACCATGAAATATTGAAAAAGAACCAACGGGCATAAAATTGTTTACTGTTTCAATCACATTATGATTATTATATATGTGTGCCATACAGAAGCGAAATATCACATCCATATTCTTTTAAGTTCAAAAAAACTCAGAGATCCAAAAGCCATAGATCGGGTCTTGATTACACCAAAATAGTTATCATAACCAAAAGTGAATATATTGATACGAAAGATGCTCTTTATTGATAAGGATGAATTTAAAGAGACAATAAAATATCTCGACCGTATCAAAGAAGAGGCAATGACGTTTGTACAAGAATATGTACAGCATGTATCAGGAAGCAGAAAAATGGATCCGCAGGAATTCAAAAGAAGATATACATATTCGCCGCTTATCTATTTTCATCAGGAGCTGGGAATATAATTTCCCACAGAAATTGATACAAAAGTACTAAAAACAATTTACATAAATCTTAAATATGCTATAATATTTTAGTATTGAGCTAAAAAAATTGTAAGTTGTAACGAAAAAAGCTACAATTATGCAGATACTCCCAAAATGTAAAAGTAACAGGTGAATGATCATGGAATTAGGCAGAAAAAAAGTCCGTTTAGGTGAATTACTGGTAAACAGCGGTGTCCTCACGAATGAACAGCTGCAGCAGGCATTGGATAACCCCAATCGTCAGGGCAGGAAGCTGGGAGAATTCCTCGTAGATGAGGGAGTCGTATCGGAGGATGATCTGGCGAAGGCACTGAGCCGCCAGCTGGATCTGGATATGATCGATCTCCAGAGCGTCAATGTGGACAAGGAAGTACTGAATCTGGTACCGGTCAACGTCCTGAAGAAGAACAAGATCTTCCCCTTCGCCTACAAAGAGAATAACTTCAACGTTCTCATGGTCGCCATGGCGGATCCCCTGGATTACAACGCCATCGATGACATCAATATCATCACCAACTTCCAGGTAGAGCCCGTAGTAGCTACCACTCGTAGCATCATGCTGGCGATCGATAAATATTTCGGTCAGGAGGAAGTGACCGAGGCACTGGCTGCCTACGCCAAAGAGAAAAAGCTGGATGTGGTGGAAGATATCGCCACAGAGGAGAACATCAACAGCTCCCCCATCGTAATGCTGGTCAAGGACATGATCGAAAAAGCCGTCCGCCAGCGTGCATCCGATATCCATATCGAACCTATGGAAAATATCATCCGTGTCCGTTACCGTATCGACGGTGCCCTCTATGAGAGAGCGAGATACGGTGTCAACGTACTGTCCGCCATCATCGCCCGTATCAAGATCATCGGCGGCATGGATATCTCCGAGAAGAGAAAACCCCAGGACGGACGTATTACCCAGATCGTAGACCGCGTGGAATACGATATCCGTGTATCCGTCCTGCCTACCGTATACGGGGAAAAAGTCGTAATGCGTCTTGCAGCGAAGAGTGCACTGAACCGCGACAAGAGCCAGCTGGGCTTCAAGCCCTACGAATTAAAACAGTTTGACTACATTCTGAAAAATCCTCACGGTATCATCCTGGTAACCGGACCTACCGGAAGTGGTAAGTCCACCACCCTGTATACCGCACTGAGCGAGCTGAACAAAGAAGACGTGAACATCATCACCGTCGAAGATCCTGTCGAGGCGAATATCGACGGTATCAACCAGGTACAGGTCAACACCAAGGCAGACTTAACCTTCGCGACGGCACTGCGTTCCATCCTGCGACAGGACCCGGATATCATCATGATCGGTGAGATCCGAGACCAGGAGACCGCCAGCATCGCCGTACAGGCATCTATCACCGGACACCTGGTGGTAAGTACCCTGCATACCAATTCCTCCGCCAGCACCATCACCCGGTTGGAGGATATGGGGATCGAATCCTACCTGATCGCAGATTCCGTCATCGGCGTTATCGCACAGCGACTGGTCCGCAGACTCTGTCCCGTCTGTAAAAAGCCGAAGCAGGCCACTAAGGATGAAAAAGAGTTCATGGGCATAAAAGAAGAGGAAGATGTAACCATCTACGAACCCTGCGGCTGCAGCAAATGCGACAATACCGGATTCAAGGGTCGTATCGGTGTCTACGAGATCATGCAGATCACACCGAAGCTGAAGACGATCATCAGCAAGCGGGAAGGTGCCGATATCTTAAAGGAAGAAGCATTAAAAGAAGGAATGCATACCCTGCGTATGAGTGCCACGGACTACGTACTGGACGGCACGACATCCTTCTCCGAGATGGTAAAAGTATCATTTGACGTATAATTCTATAAAAATAGCAAGATTTTATAGAAATTTATCAAAATTTATAAAAATTTTTCAAAAGCCTGGACCTTTTCAGGACAGGGGCCCGTCTTACATAGTTGGGGAGAAGTTAAAGATAGAGACGCATTGGAGGGAAGGCACATGGCGACCTATGGCTACAGAGCCATCACAAAGGCTGGAAAAGAAGTAAAGGGAAGTTTGGAAGCGGATAACAAAGATCTGGCAATGGCAGAACTGAGAAGGCAGGAGCTGACCATTATCAATCTGGGAGAACAGAGCTTCCTGACGAAAGACATCGATATCCAGATCGGCGGATGGCCCAAGGCCAGGGATCTAAGCGTCATGTGCCGCCAGTTCGTCAGTATGACCAAAGCGGGTGTCAGCATCCTCGAATCCCTGAAAATGCTCTGTGAGCAGACAGAGAATAAGAGATTACAGGATGCACTGAAGGAAGTCCGCATCAGCGTGGAAAAGGGTGAGACCCTGGCAGACTCCATGGCAGAGCACCCAAAAGTATTCCCGGGGATTATGGTGAATATGGTGGCTGCCGGTGAGGCATCCGGTAGTCTGGAGATTGCACTGGAACGTGTAGCAACCCAGTTAGAGCGTTCCCACAAGACGCAGGCAATGGTAAAAAAAGCAATGATCTACCCCATAGCGGTGTGCGTTGTGGCTATTATTGTTACGATCGTAATGCTGGTGGTGGTTATTCCTAACTATGAGGATATGTTTAAAGACCTGGGAACGGAATTGCCTTGGATCACACAGTTTTATGTAAATCTGAGCCATGGAATTATTAATTACTGGTTTATTATTATTCCGGTAATTATTGCGCTGGTATTCGCTATCCGGGTATTTGCCAAAACCGATGCCGGAAAGCATTTCTTCGGAAAGATTGCACTGAAGGCACCTTTGTTCGGAAAACTGACCACAAAGTCAGCATCCTCTATGATGGCACGTACCATGAGTACCCTGTTGGGTGCCGGTGTACCACTGATTGAAGCGGTGGACATTGTGTCGGGAGTTATGAGCAATGTTTACTTTAAAGAAGCAATGGAAGATGCCAAGGAGGAGATTACCATTGGTATGCCGTTATCCAGGCCACTGCAGGAGAGTGGATTATTTCCTCCCATGGTATACCAGATGATCCGTATCGGTGAGGAATCCGGTAATACGGAAGAAATGCTGGACAAGCTGGCAGATTATTATGATGAAGAAGTAGAAATGTCTGTACAGTCTCTGATGGCAGCTATGGAGCCTATGATCATCATTGTACTGGCAGTCGTGGTCGGTGGATTGATCGCTGCATGTATGATGCCTATGATGTCCATGTATACGGCACTGGATAACTTATAATTATTTTGGATTATCCGTCCTGTGTAGGGACAGGACGATAATTAATAAATGGGGCGGAAAACTTACTACCCTGAAATTAAAAAACACATAAAAAGGAGAATGTAATTATGAACAAGAAACAGAAGAGCTTAACAAACAAAGGTTTCTCCCTGGTAGAGCTGATCATCGTTATTGCTATCATGGCAGTACTGGTTGGTGTACTGGCACCTCAGTTCATTAAGTATGTAGAGCAGTCTAGAAGATCCACAGATATTCAGAATGCAGAGAATATTAAGACTGCTGTATTAGCAGATATTGCTGATGGAACTTTAACTGGTACAGGAACAAGAATACCGTTTACTGGAACCACGGATACACTTGGAACTGGAGTTACTGCACATACAACATTAGGAGCAACAACAATCAAGGATGTTCCTAAGATTCAAGGTAACTTGACAAATCATGATGGTGATTTTTATGTGACTTTTGATGCAGTTAATGGTACATGCTCAGTATCCCCTACAGATGATACTGCTAAGTTTGCAACATATGAACTGACAAAGGCAGATACTGCAAATGCGTATAAGATTGCTACATCATTTTAAATAATCTTCAATAAAGTCGAAAGGCACCTGACATGCTCCCAACAATTCTTCTCTACATAGTGATTTTCCTTTATGGAATCGTGATCGGTAGCTTCCTCAATGTGTTGATCTACCGTATCCCGAAAAAAGAGAATATTGTAACGACCAGGTCTCACTGCATGAACTGCGGTTATCAGCTGCGGTGGTACGACCTCGTACCGCTGTTCAGCTACCTGGCGCTGGAAGGCAGATGTCGGAAATGCAAGGCGCATATCTCCGTTCAGTACCCCATCATTGAGGCTCTGAACGGAGTGCTGTACCTGCTCGTATTCTGGAAATTTGGGATGAGCGTGGATTCCCTAGTCTACTGCTTGTTGTTTAGTGCACTTCTTGCTTTAAGTGTGATTGATTTCAGAACATATGAGATCCCTGTGGGATTTAACTTATTTATACTGGCACTGGGGCTGATCCATGGAGTCTTCCACTATACACAGTGGCTGGATTTCCTGATCGGCTTCCTATGTGTCAGTGTATTTTTGCTTATTCTGTACTATGCTACCGGTGGCAGAGCCATTGGCGGCGGCGATGTGAAGCTGATGGCGGTCTGTGGGCTGTTACTCGGCTGGAAATTGATTGTTTTCGCATTTTTACTGGGATGTATCATAGGTTCCGTGATTCATCTGATCCGTATGAAGGTAAGCGGCGAAGGGCATGTCCTCGCCATGGGACCGTATCTCTCCGCAGGGGTGGCAGTCGCTGTCCTGTGGGGCAATGAATTCTTGCAGTGGTATCTGGGTCTGTATCATTGAGACCAGGTACTTACATCTGATATGAGATTAGAAAGTTCTTGGGACACTTTTTCTGTCCCAAATACGATAAAGAACCGATAAGAGGAAGGGTAGAAATATGGCAATGAACAATCGCGTATTGAGTATTGAGATCGGAAACTCTTTTACGAAGATCTGCGAGATGGACTATAAGGTGAAGAAGCCGAAGGTCTACAAGGTATTGACGGTGGAGACACCGGAAGGCATCGTGGTGGATGGTATGCTGCAGCCGACACAGGAGTATGCAGAGCATCTGGTGAATGCACTGGCGACGAACGGCATCCGCACGAAGAAAGTTATCTTTACCATTTCTTCTACCAGAGTGGCGAGCCGTGAGGTACAGATCCCGAACGTCAAGGCGAGCAAGATCGAGGCACTGGTGAAGACCAATGCGAACGATTATTTCCCCGTGGATCTGACCCAGTATGAGATCGGATATTATCTGGCAGGCGGACTGGCTGAGAACGGGAAACTCCGTGTCATGGCACTGGCTTGTCCCAAGGCACTGTTAAACAGTTATGATAAGCTGGCGCAGATGTGCGGCTGGGAGATCGAGTGCTTCGATTACAGCAGCAACAGTTTATACCAGATCCTTCGTGACGAGAAGACCGAGACTGTTACCATGATGATCAAGATCGATGAGAACAGTACTATCGTGACCGTGCTTTCCGCAGGCAAGGTGCTGTTACAGAGAACCGTGGCTTACGGCGTGCAGGATGCTATCGATACCATGATCGCTTCCGAAGCCTATGCCGTGAACGATCCCATGAGTGCGGTAGAGCGTTTCCAGAAGAAGACCTGCCTGAACAGGGTGCTGCATCCGGGAGACAAGGTCTGGGAAGAAAATGCCGGACGCTGGGAAGACGAAGATGCCGGAAATGTGGAAGTCACGGAAGCGAGACAGAAGATCACCGCTTCCTTGGAGCCTCTGATCGTGGGTGTGAGCCGTGTCATTGACTTCTATGATTCCAGGAACAGTGAAAATCCCATTGAAAAGTCCTATGTTACCGGTCTGGGCGGCAGCTTCAGCGGCATGAGCAAGCTGTTCACTAACTGCCTGGAGCGTAAGGTACATACCCTGTCCGAGATGGATGACAAGATCGGCATGAGCAAGGCTATTCGTTCCACCAGACCGGCTGCTTATATTTCCTGTCTGGGTGCGGTACTTGCCCCCGTGGGACTGATCGACAAGAGCCAGCAGAAGACCAAGGGACTGACTATAGTCAGTGGTACGAACTATACCTTTGTCAGTGTGGCGGTACTGGTGCTGGGCGTGGTCGTATCTATTGCACTTTGCGCTATGGCAATTCCCAGGTACATGGTGGATAAGGCAGCTAATGTCTATTTACAGAACCGGGTCGTGGAGCTGCAACCAGCAGAAGCTATTTATAATGAGTATCTGACTACGGCGGGACAGTATGATAAGTATACTTATTTTTATGCATATACTCAGACACCTAATGAAAATCTGGTAGAATTTATGAATGAGCTGGAACAGATTCTTCCATCCTCTTTCTACACCAACAGCTTCACTTCGGATGAAACGGGTGTGAGCATGAGTATTACGGTAGAGGGAAAAGCAGCGGCCGCAAGAACGATATTGAATATCCGGAACATGAAGAGCATTGAATCCGTTTCCGTGAGTGGTATTACGGATGCGCTAGACGAAGCCGGTAATTCTACGGTTACCTTTTCTTTGAGCGGTACCTATAAGGCACTGGGCGCTGAGGAAGAGGAGACTTCCGACAGCACAGCAGTGGCAGCGCAGTAAGGGGGGAACGGACATGAAAGTAAAGAAAAGTGATATTCAGCTTTTGATCGGAGCAATCGGTGTACTGCTGGTAGTATGCACCTATTTCTTCGTTTATATAAAATTCAATGAGAAATCCGAGACTTTGGAAACAGAGAATGCCTCTTTACAGAGCAGGGTATCCACTTTGGAGATTCTGGATCAGAAAAAAGCGGATTATGCCCAGGCAACAGAGGAAATGAAGCAGTATATTGTCAGCTTTGAGAATCGTTTCCCGGCAGGAATCCTTCCTGAGGACAGCATTATGAATATCCTGCATCTGGAGGAATCTACCGATACCAAAGTGGCAAGCCTTGGCTTTGGCACGGATACGGAGGTGCCCTATGTGGCTGCAGAGACAGCTGCGACAGACACCTCGACAGATCCTGCAGCAACAGCAGATACCACGGTAACTGATACTACGACAGCTACAGCTACAGCATCCGGTCCGGTGACGACAGACGGAACCCAGTATCCGGATACTAAATTGTACGAAGTACCTTTAAGCTTCAGTATTGAGTGTTCTTACAACGGCTTTAAAGATCTGGTGCGTTATATCTACAATCTGCAGGAGAGAGAGAGTATTCGCGGTGTCAATCTGAACTATAGCACGGATACGGGGGAACTTTCCGGTAATATGACCATGAGTACTTATTATTTACAGGGCACGGATAAGATCTACAGTGAGCCTGTGATCCCCGGTATGGAAATGGGCGTAGATACGATCTTCGGAAATCTCGGAGAGGGAGCTTCCGGACAGACAGAGACGACCAATACGGCAGAGTAAAGGGAGAGCAGAATGTGTGACAGGGCTTCCAATGAGAAAAGACAACTGAATAATGACGGCTTTTCCCTGGTGGAGCTTCTGATCGCCATTGTGATCCTTGCGATTATCGTAGTTCCTCTTTTACACAGCTTTGTAACCTCGGCCAGAACCAATGCCAAAGCGAGAAATACCATGCGTGCCACGGCAATCGCAGAGGATGTCATGGAGAATTTCGAGGCGTATTCCCTGGAAGAACTGGAGAAAAGTTATAAGGCGCAGGGATTTACGGTGCAGGGCAGTGACGGTACCGGTGTAGATGCGGACGGCGACGGCACCATAGATCCGGGGACAGCCGGTGAGTGGCTTTTTTCCGGAAGCCTGGCAGAGAACAGTGTGACCTCCGGACAGTATGATGTGGTGATCCGTCTGAATCCTTCCAGCTACCATCAGACAGACCTGAAAGGAATCAATGATAAACAGCTGGTGGATCTGCAGAATCTGTCAGGTACGACGAATGCAGTGTATCAGGAGAACGGCGGGGAAGCATTGGAAGCATATTATTATTTCGCCAAAACAGTATTGGGAAAAACAGCTTCTGAATTAAAAGATGATACTGTGGCATCTGCGGCAGTCATGGCTGTGGTTCCCTATGTGACCAAGACGGTCACAATTGATATCAACAGCAGTCATGTGAGTGTGGATCTGGGGTATGGTGATGTGGAAGTCCCCACTTATCTGGTAACAGCTTCCACCCGGTATCAGTATGATGACGGTACGAAGACCGGAAGCTATCCGCAGCATGGAAGCAATCATGTCATCTTTTCCAATGAAAAAGATGTAAAAGAGCAGGCGGATACGATTAAAAAAGCATGGGGAACGGATCCTGCGAAAGCTACGGATAGCAAGGTGGAATCGAAGCTTGCAAATATTGTGTTTTGTATATACCCAAGATATGAGAGCGCAGTAGTAAATAAAGCTGCAGATCAGGTGATCGTTCACAATCCCAAGAATGTCTCCACCAATTTTTTCCTGGTAAGACAACAGCCAAAGGATGCGTCCTTATGGAATTCGGCTTATCAGATGGCATTTGAACTTCAGGAATTCTGGCCCGGCTGGGCGGCAGGACCACAGAATTCGGCGTGTAGGTTAAGAAGTAACTTTTTAGTGGCTGATCCGGATAACAGCATGGATTTTTCCTATCAGCACAATAGATACACTTTCCGGAATCTGAGTACAGCTATGATGACCTACGAGGGAGAAGGATACCTGAATATGACAGGTCAGGAGAAAATTCCGGCCGGAACAGCGGGAGGAACTACAGCATTGACGATCATGGATGCGGATACGCTGACACCGGATGAAAACTATGACAGACTGTATGATATTACAGTAGAGGTCTATGAGCCTGGCAGGCCGGGAGAAGGACATCCGATCATGTCTATGACAGGTACTGTGACCAGATAATGAGATAGAAGGCAATTGTGTATGATGAGACAAAGCAGAGAGATACGAAAACTGCATAAGAAAATGAACGACAAAGGTTCGGCGATTGTCGTCGTTATTATTGCCATGGCTTTTATCGGAATTCTGGCCAGTGTCCTGATGTATATGTCACTGTTGAACTATCAGATGAAGGTAAACAATCTGAAGGCGAAGGATAACTTTTATTCCGCAGAGACCGTACTGGATCAGATACGGCTGGGAATGCAGGAAGAGGTCTCTGATTCCTTAAAAGAGGCTTATCAGAAGGTACTGGTCAACTATGAGACGACCACCTCAGCAGAGAAGAAGACCAAATTACGATATTACTATCTGAGCGCATTGCAGAACCGGTATGCGCTGGCGGCGGACAATACGGCCTTCGATCCGGCAAGGCTTTTTTCCTATCTGACCGTTGATGTGGCGGATCGGACAGTGATGGAGATTATTTATACAGATCCGGCTTCCAATGAAATTACTTATCAGATCAAAAAAGAAGCAGGAGCTGTTCAGGGCGGTAAAAAGGGAGAGACAGAAGCTGACAACTGGAAGACGCTGATAGATGCAGCGGGCAATCTGGTAACGGCTCCGGGATATGCAGATGCTTCCGGCAGACCCAGAGGAAATCTTGATCTGTATACAGACGGTCTTGGATTCAGCCGGCTGAAGATCATTTATACGGATGATGCAGGATATGTATCTGTGATCGAGACAGATCTGCGGGTCAAGACACCGGAGATCGACTTTTCACAGTCAGCAACCCTTCCTTCGTTAGGAGACATTTCTCTGATCGCAGGGGATACCCTGCAGGTAATGCCGAAGACTGCTAATTTTAACAGCGATAATTATATCAGCGGAACTTTTTATGCCAGGAGAATGGTGGTAGGAAGTGACAGCGACACGACCGGCAGAAATGTGAAGCTTCATCTCGGTGCGGTACCGGGAGCGACAGTGGAAGATACTGACAGCAGAATGGTTGTGCAGGAGTCTCTGGTATTGGGAAAGGGAGCAGAACTTGAGACGACTTCCAAAGGTGAATTATGGACCGGAGCCATTGAGATGCAGGGATCGGCGGATGGCGATGAGTGCAGCATGAGCTTACCCGGAAACGATACTTATGTATCGGGCGATTTGATGTTCACAGGAAAAGCCAATAAATTTTCCGCAGGATCCCAGAATGCGGAAACAGGGCAATATCTTGGCAGATACATTGGCTTTGGAACCGGTGAGAAAGTGGATGGAGACAATACGGAGGACAGTGCCATTATTGTAAACGGTACAGAGACCCGGATAGATCTCAGCAGACTGAAAAGCTTAACGCTGGCGGGAGACAGTTATATTTCCGTGAATGCAGCGGAGGAACAGCAGAAGATAGAAAGTTCACCGTCACCGGACTGGACAAATGCCGAAGAAGACAGCAGGGATATCCTCATGGGGCAGTCCATAGCAGTAAAAAGTGACCAGCTGGCATATCTGGTTCCGGCAAGGTGTATCGGCATTGATGATTCCGGGAAATCAGTGTTGGCTACAGCATCCAATCCGATCACTCTGGAACAGTATAACAGCAGGATCAAGGGAAAGACGGATGTGGCTCCTGTGGGATTAAATATTGCCTGCAGTGAGCTGGGAGGTAATACGCTGGCTGATTATGGACTGGAAGCTAAAGATATCCAGCGTTATTTCAGAAGAGTTAACAGCAAAATCACGTTGGTGTATTTCTATGTGGCATTTGACCGTAATACGGCGGAAGGTAGAGAAAATGCCAGCCGTTATTTCCGTGACTACTATAATGCCAATAAGACAACGATGGATGCGTACGCCAATATTTACACGGACAAGATCCGGATCAGAGATCAGGCAGAGGGAGCCTATATTCTGCATCTGGCAGGAAATGTTGTTTCTACGAAAGCAGATGGATCCAGAGGAATGATGGAAAGCACGATCACCGCAGACCGTACGAATGACGGTTATCAGTTAGATCTGACAGAGTATCGTGAGAAATATCAGGCTCTTTGCCATAAGTTATTGGATGAGTATGCGGAACTGGATGCAGCAGAACAGAATGCGGATATTTTTTCCAATCTGGTAGATAGGAGCAATATCACGACATATTATGGTGTTGTACAGGGTGACGACAGTATCACTGATAAGTCCGGGGCTAAATATTTTGACGGAGGAGCCACGGAAGACGGAACGACGGTGAAAGCGGTGGTAACAGACGGTGATTATGTCTATACGGGAAGTGGAACAGATGATTTTCACGGTCTGATCATTGCCACGGGAAATGTGACGGTGGAGAAGAGCTTTCAGGGAACGATCATTGCAGGAGGCAATATTTATCTGCGTGACAATGTACAGGTACAGCCCGACAACGAGGCAGTACTTCAGGCAATGACCTTGTGTAAGACTGCGGGCAGTCTGGAGTTTCATGCGATGGATTTCCTGAAGGGTGGCGAGGGCTATCTGGATGGAAGCGGTAAAACCTATAATTCAGAGATTGATCTGGGAGATTTGATCACTTATGAGAACTGGCAGAAAGAGTAATAATCAGGGATTCTCTCTGGTAGAGATGATCATCGTCATAGCGATTATGGCAATTATGATCACGACCGTAGGATTGTCTTTATCCCTGGTATCCGGAAGAAAAGTTAAGAAATGTGCTGACGAAATTGTATCCACCATTGAGAGAACCAGAGTATTGTCCCTGGGAAAGGATCAGGGACAGGTGGAATTTATTCTGTCGCAGGATGCTTCCACCGGGGAATATCATGTCAGAATCTATCAGGGAAGCAATGATTCTGATGCTCCTGTTCAGGACAGAATTGTTGGAAAGGATCCGATAGAAATCAAAGTGTTATTCAGTGACGGAACAGAGACGGCACTTGGAAGCATTTCGGGCAATACGCCTCATGCGATCCACGCAGCTGGGGAAAACGGTCTCCGTCTGATATTTAACCGGGCTTCCGGGGCATTTGAAAAAGGAACGAACGCAATAGGATCTGATGTGAAAACCTATTGCGATAAGATCGTAGTTACCGGAAGCGGCAGAACAATCGAGATTACTACGGTGGGAGCCACCGGAAAAATATTACAGGAAGTGAAGTAGCCCGGGAACAGGGCGGTTTACAGTACAGAGCTAAAAGGAGGAGAACCATGCATATCGGAAAAAAGGGATTTACGCTGGTAGAGATTATCGTTTCTCTTGCCATTATGACTATTGTGGCAGGTGCCGTAGGTGCTTTTATGGTTGCGGGCAACAACTCTTATATGCGGGGGAACAAGGAACTGACTTTGCAGGAGGAAGCACAGCTGACGGCCAATCAGATCATAGATATGATCATAGATGTGGAAAAGGACATTCAGTTCACGGACAACGGTACTACTTCGGAACTGTTTCTGGAGAACGAGAAGAACAGCTATCTGTTACAGTGGCGCAAGGGAAGCGGTGCATCGGATCCTGGAAGGGTATATTTCCATGAGTCTGATAATACGTTGGATGCCGATGGAAATCTTGTCTGGAGCACGGAATCACTTCTGGCGGAATATGTGACGAAGTTTGATGTGGATCTGTCAGGGGTACGCAGTGACCGTACAGTAATATTGCGGATGGATTTCTCTTATCAGGATAAAAGCTACAGCATTAACGAAACAATCCGGTTGAGAAACGATCTGTCAGCGGCAAAGGGAACGGATTACGTCTGGATCTCCGGCTTACAGATCAGCCCCAAGAATCCCACCGTGAAAACGGCGGAATCTTTGAACTTTTCCTATCGGATTCTGGGAGATCCGGAAGCAGCGGAAGCGGAGATGGCGAAGCCGGATCCTGTGACCTGGAAAGTGGAGTATTATAATGACGGCGGTACACCGACACCCTGCAAGAGCTCTATTGATGCAAGAACCGGAAAACTGACGATTGATACCAATGAAGTGACAGGAAATAATATTTTGCTGGTGACCTGTACTCTGAATTCCAATCCGGCGTTTCAGGATACCGCCCTTGTCAATATTCTGGATCGAAAAGTACTGGGACTAACCATAACCCCGAAGAATATTGATATTGAACGTGGAGCCTCGGATACGTTTACATATACTCTGACAGGAACCCAGGCCGGTATGGATGCCGGTGTGACCTGGAAAGTTGAACGTGTCAATGGAGCAGCGTTAGCTTCCGGCACCCAGATCACCCCTGCCGGAGACGGTGCACCGGTGGAGAATGAGAATGGGGATCTGGTGAAAAATGGAACGGCTGAGCTGGCAGTGGGAACCGCAGAGAGGACCGGTACCTATGTGCTGCGTGTGACCTGTACTTCCAATGCTGATAGTGCGTATTATGATACCGCACTGGTAACAGTGGCAGCAATCAAGGGACAGTATACAGTGGAACTGATTCCCGGTGTCCTGACGGAATATGAATTCACGGAAAGTGGAGAAACCCGTATGGGCTATAAAGTAGATATTGAGTGTCTGCCTTCCTGGGCAGATTATGCCAATGGCTATCCCCTTATTACCTGGGAAGTGGTGGATGACGCCAGCGGATATACGCTGGAACCCTATGAAGCGGATCCGTCTAATATTTATAAGCAGACACTGAAGTGCAGTACGAATATCAATACTACTGTTACCGTACGGGCAAAAGTGCAGCTGGATGCGGAGAACTGGTATTATCCGTCACTGGATATTCCCATTCCGAATCTGCAGAAAGCGAAAGATAGCAAGGCACCATATATTTACAGTAATCAGTTCGTCTTATACCGAAACGGCACTGTTACCTGTGAATTAAAAAACTATGACGGAAATATGGATGAAGTAGTCTGGAGTATTGCAAATGATGCGGAACTGGGGCTGTTAGATACGGTCAACGGTGGTAAGATGACCAAGGAAGAGGAAGCTACCAAAATATACCAGGCAATTCATAAATATGATTGGCCGGTTAACTATCCTGATGCAGAACCCATTGGTACTGTTCGAAATTACAGAACCGTAGGATTTTCCAAGGCAGCACCGGAATATACCTACAATAGTGATGGAAGAGCAGTTAATATCGCAAACCGGAGAGAAATCTTTGCAGAAGACTATGATAATACAAAGGTTCCTCAATCTGTAAGTGGAGCACCGGAGAAGGAAGCCGGTTGTAATAATGTATATCCTACAGCAACAGGAAAATATGCCTATGTGTGGGCGAAGGGATATCTGGATTGGACAAAAGAATACCGGTTGAAATTACAGGCAAGCGACAAAGAGGGAAATCTGATTGCAGAGACGGACTTATTGATTCCTGCAGTTAGTATCTTTTTCCCGGAGGATCAGAGATATATTACTATCAATCAGTCAGATTGGCTATATATTAATGGAAATCTGTCAGATGGCGGTGTCTATGACTATCCTCTGGAAGCTACAATTTATGGATTTAATGCAGGGAATATCGGACTGACAGACACGACTCCCAGAATGGTATTAGAACCCCAATTGTATAATGACAAGAAAGAGATTGTGTCCGGTACAAGAGTGTCAGCACAGTTGGATGATTCCAAGGAACATCTGAAACTTTACATCAATGCAGATGTGGAAGATCCGGTAATGTACTTGAAGTTCTACGATTCCAGAAACATTGGAATTGATAGAGTCGTAACGATTTATTGGAACAGGGTGAAGAAATAAATGACACAGAACCACAGGAAAACTCTTAAAAAATTCATAGCCTTTTCTCTGACAGCAGCGGTGATCGCCGGTGCTGTCGGTTATTATGGAGAAGTAGATGTCGTAAACGCACAGGAGAGAACGCTGCCGGGAATCGAACAGTTGGTAAAAGAGACAGTGGATAGTGGGAACACTTTCCATATTCTCGAGGTGGTTCCATCCAGAGCGGATGCTTCCATAGGATATTTGATCGGTGGAGAGGAACCGGTTTCAGAGGGAAGAAAACTGTCCGAGCTTCCGTCTGCAGCAGAGCGGGCGGATGTCATGGCAGGGCTGGCTGACAGGGTATCGGAATATGCGGGGACAGACGGATTACTCACTGTATCTGCCTATACGGAGAGTGACAGCGGCAGCCGACAGGAGGAGATCAAGGGTAACTTTGTACAGAGAGAGGGCGGTCTGGGGCATTATAACTATGGCCAGAGTACGGGTGTGTACCGCATGCTTGCTGCAGGAGAGACGACGAGCGGCAAGATCTATCGGAGAGACAGTAAAGTATCAGAATCCGGTGCAGTGGGAGAGAATAGCCACCCGGTACAGATCACCATGGCGAAGATAGATGGTTCTCTTAAGATCAATGTAAAGGAAGGCAGTACCACGAATCCTCAAACGGTGACAGCAAATGGACAGGAACGTTATGCGTTGAACTTCTATAGTTATATTCCGTCCGGTGGGATGAGTGTTGATTTTAGCAATCTTGATCCTGAAAATTATGTGGACAAGCAGGTCTGGCTAAAAAAGGGTGATGGATCGAACGCTGCCTATTCTTATCTGGGTAAAGTGACTAAAGGGGAAAATGTGCCCGCAGATTATACTACGGTAACGGACGGAAATGCTGCTACGGCTGTAGTGGATGCCAGAAGTCTGTATATATTGGACCGTAAGGAGAAAACGGCAGTTCCCTGGGCTGTGTATTGCGAAAATAACGGAGCCCCTTATTATGAAGAAAAGACTGTTACAGATGGTGTTTTTTGTTATTTCGCAATAAATGAGAACGGAGATTATCATGTGTCAGAGGCAGTGTATTGTGATAACAGTGACTTTGATCTGGTAGACAGCTTTGTTGAGGATGACCATGGAGATTATGTCAGGGTAAGCGGTGAGGACAGCAGGCTGATCGTCAGAGGGGATGCTGACTTTGACGAGACAAAGGCAACCTATGATTTTATTGGGGATGACAGTGCGTCTGTCTATGACACAGTCATTTATTCCGGCGGTATTTATAATCAGGAGTGGTTCAAGAAGCAGGTATTGAATCTTAGCGGCCGCGGCCGTTATGAGACGGATGCCGATGCAGATACTTCTTCTGAGATGAACCGTATGAAGATAGAAGTCAGCACGGTAACGCTGGCGGAACTGGCAAAGCTTGCGGGGGCTATGGCACTCACGGATGAGACCGCACGGACAGCAGCTGTGAAAGCTGCTTATTGTGGTGTAGATCTGTCGGAAGTGGATATGATCTATCTGTCTGGTCGAGGAACCTATTTGGGACTGGGAGAGACAGAACAGGACAACATGATGGCTGCGGCGACGCTGTTGGCAAGACTGGGCTTCGGTTACGGTATGGGCAATCGTAGCACACGGAGTGATGCTGACAGAATTCCGGTAGTAATGGATTACGGATTTTACAGTGGCAATAAAGCAGCAGGAAATACAGCGTTTTCCAATCTGGCATTAAGCCTGCTGCTGGTGTCGGATGAGGAAGTGGCCGCTGCTGTGGGAACGCAGGGAAGTGCTTTCTGGTCAGGAACTGTAGCAGCCGGACTGGAGAGTAAAGTAAATGCGATGGTTCAGAGCCGGGGATATACGTTTGGCAACAATTTATTTGAGTATCTCACACAGAATGTGTATCTCAATGACGATAGAACAAATAGCTATGCAGCAAAAGATTATCTGACAGAGATTCCGTCTGATTCAGATCGGGCGGGGATTTACAGTGATCTGCTGGCTGAGATCCGGTATGAGAATTTCTTAAGCCAGAAGTCAGCACAGAATCCGGGAGAAGATCTGAAGGAGAGCATCACAAAGGCATCTATCACACGATATGTTTTGAACTGGTATATGCACCGTGTTATCGTGAAATCAGAATTGAAAGTACTGGAGTTGGAACCCTGTTATGATTTTGAAGAAAAAGAGCTTTTCAAAACACGTGTGAAAGGGCTGATGGGACTGGGAGATTCCTATGAGGGAACTATTGAAGTCACGCAGATGGCATCTACGGAGTTTATCGGTAAGGTAGAAGATCTGAATGCCGGTTATGATCTGATTTATGTAGGCGCCAGATGCGGCAATATGAATACGGATACCAACGGGGATACGGTCTATAATGACAGTAATATGAACGGATTGATTTATACCCATGTGGGAGATGCGTATGATTATTCCGGAGAGTCGGATAATAATAAACTGCGTTTACGGGATGATTCTTTACAGCATATACAGAATCAGTATGATCAGACATTGGGGGATGCCGAGAAAGCAAAGTATACCTATCGCGGGCCGGGCAATGATATGAATTCCACAAAGCTGGAGGAATTCAAACAGTATGTTCAGGCAGGATATCCGGTAGTGTTTGCAGATAAATTCTTTAAGATCGAAGGTGGAAAAATCGTTGCATCCACCAGAACTTTGGACAGCAATTCCTATTTTTATCAGTTGGTGAAGTTTGCACTGACTACGGATAAAAATGGTAACTATCTCTACTGGCAGAAGAACGTATATGCAGAAAGCCAGTTGAAAAGCAGTACGGCGGGTAATCCTCTGGGAGATAATCTGCAGTTAAATCTTACGACAACATTGGAAGAACGACAGAACATGTTCTGTGATTATCTGAATCTGTCAAAACTGACACTGAACTGGGTAACGGATCTTGGAGAAGTCTGGCGGCCGGATGCGTTATATACCGCAAATGCTGAAACAGGAGAGCAATATTCCGGCAGATTACAGCCAATTGGCGGAGAATATCGTCTGCAGTATATTTTTTCCCTGAATAATGATGCTGTATTATCTCAGGCAAGCAGGTCATATGACTGCAGACTTTTCATTGATAAGAATTCGGATGGCAGATTTGCGGGATCTGAGTACACGACCGGTGGTACGGGAACTGCTGCCGAGGAATTGACGGGGATTGAAATTTTTGTGCGCAGCGGTACTACATGGGAGAAAGTAGAGCAGATAACGACGGAGAACGGCAGCCATTATGAACTGCGTACCGGAAGAGTTTATAAGGTAAGCCGTGTCCTGCCGGATGATTTCACAGGAGTTCTGCCATGGAAACTGGTTCTCTATGATAATGCAGACCGGCTGGTGCGTACAGCGGTATCGGATTATACAGCGGTTCCTACGGGAAGTGGGCGGAAGCAGATTTCTATATTGCAGATATTATCAGATAACCGAAATAAACAGAAATATAAATTCGAAAATAATAACTGGATCCTGGATAATGATAACTGTGGAGATTTTGATTATCTCTATAACAGGGATTATAAGCAGTTTGGAAATCTTAAGGCGGATACAAAGACGAAACTGGATGATCTGGCAGATGCGAATGCTACCTTCCGACAGTATATTTCTGATCTGAAGGATTATGATGTATCGGTTCATTCAATCTATGTATCGGATCTGGTTGACAGTATTGATGTATCAGACTGGCATTATCAGAATAACTTTGATTATATCAGGGTACGTCAGGAGAAGGCCTACGAGTATTTCCAGCAGTATGATATGCTGATTGTAGGATTTGCGGATACACTCCAGTTAGGATCGGATTATTATAGTGGAGAAGCGGCAAAATCATTACAGGAAGGAAAAGAATATGATAATGCTGCTGATCAGGATATGGCAGTGGCCAGAGCTATCAGGGATTATGTAGAATCCGGAAAAAGTATTTTATTTACCCATGATACCTCATCCTACATAGCATACAGAGATGCACAGGCAGTGGATAATAACTGGTACTGGGGATATGAATTTAACCGTTCTATGCGTGCAGCGTTAGGATTGGATCGCTATGGTGCTCTGCAGAGCTATTATACGAAGACGGCGGATAGTCTGTATAATCAATATTATATGTCTGACTCCAGAAGAGCTTTGTATGAGGAATATAAGTCCTATGCAGAGAAACTTGATCAGAACCGGGAAGGCGCAATATATAATTATGATGAATTAAAAGAGCCAAATACCGATATGGTTCTGGGACAGAAGGAAGGCCTGACAAAATATACAGTAATTCGTTTTATGACACAAAATCTGGAAAAACTGCGGTTGAACGGGAAAGTTGATAACTTCTATTTCCCTGTGAACAACGAACTTCTGAAGCGTGTAGGCTTTAACAATGGCAGTACTAAAGTGAGTGCAGGAACGAGCCAGATGCTTGATGGAACTTATTTATATAATAAATCGGAGCCGCAGCTTCGCGTGACTGAGGTAAATGAGGGACAGATTACAAAGTATCCATACTTGATTACGGACGAAGAACAAAAGACGTTAAAGGTCAATTCTACGCATTACCAGTGGCTGCAGCCCAATATGGAACTTGATAAGGACGGTGATGGCAAGAATGATATTGTAGTCTGGTATACTATTTCGGATTTAGACCAGAGCGCAAGCGGTAAGGCAGCACCATATGTAGGAAACAATATTTACAGTATTGATCCGAAGGATGTCGTAAACAATTATTACATTTACACCATGGGAAATGTAACGTATTCCGGAGCAGGACACAGGGTGCCGGAAAGCACTACGGAGATGAAGCTTTTTGTGAATACGATCGTGGCTGCATACAGTGCGGGCGTAAAGGCTCCTAAGGCCGAGTTCCAGAACGACAGTGGTACGCAGATAGGTTCTGTATATATGATTTATGATGAGCAGAACCATGTAGTGCTCAGACAGCCTGGAGAAAAACAGGATGAAGTACAGGTGAAGTTCAAGGTAACGGATTATAATGTGTTATCCGGTGACAGACAGACATATGTGGAATTTTATAAAGCCTGCAACGGAAATAATGCAAATGGTATTACCGTAGACGGCATTATCGGCAAGGTGCTTCCTCTTACAGTGAAAAAGGTTACAGATGCTTCCGGTACGGAGCTGACGGGCAATGGAGACAACAGGCGATATAATGTAACTAACGGTGGAGTATATTCGTTAACCTATGATCTGTCTGAGATGGGGTTGTTTGGTAAGGATGCCTCTTCCAATGTAATATTAGAATCAGATGCGTCACCATCTGTGATCTATTTGAAAGCATATACGGTATATAACAACGGGACAGAACAAACACCAGTTGCAACCGCTCAGCTGAGTATCAGTGTGGAGAAACTCTTTGAACTGAATTAACAGGATTTAACAGTTGCAGAGCAGAAAAGACAAATTGTACAAAATACAGGGTTGTGGAAATTAACTAATTTCCATAGCTCTGTTTTTGTATGATTTTTTACCTGCAATCTTCTTGCAGAATCGATATACATGTGCTATAGTAGTCACATCTTAAGAAAATCTGGATAGGCAATATTCTAAAAAGTTTAGACGTGTAAGGGTAGTCGATGGCGTATCGCCGCAAATTCATGGATTGACAGAACGATCATACAGGGAGGACAGCTATTGGAAAAGAATGATATTGTGACGAAAAATTTTGAAAGCTATGCAGATGTAGCGGCGGACATTATTAATGTTCTGTTACATGAAGGGAGAAGAAGGGTTAAAGATTATGAAATGTTGTCGGCGGCTACTGAGAGTCTTTACCTGGATAAAGAAAACGGATTGCGAAATCAATTGGAAGATGTAGCAAAGTACCATGTGGTAAATGGGGTGCCTAAGGTCATGTATTTATTTGCCAATCAGACAAAGGTGGATAAGGGCATGGTATTGCGCAAGGCCGGGTATGCAGGTGGAGAATACCGCAGACAATATGAAAAACAAAATCCGGGTCTATATCCTGTGATAGAAATTGTGTTATACTGGGGAAAGAGCAGGTGGAAAGGGGTATGCAGTTTGCACCGGTTATTTGATGAAGAAGGGGCGACTGCAGATATTATATGGAAGTATGTAGATGATGTACAACTTCATGTTTGGGAAATGCGTCATTTACCCAGAGAAATACGAGAGCTTTTTCAAAGTGATATGAGAATCATCGTGGATTATCTTGCAGAGGGAGATGGCTATCGGTCGGACCGGAAAGTGATTCATAAAGAAGCAACAGTTAAGATGCTACGGGTATTATCCGGAGATACAAATGTTGATGATACCGGAGATGCATTAAAAGAAATGGGAATCAAAGAGGAGGATGAGATCAGGGTGTGTGAATTATTTGATCAGTATACAAGAAAAGGAATTGCACAGGGGATTGCACAGGGGATTTCTCAGGGAGTTGCGCAAGGGATTATTATAATGTGCAAGGATTTTAATACCAGTTATGAAGAAACTTTACAAAAGGTGAGAATGAAACTGAATATCTCAGAGCAGGAAGCTGAGAAAGAAATGAAACTTTATTGGTAAATATGGAATAGAAACTTGACTTTTTCTATGTACTATGATAAATATATACTATGCCTACTGGAACAGTAGGAAATATAAAGGAAATACTATAGTATACATAGACATAGGAGGAGAAAAAGATGGCATTTGCAGCAGAGACCATATGTGTCCAGGGAAGTAATGAGAGAAAGGATCCGTTCGGTGCTATCAGCATGCCCATCTATCAGAATGCGGCATATGCACATCCGGGACTGGGAAGGAGCACGGGATATGATTATTCCCGCTGCAGTAATCCTACCAGGGACGAAGTGCAGAAGACGGTTGCTCTGTTGGAACAGGGAACGGAGGCACTGGCATTTTCTACAGGAATGGCTGCAATCACTGCAATGATGGAAATCTTTTCTCCCGGGGATCATCTGATTGCTACAGATGATCTGTACGGTGGAACCTTGAGACTCTGGAATATGATCAGCCGAAAGAACGGTATTTCCGTGGATTGTGTAGATACCTCCAACGTGGACACTGTGAAGGCATCGCTGCGCCCGGAGACGAAAGCCATCTATCTGGAGACCCCGTCCAATCCGATGATGAAAGTGGCGGATATTCAGGCAATTGCAGATCTGGCCCATGAGAACGGATGCCTGCTGATCGTGGATAATACATTTCTGTCTCCCTATTTCCAGAAGCCGTTGAATCTGGGTGCAGATATCGTGGTACACAGTGGGACCAAATATCTGGAGGGACATAATGATACCCTGTCCGGTTTTCTGGTGGTGAAGGATAATACCCTGTATGAGCAGCTTTATAACATTTACAAGACTACCGGCGCCTGTCTGTCCGCCTTTGACAGCTGGCTGTTATTAAGAGGTATTAAGACACTGGCCGTCCGTATGGAACAGCACCAGAAGAATGCACTGGCCATCGCACACTGGCTGGAGCAGCGGCCGGAAGTGGAGAAGGTATATTATATCGGACTGGATTCCCACCCGGATAAGGAACTGATCGACAGACAATGCAGCGGTTATGGCGGAATGATCTCTTTCCGGTTGAATTCTGCCGAAAAAGCTGTCAAAATTCTGGAGAGTGTGAAGCTGATCCGTTTTGCGGAAAGTCTGGGCGGCGTGGAAAGTCTTCTGACCTATCCCATGAAGCAGACTCATGCAGATGTACCTGCTAAGGTCAGGGAAGCTCTGGGTGTGGATGAGAAACTTCTGAGAATATCCGTTGGTATTGAGAATATCGATGACCTGCTGGCAGATCTGGAGCAGGCCTTTGCCTGAGAGGGGCTAACTGGTATACGTAATAATTCAGCTAGCTGCGTTGAAGGTTTCCATAGGATGACGCACCGGAAAGCATTGAGATAAGATGTGCAGGGTGCTTTCAAACGAAAGAAATGGTATGATGACTGATGAAAAGGATTACGTAGTAAATTAACGTAGAATATGGTCTGTATGGGGACGGAAGTGCCTGAAAATTTGCAGATTTTGAGAAAGGTATGGTTAGCTGTATGACTACATACAATTTTGATGAAATTATAAACCGTAAGGGAACAAACTGCCTGAAATATGATTTTGCTGTGGAGAGGGGAAAGCCATCAGAGGTACTTCCCCTGTGGGTTGCGGATATGGATTTCCAGGTATCCGAAGAGATCACAAAGAGCCTTCACGCAGCAGTGGAGCATGGAATCTACGGCTATACACAGCCCAAGGATCCCTATTACAATGCTATCATGAATTGGATGAAGAAAAATCATCAATGGGAAACAAAGAGGGAGTGGATCGTGAAGACTCCCGGCGTGGTATTTGCACTGGGAGCTGCGGTGAAGGCATTCACTGAGCCCGGGGATGCGGTACTGATCCAGAATCCGGTGTATTATCCGTTTACCAATATTATTTGTGACAATGACCGGAAAGTAGCAGATAATACATTGGTATATCAGCCGGTTATCACGGGACACACAATCAAAACAGAAGCAGCTTTGGACGAATCCGAATCTGTAAATACTAATCTGATGGAAGATGAGAAGAAAGGTAACATTGAGAGAAATTCTGCATACAGGATCGATTTTGACGATTTTGAACGTAAAATAGAGCAGGAGCATGTAAAGCTTTTTATTCTGTGCAATCCTCACAACCCGGTAGGCAGAGTATGGACCAGAGAGGAACTGCAGAAGCTGGGAGAAATATGCCTGCGCCATCATGTGATCGTGGTCAGCGATGAGATTCACAATGATTTTGTCTATCCCGGTTACGAGCATACAGTGTTTGCCAATGTAGATCCCCGTTTTGCGGAGTTCACCGTGACCTGTACGGCTCCCAGCAAGACATTCAATCTGGCAGGCTTACAGATCTCCAATATTTTTATTCCCAATGCTACATTACGGGAGGCATTCCGGAAAGAAATCGATAAGACCGGTTATGATGAGCCCAATGCATTGGGAACGGTTGCCTGTGAAGCGGCATACCGTGCCGGAGAAGAGTGGCTGGATCAGCTGCGGGAGTATCTTTTGGGAAACCTGAATTTCCTTCGTTCCTATCTGCAGGAGAAGATCCCACGGATTCATCTGGTAGAGCCGGAGGGTACTTATCTGGTATGGCTGGATTGCAGTGAACTTGGGATCTCCGGCAAGGAGCTGGATCAGTTTATCGTAGAGAAAGCGGGACTCTGGCTGGACGGTGGGGCAATGTTCGGACCCAGCGGAGCAGATTTCCAGCGTGTGAATATCGCCTGCCCCAGAGCAACCCTGGAGCTTGCACTGGACAAGCTGAAGGCGGCAGTGGACGGATTGCAATAGGATTGTTCCGTGCTACGCACTCCCACTTCTCCGCTCCGCTTCGGTCCGTGCTAAACATGTGCCACTGGCACATAGCACCCTACCCTCTATGAGCAAGCTCATATGGGCTTAGACCTTTTGAGCCTGGCATCATATTATGGAACAAATGGTATATTTTTACAATCTTGTCCATATACTGTAATATATCAGGCCATTCATGACTGATCACGGCAGTTTAAGTTACCCGGTGATCCCTGATGAATGGCCTTTTTGCCAGCATTGCCATAAGGAAAGGAGCACACAGTATATGCCAAGAGGACAGAGAAAATCCCTGGAGGAAAAGATCCAGGCAAAACAGGAGCTGATCAATGCGTTGAACATTCGTATCGAATCTGAGGAGAAGGAATTGGAAGAATTATTCGAACAGAAGAGACGCAAAGAATTAGAGGCGGTAAGTGACCTGATCGAGGATGCCGGTCTGGCACCGGAGGAAGTCACCGAGGTTCTACAGCAGTACATTGAGAGCCGCAGCGCTAATGCATCGTGAGATCATAGGTAAAAGAAAACTTACTCATTATTAAGGACTGGGACTGTACCGGCCAAAAGTTAGAACCGGAATCAAGCTAACGATTGGAGAACGGCACATACCCGGTCTTTTTAATGTACATATATTTGCTCACGAATGAGCCGTTCACCAATCATACAAGCATGCTGGCTTTCTTGCGCTTAATTATACATGAGCATGCTTGCACCTTATATCATGATTTGCACTTTCGGTGCTTGTCGTTGCTTTGCAACTATCCTGATCAAATTTGCCGCTCACCAATCATGCAATCATGCTGGTTCTCCTGCACTCATTATACATGAGCACAGCCACTCAATAATTTTGCGCAATCACACTTGGAAGTAAGTAATTGTGCTTTATTGCATCATAGGAAGTACTGCGAGATGATCTGCTGCACCTGTTCGGAACGAATGGGAACCTTGCCGGTTTCGTAAGTTGTGATCAGCTGCATGGATGGATAGATTCCATTGTAACAGTAGGATTTAAGCTTATTGCAGGCAGCATCACAATAATTATTCTTATCCATCATCCCAAAGTGTTCCCAGTAGAAGAGCTGCTGTGAGGTGGGATGCAGAATCGTGAAATCCGGATAGATGGTCATTTCATTTAAGATTAAGGCAGCTTCATACCGGTACGGAATCCCATTGGTGTACAGGAGATTGGCAATGATGACCTCGGACTTCGAACGGACCTTATGCCCCGCCAGCGTAGTATGGATCAGATTCTCTGGGTGAGAACTGTTTGTCTCATAGACTTCCGCACACCATTTTTGCACCGATACCGCAAGCCTATTTTCGCAAAATGAGTTTGCAGCAATTCATAATAGGGAGAGGTTTCCGACAGAAGATCGGAGGCGGATAAATCCGTGGAACGGCTTGAAGAGGAAAATTTATTCTTATAAGAATTAAGCAGAGAAAGTTCTTCTTCAACTTCCATCAGCAGAAGAGAATAATATTTCTTGAGAGCCATAAGCTCTGCAAGAGAACGATTTGATTTAGGACAATATGTCTTTTTTTCTTCCGTTTTGATAATCCAACGGTGGTAAGAACCGTTCTTCTGAATGGATAATTCGCCTTCCGGAAATGTAGAAAGCTTATGGCGCAGGTAATCACGTTGTGCCTGCAGTTTGCTCAGGCGTGAGTCTAAATTCTGGATCATAAAAAATCTCCTTTCAAAATGGTTTGGTGTAAATGGGGCAAAAAAGCAGAAAAAAATACAAAAATAGCTAATTTTCTGGTGGAAAAATGGTTGATTGTATCAGAATGAAGAAAAAAAGCAAATTTGATACAAAAAAAGAAGAAATATAAGAAATTTTGTACTAAAATGGCCAAAAATCGGCTTTTAGCGAAAATAGTCAACCATGCAATCAGCAGTGGCTACAT
>ULXU01077802.1_pt1 | contig 49186 bp, 47 predicted proteins | sample 1961521 | NCBI WGS metagenome assembly ULXU01 (sample SAMEA4835845, study PRJEB28245) | human gut metagenome | biome: gut microbiome; material: fecal sample | place: Denmark | collected 2008
GGGATCATTCTGCTGCTGTGATCTTAGTCTCTGCTGCTTCTGCGTCATATTCCTGCGCTGCCTGTGCTGCTCTGTCCTCGTTGATCTGCTGAGCTTCTGCGTAGATATCCTCTGCGTTCTCCTGGATGGTGGTCGCAGTCTTCATGACACACTCTTTTGCACGCAGAACTGCTGCGGTGCAATTGGTGTACAGCTTCTTCGCATCCTTGCTGGACAGTACTTTGATACCTGCGGTTCCGAACAGAACACCTGCTGCGAAGATACCGGTTTTTGCTTTATCAATCTTTTTTAAACATTTCAACATAATTCATTTCCTCCTGTATGAAGTCTTTTGTTTATTCTATTTATGAATGAATATTATAAGCACCTGTTTTTCCTATTTCCAGCTTTTTTCGTTTAATGAAAAATTTTATCATTTATCAAAAAACACAAAAGGCCAGTGGATCAAAATCCACTGACCTTCTTGTATTCCTGTAATTTTTCTTTTGCAGCAGGAGTCAGATTCTTAGGCACCTGAATCTGGATCACGACATACTGATCGCCGTGGGTATTTTTATCCTTCATGGATACCACACCCTTGCCTTTCAGACGGATCTTGCTGCCGGACTGCGTACCTTCCTTCACTTTGCACATGACATCACCGTACAATGTGGGCACACGGATCTCGCCGCCCAGAGCTGCGGTAGTATAGGGGATATTGACCGTGGTATACAGATCCTGTCCTCTACGCTCCCAGCCCGGCTTCTCCTGTACCGTCACCTTCAGATACAGGTCGCCGCTTTCACCGCCGGAGTAACCTTCACCACCCTTACCTTTCAGACGGATACTTTTGCCGGTGTCGATACCTGCCGGAATGTGTACCTGCACGGATTCGGATTTTCCGGTAGCGGGATCTCTCAGGGTAAATGTCTTGTCACAGCCATGCATGGCCTCATCAAAGCTGATGGTAATACCGGATTCCACATCCTGACCTTTGCTGCGGTAGTTCGCCCGGCTGCCCCGTCCGGAGCCTTTCTGTCCTTTGAAATACTGTCCGAACAGATTGTCGAAAATATCCTCATCCCCGCCAAAGCCGCCGAAATCACCGGTACCGAAGCCGCTTCCTCCGGTGCTGTAATGGAACGTACCGTTGCCAAAGCCGCCGAAGCCATCGGTGCCGAAGCCGCCTCCGTTCTTAAACTGCTCCTGATACTGTCTGGCTGCCTCCTCGTTAAATCCCTCCTGAAAAGCGGCAAAACCGTAAGTATCATATAGTTTCTTCTTTTTTTCATCCCCCAGCACATCGTAAGCTTCATTGACTTCCTTCAGCTTCTCCTCTGCCACAGGGTCTCCTGCATTGGTATCCGGATGGTATTTTTTCGCCAGCTTCCGGTATGCTTTTTTTATCGCTGCGGCGTCCGCTGTCTTGCTGACACCCAATACTTCATAATAATCTCTTTTTGTTGTCTTCGTCATATTCCCTCCATTCTGCCCAACCGGTGAGCCACACAACCAAGACGTTTTCCATGTAAAAATCAGCCGACACAGTTCCCTGCGCGGCTGACCACTTCACATCTCTTTTCAAACAATTGTCTGCTGCTGCAGTCGCCTGTTCCTCTTACAGAGATTATATTATCACTATGATTTAGCACTCGCAAGAGGTGAGTGCTAAAAAATATATTAAATAATCATAAAATCCATAAACCGGCTATTACAATTTACCACCCTTAGAACCGCCAAAGCTTGCAGAATTCAGGATGTTCGTATCGAACGTAAAGGTCAGTCTCTCCTCGGTGCGGGCTCTCTTCAAAGACAGCTGGATCATACGGTCCAAAAGCTCCTTGTAAGGAACTCCTACCGGATCCCACAGATAAAATGCCAGAGATCCGGGGATCGTATTGATCTCATTGAAATACAGCTTGCCGTTGTCTTCGTCAATCATAAAATCGATACGGGACACACCGTTACAGCCCAGCGCCTTGAAGGATCTGACTGCCAGTTCCCGGACTTCTTCCCTCTTCTCGGGAGACAGCTCTGCGGGGATCTTGCGGGATACGCTTGCCATACCCTTGGATCCGCTGCCCTTGGCATTGCTGACGTATTTATCTTCATAGCTTAAGATGTCTTTGGTGTGCAGGGGTTCTTCGCACTCGGAAGCAATAGCGTCATTCTCATCTCCCAGTACCGAGCAGTTGATCTCACGTAAATTGGTGATAGCATGCTCCACCAGCACTTTGGTCGCATACTTGAACGCATCATCGACGGAGTGGGTCAGTTCCACACGATTTTTAGCCACACTGATGCCTACGCTCGAACCTAAGTTGACCGGTTTTACGATCACCGGATATCCCAGTCCTTTTTCCACTTTATCAAGGATAGTCTCCATCTCTGCATAGTCTGCCAGAGTGTACAACTGTGCATCCAGTACCGGCACATCACACTCCTTTAATACAGCCTTCATGATGTATTTGTCCATGCCGATGGCGGATGCGGTCACATCACAGCCCACGAAGGGGATGCCAATGGTCTTCAGGTAACCCTGGAAAGCACCGTCCTCTACGTTGGTACCGTGGACTACGGGGAAAGCCACGTCGATCTCTACCGGCTTCTTCCCACCGAACAGCTTCACCGGGAAAGGAGTCAGGAATACCCTGCCGTCCTCATTTGTCATAATGACTCTCTGGGACTTTTTCAACAGTTCGTCGATATTTTTGTAGGATTCGATCTTGCCGATCTCTTCGCCGATGTACATTTCATTACGCTTGGTCATATAGACCGGGATCACTTCGTATTTGTCTGTGTCCATATTCATGACAGCCTGGATACCGGAGATCACGGATACCTCGTGTTCCACACTCTTGCCGCCAAACAGCATTGCTACTCTTGTCTTCATCTATTTTCCCTCCTGAAATTATCTGCTCTCTCTGTCTACTATCCAGAAGCACTTTCGCAAAATCGCCTCTGAATCGTCTAATAGTTATCTGTCAGATCATTCTCTAATAAAATGTACTTATGTCCCTGTCCTTTGATGGCATAGGCGTAAGATACAGCTTCCTCCAGCTTGTCGAATACCAGGCATTTCTCTTCCGGGAATCCCTTCTCCAGCACGCCCTCCCTGATAGGCTCGGTATGCCGTCTGCCCACTAACAGGATGTAATCACAGCAATCCGCTGCGTAGTTACCGAATTTATGATTGTACTCCGCTTCCTTGTCACCCAGCTCCACCATGCCCGGCGTGATCAGAATCCGGATACCGTCAAACATAGCCAGCGTCTCGACAGCAGCCTTAGAACCTACGGGGTTGGAATTGTAAGCATCATCGATGATCGTCACGAGACCGTGTTCCCGCATCTGCATACGATGGGGCACCGGCTCGATCCGGCGTACCGGGATTCGCAGTTCCTGCAGCGTCATACCCATTTTATGAGCGACTGCGATAGCCCCCACCACATTGATGACATTGTGGGCACCGATGAGACGCATCTGGAATCTCTCGCTCTCGCCGTCCGGGGGCACTACGGTGAACTCCGTACCTAACTGGGATACCTTCACATCTTTGGCACAGTATCCTGTCCCTTCCGTCTCGGAATAATAGAAGATCTTCTCCGGGGTCTGCTCATAAGCGGGAGAAGCTGCCTGCTGCTTAATATAATCGTTGTCGCCGTTTAAGAACAGCATGCCGCCTTCCGGCAGGGCATCCGCCAGCTCGAACTTCGTCTTCTGAATATTCTTCATGTTGAAAAAGGTCTCTAAATGCTGCGGTCCGATAGATGTGATCACACCGTGATCGGGATGCACCATATCGCAGATCTCCTTGATGTCGCCAACATGACGGGCACCCATCTCGCAGACGAAGATCTCCGTAGTTGGCTTTAAGGAGCCTCGGATGGTCCGCACCACACCCATGGGAGTATTAAAGCTCTCCGGAGTCACCAGTACATTATATTTTTCCTGTAAAAGTGTCTGTAAGTAGAACTTTACACTGGTCTTGCCATAGCTGCCGGTCACACCGATGACGGTAAGTCCCGGGACGCTTTTCAACTTTCTCACAGCATCATTGATATAATGCTGATTGATCCCCGCCTCCATGGGATGATTGATGACATTAGCCACAATATCCAGAAACAGATTCACAGATACCAGGATCAGACACAGTCCCGGGATCCGCTTCATTCCGCCCAATCCACACACCAGTGCGAATACCGCAGCCGTAAGGATCAGCTCTGTAGCAAGCAATCTCTTGACCCTGGCGGTATACACCAGCTTTTTCTTCGTGTTCATCCGTTTCATGGCACGATATACCACGATGATCACGAGCAGTACCAGATACTCGAAGATTTCAAGGGCAAGGTACGGGAACACACAGGTCACAATGCCCAGTGCCAGGCCAAAATAGAGAATCCATTGCAACCGGAACTTCTTCTTCAGCCAGTGAAGGTGTTCTTTATTCTTATAGCCGTTCTGCTGGAACATATGCATGTTATACCTCATGGTATAAAAATATGCCGGGACAGCAAGCACGACCGCTATCAGCACACGTATGATCATTTCAAATATGCCTCCATAATTCCCCGGAACTGTGCCGGCTTCTCCAGGAAGGAGAAATGACCGGTTCCCGGGATCACTGCCAGACCGCAGTTAGGTATCTTCTCTTCCATAATATGTGCATCCCGGATAGGAGTTGCCGTATCCTGATCTCCCCAGATCAGCAGCACTTCCTGACGGATCCTCGGAAGCAGCTCCGTCAGATCCTCATTGATCGCCTTCACCATGCACTGACGCATCATGGGTGTCGCATTGCGGTAGTCTGCCGATCCCTGTCGGCTCCTCCAGTCATCGATCACCTCCGGGAACATGGCATAGATCAGCTTCATGTTCAGGAATTTCTTCAGGATCTTGTACTTGCGGATCTTCCATTTCTGCGCAGCAGTCCGCACCGGCAGGATACCTGCGCTGTCGATCAGGATAATATTCGTGATCTCAAAAGGGATGCTCTCTCTGGCTGCCAGCTTAATGATCACACGGCCGCCGTAGGAATGCCCAATAAGGGTGGCTTTTTTGACCTGCATTACTTCCATAAATCTGCAGAAAAAGTCCGCAAATCCGTCTACATCCCAGGGTTCCTTCGGCTCATCACTGCCGCCGAAGCCCGGGAAATCAAACTGGATCACACGGTACCTGCTGCCGTCTATCACACCGGCTACGGAATCATACACTCCCAGATCCGTACCCCAGCCCTGTAAGATCACAACCGTCTTATCACCGGTACCGGTTATTTTGTAACATATATTATATCCGTCTACTACTATATTCATTGAAAACCTCAATTTCAAATTGCACTGTTATAAATTCTCATTATAAGCGGAAAGTATCACAATATCAACAAAAAAAGCCAGCCACCAAAATCTTGCGTAGCAATTATGAATCGCATCCACGACTGCCTGATAATTGTAACCGCACCGGGATAGCTTTCAATACGGCAGCTGCCGGCACCTGAAAGCAACGCCAGATACGCCATTCTATTGCCTGTAACATATTTTTTGTTGATAATATTCACCATTGCTTCAGCCTGATCCACTTGATACAGTATCACTGATTATATCATGTAAAGGCTTTTGTGTCACTTCAACTTCACCACTTAATACTTATCCCTGATGTTTTTAAATACTTATATTAAGTTCAATAATGCCTGCACTTGTTCATAAGCATCTCTCCTGGTCATTTCTATGCCTTCTTCATCCTCTAAATCCATAAAATCCACTACATCTTTTGGCCCAGCATGATTTTCAGAAGCAAATTTACCTGCCAGCTTATCTTTCGCTTCTATTACAATATTTTTATCCCTTACAGGTTCAAATTCTTTCGCCAACTCTCTTACTCCACCAATATAATGTTTGATAATAAAGTAAATGTCATAAGCATCCTTAGCTTTTCCCCTGCCCATAGCTGCTGTTTTCATTATCAAATAAGGAACTACTGCTACAACACTGACATTCGCAACATCTATTGCGCCATCTGGTCGTTCTGCTTCCACACTAATCTTCTGTGCCGGAAATTGAAATGCAAAATTACCACCTGTTGCCTTTAATGCCTTAATCCCCTGCACATGCTGACTTCTTCTATTAAGTTGTGTACCACCATACATTCCTGCTAAAATATCTACATCTACATCATAAGATATTCCATCCACCATCACTGTTTTTACAAAGGAAAAATATTTTTCCGGATGCTCCTTGTACCCGTTTTTCTGAAGTATCCTCGACATATTCTGATAACCCTCATCCTGCAAAGCCAGATGATTAATCATAATATCTACGTCCACACTTCCCACATGACCTTCTTTAGGAAACATTAAATCCGGAACCCAGCCTCCTACCACACGGATTTCATCTTAATATTCTTCAAAAATATTAACCAACTCTACCAGTACTCTATGTGCAGCACGCTTCTGACCTTCCGAATAGTCTATGCTGCTTTTCAAGTCTTCATCTCTGATCATCTAAGTATCTCCTTTTTCAAAACCGCATCCGCCATCTCTTCTCCCCTTCCTTTTATCTGCATACAATCCAAATATATTTGTAAAGGGGATACTACTACTGACTCATCAATCACCCTATAATCCTTGATATAGGAATCATTCTCTAATGGAAAAATAACCACATTGGAACCACTATTTACTTCTTTCATATCCAAATATCGAATTGCTTCCTGAATATCTTCCGGTGCTATATAAACATGTACCTTATTGTAACGGATCACTGGTGTATAACGCACTCCCCCGGACAATCCTGTAAGATAAGAATCTATCCCCATATCTATCTTTAATTTTTTTAATTGTTCCTCAATAACAGATATATTATCTAAACTATAGCAAGCATAAGATGTTATTTCTTTTTTACCGTAATCCTTGCTCCATTCCAACAAGAGTGATTCCGGATCAATAACCTTATAACCATCCGGCAGTTTTTCTGCCCATGCATTTTCCACCAGAGCTTTCATCAGTTTGGATACTTGTCCAATACTGCAATTTACCTTTTCTGATAGATATTTAAGCTTCCATGTCTTAGTTACATCCGCAAACAACTCACGCAAAATACAGGAAGACACCACGGAAGTCCTTTCAAATATGGACACAGACCTTTGCTCTTTGGGTCTTGGATTCTTATTTCCTTTTTCGGACAAATAAATAGAATGACCAACAAACCAACAGTTTCCTGCATAGTCAAAATAACCCATTCCGTTATCTTCACATATTTGTGCAGTTCTTTCTGAAATGTATGGAGCAACCAAAATGTTAACTTTCTGATTTCGATTCTGCTTTTCAATCAATTTTATAACAGTAGACGGAAACACCCTGTCCAAGAAGCAAGCATTTATTTGAAACTCATACCCATCATCCATTTCCACATATGCAATAAACCCATCTTCTGTCCTACGGACAACTTCATACTTCTGAATATTTGGAAGTTTTAAAAACTTATTTTCAACACATTCTAATCCCATTCTATCTAATTTCACTTATATCACCGCTTTCACTCATGTAGTTAAACTGATTGTATCAGTGAAATTTCATCAAGTCAACTCAAAACATTATCTATTTTCTCACTATAATTGATTTGAAATTCAAATTTTACATAACCGTGTTGGTACCCATCTCATCGTATACGCAAAATGCCACAGATCTCGATCCATGGCATTTTGCGTGTTTATATTCTGTTTCTGTTTTGATACAGAGGTCAGTTCTCTTCCTGTTCCATCTCTGCCTTGATCTCATCCTCGGTTGCCGCCATGGCCTGCAGGGTCATGGTCAGAAGCTTCTCTAAATCCCAGCCCAACTGCTCAGCGCCACGTTCGATGACCTCTCGGGAGCAGCCGGCAGCGAAGCCTTTGCTCTTATATTTCTTTTTTAAGGACTTTAATTCCATGTCTTTCGTACTCTTGGAAGGACGCATCAGTGCCGCTGCCCAGATCAGACCAGTCAGTTCGTCCGCTGCAAAAAGCACCTTCTCCATCTCATGTTCCGGAGCCACGCCGATCGTCTCCCCACAGCCTACGGTGATGCCGTAACCATGAGATACTACCCCATGAATGATATCTTCTCCCACGCCTGCTTCCCGTAGCATTTCGGGAGCCTTTAGGCAGTGTTCCTCCGGATACAATTCGAAGTCGATATCATGAAGCAATCCAACGATGCCCCAATACTCTGCATCGTCTCCATAGCCCAGTTCTTTTGCATACCATTTCATGACAGCTTCCACTGTCAGGGCATGCTGGATATGAAAAGGATCCTGATTGTATTTTTTTAATAAAGTGAATGCTTCGTCTCTTGTAATGTGTTCCATTTTAAGTACCTCTCTGTCTTCTCTATATTGTCATATCTTCCGGCCACAAGGAATTATGTTACAATCTCTTTTAATTTTCTTAAAACTTTCACCATAGCATAGGTATCCAATCCACAATATTTCAACAGATTTTCCCGCATTACGGCAATCTCCTCCGGCGTATGATTCGTCATATCCGCAAAGGATGCCGATGCCTCCGATCCGTTATGTACTCCTTCCAGATTGTGATAATTTAACTCCGGATCCCCCGGCCATAATGCCGGCAGCACATATTTAATGGAATAAGAGCCCTGCATGGCTGCGCTGTAATAGTATTGCTTTTGAAACGGGATCATAAGATCATGTATATTATCATGAATATTCATGAGGTGCTCCGCCAGTGCCCTTCTGGGGTCCTGCCCTTCCTTCGCCAGAAATTCTAAATGCTCCAGCTTTCCGTCTTCATATTCAATATGCAGCGAATACTGAAAAGGAATCTGTTCATAGGGGCGGCATCCATCAAACTCCGGAATTGCCTGCTGAAAAGTCTCAAAATCCAGATGATACAGTGGGTAACTTAAGGTACTTAAAAAGCTGCGGATCTGCGGGACATCATAGGTATCCGGCTGTTGATAGAGAATGCTTTCTGCCTGTCTCTTCTGTTTTTCGTTGATCTGGTCCGGATGTTTTAACACATCTTCATAAGAAATGATACCTGCATGATACAGCTCGTACTTCTTCTTTGTCTGCATTCTTGCCAGATCGAATACGGAATGCTCCGGTTCTGCCTTCGCTTTCAAATACTCACGAATCCGCTCAATTCTGTCCTGCTCCTGGATTTCATAAAACTTGCGGATCACAAGGTCCGTGTAGTCTTCCAGAGCAAACAGTTTCTTAAGCTCCAATTCCCCGTTTCTCACATAAGTATTGTCAATGTGTAGGTTATATACCCGTTTCACAGGAATCCCGCACTTCTCCAAAACATAGAATTGAAAAGCCATATCCTCGATATAGATGTCGCTTACCTGTGTGGAACTTTTCACTTCCACAATATCCCAGTCATCACCATTTCTGTGCAGAATGTCTACCGCACAAAACAGATAATCGTATAAAAAACTGGCTTCTGCAATATTCCCGGCTTCCGTCATAAGTTCCGCTGTCTGCGCCACCATTTTATTTTTCTGAAAATCGAAAGCCACCAATTCATAATCCCCAAAATAGCTTCTCGCCAGTTCTCCCACTCTGGTTCCGGTCTCCATCACATTTTCCGGAATAATGTCCTCCGCCAGTTCCGGATGATGCTCATCCAGCCACAGAATCTTGGGGCATTGAATTCCCTTGCAATATTTTGATTTGCTCATTTCGTATTGTGTTTACCTTATAATTTTAAAGGTATCCTTTAATTGACTTTTTCAATCCTTTAAACATCCAACGGGAACAATTTTAACCCCATTGTCGGTTGTATATGCCATAGGGGCATTCGCACATATCACAATCAAGGCAGATGGCTCCCTATAAACTGCACGAGGATGTTCTACATTTTTAAGCGCCCCTTCATTATGTTTCCGAATTGCATCTTTGAATCGCAAAAGCGACTTTTCTGCTTCAGGTATCTTGTTGGCTCCGGTCTTGATCTCAATAAGCGCATATCTCCCGTCCTCCATCTGATATACAGCATCCGCTTCCAATCCCATGTCATCTGTATAGTGCAAAACACGTGCATTATGATTTTCGGCATACACCAATAAATCTCTCAAAACCACATTTTCAAAAGCATGACCAAACAAAACTAAATCATTGCGGAAATATTCCGGATTAATACCAAGCGCTGCCAAACCAATGGACGGATCCACAAAAATATGCTTTTTTGCTGATCTTATTGCAGTCTTGGAACGGATCTGTGGTGTCCATGCATCAATATCTTTTATAACGAACAGAGCCTCTAACACATCAATATATGAAGCAAGAGTGACGTCCGTAACGTTTTGAATTGCCTTAACATCCGCATAAATACTTGTTCTTTTTGCCGTAGTTGCCATATTTCTTGCATACGACCACAACAAGGCTCTCGTCCATTCAGTATTTCTTTTCACTCCGTCAATAGCTGTAATATCCTTTTGAATAATTTGTCTATAATAGTCTTTTGCAATTTCTAATTTTGCACTGTCCTTAGATAATGCCAGACACCTTGGCCATGCTTCTGTATTTCGAGTTGTTTGTTTTATATTTTTCGAGTATTTTATTTTATGTTTTTCGAGTGTTTTATTTTGTATTTTTCGGATTGTTTATCATGTTCTGAAACTCTTTTCTGGTAAATTTCCTGCCAGACAGCAGTACCAGGCGCACCCGTATAAAAAAGCCACAGATCTCTATATTGTCAAATCTTCCGGCCAAAGGGAGCCTTCCTCCAGTCCCTGTTGCGTAAGCCAATGGTCCTCCACGGAGACATATTTTTCAACTCCGGTTTCATCCACAAGCGTCACCGATACTTTCGGTCCCTGTCCGGGCAGTCGCTCCTCGCAGCCGTAATCTCCGTCAAAAATCTGTCGGATCTTCCATGTCTCCATCGTCATCCTCCTCTGGATCAATCCCCAGTCCCCACATCAGAATGCGATTCCATTCCGCATTATTGCTCTCCATCTCTTTCTTCTGCATGATACGGTTCCTGTCACTTAAGATTGCCAGCATTTCGTCCGCAATCTCCTCCGGCGGCAGATCGGAATAATGACACAGATAACCGATCATGCGGCTCGCCGTGAAGTCCGTATTAAGATTTCTGGTCACCAGATCACAGAAAGACTCCGGATATCCCCGGGCTATGAGCATTTTATATAATTCCATACTTTGCGGTGATCTTTGTTTCATCTGTTTCCCCTATAGATATATCTATGATTTTCAGTCCCTTTGGGAAAACCATATAGTAAATATCCTTTTAAGTCAATACTAAAAATCCTGCGGTTGAAACTTTTGAAAATGCTTGTTAGAATGGGGATATGAAAAAGAAAAATTTATGTAAAACGTTACTGAAGATCATAGGCATTGTGCTGGGGATCCTGGTCCTCGCACTGCTGGCTTACATCGTCTACCTCTATGCCAGTTATTACAGGATCGAGGACAATCAGGAACTGGTGGTGGAGGCACCGGTCAACGATACTGCCATAGGTGCATCTGCGGTGCTGGCTGCGGATACGGAATATTCCGCAGTAACCTACAACATCGGTTTCGGTGCTTATCTGCCGGATTACAGCTTCTTCATGGACGGCGGTACCTCCTCCTGGGCTGAGAGCCCGGAGACCGTACAGTACGCCATAAATGGTGCAGGAGAGCTGGTGAAATCATTAGAACCGGATTTTGCGCTGATCCAGGAGATCGATCTGGATGCCACCAGAAGCTATCATACGGATGAATACGAGATGCTGCGCAACCTTCTGCCGGAATATACTACCGTATTTGCGCAGAATTATGATTCTGCCTTCCTGTTCTATCCATTTACACAGCCCCACGGCAGCAGCAGGGCAGGACTCGGACTGTTCTCGAAATATCCGGTGTCTTCCGCCCTGCGCAGAAGCTTCCCCATTTCCACTTCCTTCAGCAAGTTCTTCGATCTGGACCGCTGCTACAGCGTCTCCCGGATCCCGGTGGACAATGGCAGGGAGCTGGTGATCTTTAACCTGCATATGTCGGCTTACGGCAACAGCGATGCCATCCGCAAAGGACAGATTGAGATGCTGTGCAATGATATGGCAAAAGAATACGAAGCCGGGAATTACGTGCTCTGCGGCGGCGACTTTAACCACGACCTGAAGGCTTCCGAAGAGGATACGGATAGCTGCGAGTCCTGGGCATTTCCTTTTCCGAGAACGGAGCTTCCGGAGCATTTTGCCTTCTGTCTGGATCTGTTGACCGAAGAAGAGCAGGCCGCACTCTGGGACAGCGCCCGTAATGCCGATATGGAATATGTCCCCGGTGTAACTTATACCGTAACCTTGGACGGATTCATTATCTCCGACAATATTGAGTGCCTGTCCTATGAGAATATCAATACCGGATATTCCTACTCTGACCATGATCCCGTGAAGATGGAGTTCGTGTTAAAATAGTGTCAAGATTTACAAAGTCTGTTGACAGTGTTTGTCCTTTTTTGTAGAATGAAGGCACAGTTAAGAGGGAGTAGTTCCCGGATGGTTTCTGATAGAATGATAACAGAATGCGTACAAAGCTGTCCGGAATGATAATCGTCATCACGTCCGTCGGACCGGTTATTATTGTAAGCAACGAGACTTTTATCGATCATTTTTGATGCGGTAAGAGTCTCTATTTTTATACTTTTTTATTTTTATTAGGATACGTGAGGCACCGCAGGAAAGGACAGCTTATGGAATACATATTGTTACTCGTAGGATTTATACTTCTGATCAAAGGTGCGGACTTTTTCGTGGAGGGAAGCTCCTCCCTGGCGGGGATCCTGAAGATCCCCAGCGTCATCATTGGTCTGACCATCGTCGCCATGGGCACCAGTGCTCCGGAGGCCTCCGTCAGCATCAATGCCGCACTGGCTGGCAGCAATGATATCGCCATCAGTAACGTCGTCGGCTCGAATATCTTCAACGGGCTGGTGGTGGTAGGTATCTGTGCGTTCCTGCACAGCTTTATGCCCCACGGGGAGATCCTGAAGCGGGATATGCCGTTGAATATCCTGGTGACTGTCGTATTATGTCTGATGTTTTTAGATGGCAGCTTAAGCCGCATTGAAGGCGCTGTCCTGTTGCTGTGTATGATCGTATATCTGGGATTTATGATCTATTCTGCCCGGAAAAACAGAGAAGAGGGCGAACCCGGCAAGATTCTCTCCCTGCCCCGCAGCCTTTTGTATATTGCCGGAGGTCTGGCTGCCGTTATCTTCGGCGGCGATCTCGTCGTGGATAAAGCCTGCATCATCGCCACAAATTTCGGTGTCAGCCAGAACTTTATCGGACTGACCATTATCGCCATCGGCACCTCTCTGCCGGAGCTGGTGACCTCCATCGTTGCCACGAAAAAGGGAGACAGCGGGCTGGCACTGGGCAATGCCATCGGCTCCAACCTGTTCAACATCCTGTTTATCCTCGGAATGTCCGCAGTGATCAGTCCTCTGCATGTCCTCGGAGAGTCCGTCATCGACACCGTGCTGCTCCTTGGCAGTGCCATTCTGCTCTTCGTATTCGCCCGTACCGGCAGACGCATGACCCGCAGTGAGGGGGCTGCGTGCGTGCTTCTGTATGTTGCATATACAGCTTACCTCTTCGTGAGGTAACAGTGCGGCTATAGACGCACTAAAAAAGCGCACCTGGGGGATGTGCGCTTTTTTAGTGCTAATATATTCGTCCTTACCTTAAAATCAAGTCCGTATTCAGGACTGCTTCATCGTCTTCTTATTCCGGTACATATCCTCATCTGCACGCTCACGCACCTTCTCCGGATCCGTATCATCCGCCGTGAATACAGCATACCCATAGGCAATTCCCACTGGAACGGGAATGATGTTCTTGTGATTCAAGATCTCTACATCCTGGTGAATCTTATGCATCACACGTTCTATCTTAAAATGTCTTCCCTTCGGAATGATACAACAGAATTCATCTCCGCCAATGCGATAGCATTTCCCATATCGTTCAAAATTATCCTCTATGATATGTGCCGCATTGATAATGTACTCATCCCCGACCCTGTGGCCATATTGATCGTTACACTGTTTGAGGTTGTTCAGGTCAAAGGTCACTATGACATATCCTTCAAAATCCTTCTCGTTTTTCACAAAATAATCATAAGCATTTCGATTGTACATGCCGGTCATGGAATCATTCAGGGCAAACTGTTCCAGTTCCTCCACCCTGCGACCCTTTTTCAGCCGGGTAACCGTCTGTCTGGCGGATTCTATTCCCAACACAACAATAAAGATCAAGAAAGAGATTCTGCCAAATACACCCACATCATTTTCGGCTTTATAATAGCCGCCCACATCTATGATAGTAGCAAAAAACACAAGCATCAGTGCCCCTACACATGCCTTCAGCCTCTGATCCAGTTGTCTTCTTGCAATTTTGCCGCAGATGACCACCAGAAGATACAGAATCATCAGAATGATCAACACATGCGTCATCCACAGGCTTCTCCGGAACTCATATATCCCTGCAGCATTCAGTATATGTGTCAGGATGATCAATGCCAGATTGGCATTACAGATGATTCTACAAAACCGGTCATCCCTGATCTCCAGAAAGCTCTTCACAAACAGAATAAAGGACATCGGCAACAGCATCAGCGTAGCAAATGCCAGATAAGAGCATCCCTGCCTGTTGGACAGAAGCAGCGTTGCCACATCCGTCTCATTGGCTGACCATATTCCCAGCAGAATCGAAAAAACACCCAGATACAATAAGGTTCCGTCGATCCGGCTTCCACTGCGGATAATGATCCAATAAATACTGATATACAATCCTACCAGTATCACCATCATGCTGATGAGAAAGGCCGGCATTGCCCGGCGAATCACCCCACGATAGATATTATAGCCGCTACCGATATAAAACGTCTTCTGCTGACCTGCCGCTTCCGGATAGCAGGGGGTGAACTGTACCTGCAAGCTGCCCACATTACTTGAAAACCTGACAATATTCCAGCTCCAGCCCGGAGTATTTCCCCATATGCCGGGCACAGCATCCAGCCGGTAGATCAGCTTTCCATCTGCATACACCGCAATCTGCTGATGAGCCGAATAAAACACGATCGAGTTCGTCTCATCATCATTTTGATCCAATATAAAATCATACAGCTCCCTGCCGTCGTCCATGATGCGGACTGTGTCCGGCGTACACTCCTGCAATGACCTTACCTCCGGCGCACTGCCTGAGGTGCAGATCATGCACAGAAGCACCATGGCAAATACAACCGATACGATTATAATAAGCTTTCCCTGTTCCTTCTCCATTACTGTCCTCAATATCTAATGTAGTACATGGTACTATAGCACCATAGTACTATGGTACTAATTTTACTATCATTTGTCAACACAGTATTGTTTGTCCCGGATAATGTGCCGCACTTTCCCATCCATTCCGCAATATGCGGCATTTCCCCGGATATGACTAGTATAACGGTTTCTAAATAACTATACCTTTCACGTAGAATATTTTTCTGAGAGTGCAGGATAAAAAACATAGGCGCTGCGGGCTGCGCTGAGGATTTTTATCCAGTGCTATCGGGAAAACAGGCAAGTGATATGGGGTAGTCAATTTAAAACTGTTATACTAGAAAAGAACACCAGATTCTCTTCTATCAAAAGCTCCATCGCCTTACATGATACAAAGACGGATTGCTCTCATCCGTGCACCGCTGGCCACAATGTCAAAATGCGGTCTTTTCGTATACTTTTACTATAACACAAAGAATCTCTTTTGCCTATGAACCATTGATAAATATTGTAACTATTCATTACATGTATACAAAAAGTAATAAGCGCCGTTGCTTTTCATTACAACGACGCTCAAAAATATCATTCTCTAAGTATTCTTATACAGGAGATTTATGACAGATCTCCCTCCACTGGCAATCACCGCAAATGTTTTTGCCATAGCCGGGGTTCAGGATTTTCTCCTCTACCATCCTTTCAAACTCCTGAAAAGTCATTTTCTGCCCCTCACGCAGTCCGGTGTATTGCAGCACACCGTTATCATAACGGTCCACCTTTTCTGCGGATTCACATCTACCGCTTTTGTTGTGTGGGCAGGCACTGCAGATTTCATCGGTCTCTCCTACAAGCTGCAGGAGTGCCGGTCCCTGTTCCTCCAGAAGCCAACCCTTCACTTCCGCCATATGTGCGGTAAATCCATCACTATATCCCTTCCCCTCGAAGAAATAAAGGCACATACCGTGATGCGGACGAATCCGGTAAGTCTTTGTCTCCGACATGCTCTTAATCCTGTCCGTTCAGTTTCAGAGCCTTGGCCAGTCTCTTGCTTAAGGTCAGTGCCAGTGCGATCTTCACCAGATCCGGAATGATGAAAGGAATCACACACCAGCCTAAAACAGTTGCCAGACCAACGGCACCGGAGTTCTGTGCATAAACGATCATGAACCATACGGTTCCGATTGCATAGCATACGACCAGACCCAGTACCATGGATATTCCCAATACCCAGATCTTACGGCCAAAGAACTTCTCGATCAGCCACATCAGCAGTGCGGAGAACAAAAAACCGATAATATAACCACCGGTATTGCCCAGCAGAACACCGATACCACCGGAGAATCCGGCAAATACCGGAATACCTACCGCACCCAGTAAAATATAGATCAATACCGCAAGGCTTCCTCTCTTACCGCCCAGTACACCTACTGCCAGAAATACTGCAAAAGTCTGCAGCGTAAATGGAACCGTCATCGGAATAGAGATCCAGGAGCAGATTGCGATCAGCACCGCAAATACTGCAATGTACACCATATCATAAGTCTTGCTTCTAGTTGTTGTCTGCGTTGTCATAATAAAAAACCATGCCTTTCTGTCATTTGTCTTATGTAAGAACCTCTGTCAGAATAGCATGGTGTTTTTTAATTGTCAACTATTTTATTTAATGGTTAACATTCTGTTTTGGCATGCACTGTTATCACCCGCTTTTTGATGCAGTCAATCACCTTCTGCACCACAATAGAAAATGCAATTCCAAAAACAACGTAAATAATCAACGTGTATTCCAATTCTTTTGGCATATAATACCACCAGATATTGGTCTTATAGCCCACCCAGTCGAAATCGCTAAATCCACTGTACACCTTACTGGCCCATGCATAAATTGTCTTTACTATCATATAACCCAGAAACTGATTGATCATAATCGAATAGGTATTGTCCGCAACCATATTTACCCACTTGCTTCTGCCGATCACCGGCTCCAGTATCGTGACAATCCGCATCCAGAATGCGATCCCCAGGAAACCATTTATGATAGGAATCAACGGTCCCTCTGTAAAATCAGCGCACCAGCTTGGGGTATAACTGAGCATTTTTCCATAATAACATACAATCAGCAGTTTGATCAGGAATATCGTTCCGAAATACCAGAAGCTTGGGATTTTCCGATCATATTTTTCCAAAACCTGATGATAAAAAACACCCAGCCCAAAGAACGGAACAAAATAAAGCATTCTGACCAGCGCCAGCCATCCGCCTGACAAAAGTCCCATACGTGCAAGCCAGATTCCCATGATTCCAAATATTACATTGATGATGAAAAACAAACCTTCCGGAACATCCTTATTTATTTTGTGAATCAACTTATGGATCAGAACATTGTATATTTCCACCATAAAAAGAGGTGCTATGAACCAGCCGCCTAAATTATAAGCAAACTGATGGCCATCGGTGATCGGTGCAATGATAAGATTGGTAAAATTGAAATCCCCTCCGATTTCAAATCCTCTGAGTCGGAGAAGCTGCACAATAACTCCATACACCAGATTATAAATGTATAAAGGCACAAGCAATGTTTTTATCTTTTTAACAATATATTTTCCGACATGCTCCTCAGAAGAATATTTATAGAAATATCCGGATGCAAAAACAAACAGTGCCAGATGCATGCCACCATACGGGAACCAGTCACTGATGATAGAGATTCCTCCACCTGCCGTATGCCCACAGCATACCATAATGATGGCGACTGCATATAAAATTTTGAATCTGTAGTCTATTTTTTTATCTGAGGTCATTGTGTACTTCCTCCAGGTAATTCCTGCGTTCTTCTAATTTTGCTTCTGTTGCTCCGGTGTCTGCATACTTCTTCTGCATGGCATTCATTACTTCCGGATCCTCTAATCGTGTAATCTTGTCTGCATCTCCTCCGGCACTCATTTTAGCGATCAGATCCAACAGTGACTTTCGCTCTTCCATGCGGCCTTCTGCTCTTCCTTCTGCTCTTCCTTCTTCCCGCCCACATTCTCTTTCAGCCTTACGGAGCTTCTTTTCTTCTTTTTCCTTGTCATACTCAAATATACTCACTTTGTATACCTCCGCCCGATTGTGCTGCAGGAATTCCGCCAAAATCCCTTCACTAATACATTCGGTTATTGCCAGTTCTACTGCTTCGTTCAGCGGCAGTTCCGCCGCATACTTTCTGACTCTCGCCACATACTGGGCATATTCCCACAGGACATGACAGTTCTCCATTAACTCTTCATTATGTCCGGCATTGATATTTAACATCGTGACTTTCAGTTCCAGTGCCGGGTTCTGCGTTGGATTCTCAAAAGCATCCGACAGGCGCAATTCCATTCGATCCGGGACATCCCGGTCAGTTCCGTTATAAAACACCAGAAAATTCGGTGTTGGGATCTTCTGGATTCCTGAGGAATATAGAGACTTTTCATCTACCAGATCCTGATATTCACTGGCTATGTAGAACAGATCCCGCAATGGAATATTGGGGTTATACGTAGACTGGTGTTCATACAGGTACAATCCCATTTCCAGTACAAATGCCAGATCATTCTTCATGCCCATATAAATGGCATTTTCCAGAGTCACGATTTCCAACTCTTCCGGATTCTGATAATTTTTCCCTGTCACTGCATTATACAAAGATAACAGATTTTCGATTTGAGAAAATATCCATCGAAAAATAGTATCCTTATATTTCCGGTTGGCAATGAGCAATTCGTAGCTGCGTTTCTTCATAGTGTCCTCCTGTTCTCATAGCACCTGAAACCAAGAAGAGACACTTTCCCCGCTTATCCACTTGTCATTCAATGTACTATGCTGTGCATGGTTAATGTGGTGTAAAAGCATAGAATTCATTGAAATGATATAGATATGTGGATCAGCTCTCGCTGCCGGAATCGTTAGAATATATGCTTTGAAATTATAGTACTAACATTTCTATTACTTGTCAACACAGTACTTATATTACTATTCCATTGCAATGGTCAATCTCATGCTGAATAATCTGTGCTGTCCAACCTGAATACTTTCCATGCTGTTTCTTAAAGTTCTGATCAAGATAGTCAACTTCTATTTCCTGATATCTCGTACATGGTCTTACACCTTCCAGCGAAAGACATCCTTCCTCAGTCTGATATGCTCCGGATTTCTTTGTTATCACCGGATTTATCATTGCAAACTGAAATGGTCCGGCTGCTACTACAATGATATTCTTTTTTACTCCAATCATATTGGCAGCCATACCAACACAATGTTCTAAATTTGCCTTAAGTGTATCAAGCAAATCAATCACAATCTGTTTATCTGCCTCTGTTGCATCCACTGACTTCTGTGACAGAAACAGCGGATCATGCATTATCTTCTTTACCATTAATTCCATCCCTTCCATACATCAGGCTGATATCCAAGTGTAGATTGCTTTCCGTTTCTTACTACCGGTGTTTTAATTACCTGTGGATTCTCAAGTACCTTTTCCAGTTTATCTTCATCTGCAATATACTTAATAAGAGCAAGTATATCCTGGTCTGTCTCCGCTCCGCTTCGGTCCGCGCAAAACCGAAGTCCACCGGACTTCGTGCGCCCTTCCCAGTTAATCATATTTTCAAGACCGCCATTAGCCTGTGCAACAGAAGTAAATTCTCCCTTGCTCATGCCTTTTTCTTTCATATCAATGAACTGATACTTTATGCCACGCTCCTTGAAAAAACGTTCTGCTTTCTTTGTATCATTGCATTTCTTAGTTCCAAAAATCTGTATATTCATCTGCTTCACCTACTGCAAATCATAGAGTTTCATTTTACCATTATTGTCTCCTATCATAAATCTGTCTGACAATCTGCCCCATATTTACGCCGTGCAGATAAGAAAATGGTATCTTTCGTTCTCTTGCAATTCCAATGAATTTTCCATATGCCGCATGGCTGATATAATCTGTGAAGAAGAAAATCATATCCTTATGGTCAAGACTACCTGCATCCACTGTTTTAAATGTACTTGGAAGTATGTATGTCCATCCTGGAAATTCTGCCTTCAATTTATTTACCCAGTTCACATGACCGCCCACTATGACATATTTCTTAGTGGCTATCGCTTCCTTCATCACGTCCAAAGACAGTGTTTCTATCTCCGGTGCTTCCTGTTCGAGATGATATACAAATTCTCTGAGTGCAATCAGTTCTTCCCTATCATTTTGGTATTTGGAAAGAAGAGCTTCTGATTCCTTTCTCGCAAAATTTGCTGCGGCATATTTAATGCATCAATTTCTGCCAGATAATCTTCTTTCGTTACGGTATCTGTCTCAACCTGTGCAACCTTTGTAAGAACGTGAGGTTCGTTCTTCGGTGTCTCCGATTTATGAACAACTATGTTCTCCGGATGAAAAAAAGTATCTTCCTCCCATGTGATTCTGCATACAACGGTACAGATAATCTCCCGGATATCCCAGATGCTTCAGGCAGCCTGCCACATACTCATCTTCCTTCCAGTCTTCTGTAATAAAATTTCGGATAAAGAAGTAATCTGCCCCTGAGGTCTCCGGGACAAGGCTCCCACTTTCATGGTTTTTCAAATCACGAATGAAAGCATCCATCAATTCCAGACTCGGCACAGGCATATCATTAGCATTTAATTGCTTAAAATCTATATCATTTATTGATGGTAAAATCGGTTTCATTATTTCTGTTCTCCTGCTCATTCCTTTGTCTTTTCTAGGGTTATTCCTCCACCTCTCTTCTAGCTCTTCTAATATTACGTGATGCCTCTCTTCGGTATTGCTCTGCAATCCCTCTAAGCAACTCCGCATATCTGGAATATCCTTTTTTCTCAGCCAAATCAGCTCTCATTTCATAATCGGCAGCCAATTCAAGTTCTGGTTTTCCCTCCGGGTCTATAAAATGAACACCTCTCTGGTTCACTACTCCGAGGTCATATCCCCGACGAAGTTCTTCATTTTCCACTTTATTTAATTCTTCTATAATCACTTTTTGCGGAAGCTTTTCATCGTCAAGTTGTGCATATGCAAACCCAGCGCCAACCGTCTCCATTGTTACTTCGTAACGATCATTCTCTAAACTCCATGCTTTTACAAAATCCATCCAGCTTCGAAATACATTTTCGTGAAATTTACCATTCCAGTCTACTCCCGGTGTAACTTTGTATTCAAGCAGAATTTCACATAAACGCTCACCCATGCCCTCATTCAATTTGATTTGGTGTTTCTCTTCGGAATGTTTTTTGTAAAACAATTCAATTAAACTACAAAAATAATCTGGATCATTACTTAATCTAGTATTTAAAGCATGTGGCCGCACCTCAGAATACTCATCCAATATAGGTAAATAAATAAATTCGATGTCGCATTTTATTTCCAAGGCAACATCATCCTGTTTCTGTAACCAGCCAATCAACTTACGTGCCGCATAATCATCCACTTTCTCTGCCCCAATTGATTTTTCGGTTCCTGCCAGCCACAACATATCATGTACACGTTGTGCAGTAAATAGCTTTCCTAACTCAGACCTCCCGACAATGTTGACTACATCAACATACCTTTTACATTTGGTAAAATTTTCAACGATTAATTTTAATTCTTCACTCTCGTCTTCATTATAAGCATACGGCACAGTCGCAATTTCCCAATATGCTGTTTCATTCGGCAGCAATTGTTTTACTACGTTATAAAGGTCTAATGAAAAAGGAATTTTTGAAAGTGTTTCTAAAATCTCCTTTGTATCCTTTTGCACCAGTGATGTTTCCATCAATTTCTCTGATCCCTGGTTATAAACATACGCACTGACACAGGGAATATAAAACTGTAACGATAATTGACCTGCATAATATCCATCAATTACGCTTGATATTTCTCCCTGATTTAAAGAACTACCAAGTTTTTGTGCAACATCATACATATTTTTTACTTCATGTCCAAATTTTTCGGTTTCCTCAGCTCCAAATTGATCAAATATGTTTTTAACCGCTATGGCTTTTTTATGTTCCAATGTTTTCCAGTATGTTCTAAAATCCTCATCGGGTACGTATTTGTTTTCCAAATACAATTTCTGATACTTCACCCTGATGTCCTTGGGTTCTATTGACTGTATCAAAGACTGCATTTTGTCAATCTGGCTATAAACAACCGTCCCTTCTTTTAAATTAGGTTGTGCTATTTGCTTACGCAGATTTAACCATAGGGTAAACAGTTCCTTTTCATTAGCAAATTCTATATTTCGATCAATACAATCTAAATATTCCAGCAACGTTGATTCTTTCATATATCCGATTTGCTTAGCAAGAAACGCCAACTTTTCTATTTCATTTTCAGAAACCTCTACAGCTAATTCCAAGTTAAAATCATACTGTTCATATACTTCTGCATCTGTTATTTCTATCTTTTCAGGAATCTCCAATAATAAATACTCCGGCTTGGAGTTGCCAGATGTTGTTCGTGTCTGGTTCGGCAACAGTTTTACTAACACCTTCCAAAATACCGATGGATTGTCATTTTTTAAACACCGCAATGCATTTTTTCTCTTTTCCGCATCGGCAAGTGTCTGTGGATGCCAAGGAAGTAAAATAGATACTATAGAATTAATAGGTGTATTCGCCCAATTTGTTTTCTCATAGGGAAGCGCCGCCAAAAGCCCCAACGCATTAATAGCCGGAATCAAATAATCCGGTGACCAAGCTAATGCTTCTATTGCCCATAGTATATGAGTAATATAATTAGGCCGCATAATACTATCACCGCTCTTAGGAAACAGGCGCAATATCTCCTGTGGTTTGTAAATCGTGCTCCATTCAATCTTTTTCAAAAATTCGTCCGGCAAAAGTTCTGCTATATTCTGCAGGCAGTCCTGAAGGCTTGCCCACATTATCCAATCTCCATCCTTCAATATGGCTCGTACTAATTCGTATATTGAACCCTCTATGTCATTTCGATTACATCTTGACAATTCTGGCAGAGATTTTTTTATCCAGCACAAGCTTTTTGCCAGGCTTTTCCGAAGTGTCTTAGAATTATCGTACTCACCGTCAGTCTCGATATAATACGGATTTTGGCTTATTACCCTTTGACTCCTCTGGGAAAATACAATTTGTGCTGCTTGCAACAAACGATTCACACAATCGTCAAAAATCATGTTTTTACATTGCTCAAGTAATTCCTCTTTATGGAGTACTTTCCAAATTCCGTTCTCTAATTTTAAATATTCAGAGTTTTGACAAAGCATGCTTCGTGCTCTTGATTCAAATTCCGAATATCCCATATTTGATATTTTCTCTATTATCTGCCGGTCAAATTCATTCTTTTCATTCCAGGAACCAATAAGTGCCAGCATTTGAATGAACAAATCAACTTTTTCAAGAGGCAACGGCAGCGATTGTATACTCTCTTGATTCGAAAAAAGATCTAGAATTTCTCTATCAATATTTTGCAGACTTATATTTGCTGCTGTCTGGTTACAGCAACCAGCATATTCCACCAGTCGGGACCATACAAGATCTGCTTTTTCTGTTGAATTGCATTTTATTAAGGATATAGATAAGGCTCTGTTAATACTTTCCTTACAATCCACATCAAATAAAAGTAATATAAAACATTTACAGAATTTCCATAGTTCTAAATCCGTAGGCTTCCCATCATTCGCTTTTTCGATACATGACGCTATTGCTTCCAGTGCTTTTTTGTTGTCATCATTCGAAGAATTGGTATGATATACTCTGTCAGCAAATTGTTTTTCATCACCGGATGCTTCCGCCTGGGCATGTAAAAATCTCAAAGCCTGTTGTGATTTGTAAGCAATCTGAGCAGTTACTAACGCTATTCTATCATTGTCTCTATCGAAATCATCTTTTTGAAAATCGCTCCAAGCAGCTGTAATAACTTCCCCGAATGTTTGGTTTGTTTCACTTATCGTAATACTATGTTTTATTTGACATAGTAATTTTCCCTCTGCCTGTCCCCTATAAGTAAACACAGCCAGATCATCAACATCATATCGCATTTTTGCCTGAAACCAGACACTCTTTGTCTGCTCATTCATCGCAGGACAAAATCCGTCTACTAGTAATGAAAGAAGAAACATTGCCTGTATCTGCTGCTCAAAATTTACTCCTCCACCGCCTGTGGAAAAGGCATTACTTATTTTTCTGACTGTGTTTTTGGACATATACTTCCCCTATACCTGTTCTGCTGCATCGCCTTCGGATTACTATTACTCCCCCTTATCTATTATATCCTATTAAGCATGCAACCCCTAATCTTATCAATCAACGTCACATCCGCCGGAAGCCACGCTACGGAATCCAGTTCCTCCTTCGTCAGCCACCTGGCGGCCTCCGCCTCAAGAAGCTTCAACTCTCCTGATGTAACCTCGCACCAGAAACAATCCATGGATAAATGAAATGCCGGGTAATCGTAATCTATGGTGTCTATCAGGTCTGCGACCTTGACCGTAGCATCCAGTTCTTCTTTAATCTCTCTGACAACCGCCTGCTGCGGAGTTTCCCCCGCCTCGATTTTCCCGCCGGGAAATTCCCAGCCACCTTTGAATTCTCCGTAGCCTCTTGCCATGGAAAATATTTTTGTTTTGTGCTCTATGGAATCGCAGATTACGGATGCGACTACGCGAATGGTTTTCATAGGATTCCTTCTTTATTATACATGTTTATCTTTAATAGTTCATTTATTCGTACAAATTTACTTATCAAAAATTTCTGAGACGCTATAAAAATATAATTACTTAAAATCAACTTTGCAATACAAAAAATCAAGAATAATAATTTTTACGGAAACGCCACCTGATTCATTTAAAATCACATTGTATGAATACCTTTGATTTTGAACAAGTATCCAGTCAGATAAAACAAACTCTTCACCATTTTCAATATTTTGAATTATACATGCGTTGCACGAAAAGCGAGACGATATTTCTGGAATAACATCCATTAGCGTTGGGCTTTGAAATTGCGCTTTTTTCTCATCACTAATGTTAGGTAAAAAGTCATACCACAGCCCACTTGCACCATCAAAATTCAACTCATCATATTCATATCCAGCATGACCAATGGCCAGTTTTGTGATTATCCTTGAAAAACGATTAGTATCAAAATTTGGGAAAATATAACCTTCTTTGCTTAAAATTTGAGTTTCAATTAAATGTTGTAGAGATTGTTTTTGAGACAAAATCTTTTTTACATGTGCACTAATTGAATAATCTAAATACACCTTGTTTTTTAATACTTCCAAATAGCAAATAAAATACTCTTCATCTGCTGAAAAACCATTATTACACGCAAGACATGCCGGAATCGTTGGTAGATTCTCAGGAAATGGTTCAATTAGCATTGTTTTGGACGGAACATGTTCACGTGTATTTGCGGGCTTGCCACAATATATGCACCCACTTGGTCTTCCTTTTTCCCAACATGTGTAGTATCCCATGCCCGAATTACTTTCTCTTCGCTTTTTCTGAATCATTTCCTCTCCATATCAATCCAATGTGTCAATAAGGAAATTTCATAATATTTCCTTATTTTTCAATGTCAAAATACTTCCTTATATATTTTTATTTAAACCTTAACCTTCTGAATGTGATATGACTGCGGTTCAACAAGCCAAAGATTATTTTCCATAATATGTTGTACAGGATTATGGATAATGTCAGGTTCATAATTGTCATCATCAATTTTTGACAAATCAACTAAATATAAGTAATAGTCCGCCGCCAAAAGCTTCGCTATATCATATTCATTTTTAGACCAATAGAATCCATTTTCTGATACTGCTTTTACTTCAATAAACCGATTGGCTACTGTAGAATTCGGACTATTTGCAGACACAATATCATAACCAGCAGTAACATCTATCTCAGATATCCGTTTTACTTTGTTTTCCCCCTCAACACCAAGCCTTTTCTTTTCGTACTTCACAACAAATAACTCTGCCTTTTCTCCCGCAAGTTCGTCACTCTTAAGTCGCTTTTTGAGTTGCTCAAGTGATATGGCTTTTCTCTTCCTGATGCATTGGGAAGCGACCAAAGATTCATACTCTGGTGAAACATAGAAACGTGAACCCATAACACCCCTATCAACACATAAAAATCCCTGGCTTATAAGTACATTTCTTACAGACGATAATTTCAAAGGAAAACTCTCATTCTTAAATCTATACTGTTGTTGAACGGAATCATAATAAAACATATTAATTGAAAAAATGTCTGCGTCAAACAAAAAATTGACTGTGCTTTGTATCAAATAATTATTTGTTTGATTATTATCCTCTACTAGTTGTATAAGATCATCCGCTAACGATAATATGTTTTCAGAAAAACGAATCCAGCCAAATGCAGAGCAATAGGTTATCAAGTCATCACAAGATAAATAATGTTTGCCCGGTGCATGGTTACATAAGACTATAGCATCATTCCGATTAATAGAAGAGGCTCCAATCACTTTGCACAAAAAGTATATTATTTCATCTCTTCCGCTCTGAAAATTAATTTTTTTTAGTTCTTCTAACATAATCTTTTATCAACGCCTTTATGTCCTCATCCCCCAAATCATCCGAAGCGTTATCAAAAAGAGGAATGGGCATACTTTCCATAATTTCATTCATGCGATGTTCTTTCTCTGCTAATCGAGCATCTATTGTTTCATCAATGCTATCTTCCGAAAGAATGTAATAATAATTTGTCTTTGTTCCCTCCTTCAGCCCATATCGATGAATTCGATCTTTCGATTGAACAAAATGAGCTGCATTGAAAGAACGCTCCAAATAAATTGCATTATGACAAGCTTTATGTAACGAAATAGACTCTGCAACAGCAAAAGGATTGGCAATTATCACTTTAAACGGGCAATTATCATCTTGAAATGCTCTTACGATTTTCTCTCTTGTTAGGATTTGTTCTTCGCCATTGTCAATGGTGCCTTCTTTTTCTACAGGAATTGCACCATATAATTCTTGGCATTGTATTCCTTTAGACTCAAGATACTCTTTTATGCTATGAATTGTATGAATAAATGTTGCCCAAATGACAACCTTTCCGCCGTCTTCAATAATTTGCCGCACAATCTTTTCAACTGCCAAAAATTTTGACGGAGTTTCAATCGCTTCGTACTCTATAATAGCTTTTAACACATCGGCATCATCGATTGCCTGATATGCTTCTAATGGGCATTCATCATCTTCTAAGAACTCATTTAATGGAGTTCTTAGCATGGCAGGATCAGATGCGGCTTGCATTAACCGAATCATTCTTGCATGTGCTAATGCTATCTTAAATTTTGAAGATAGGTCTGGTTCGCCTTCTCCTATCATTTCATCCATGTACTTTTTTTCTATAAAGTTATAGATTCGTCTCTGATATTCTCCCATCGGTACAACAATAGGAGGATTTATCGTAGCCGGAGGAATATTCAAGTCGCTTTTTCGAATTCGAATAAAAAACGGTGAGATGTTACTTATCAGTCGTTCAATGCGAGCCCGATCTCCCATTGCTGTAATATCCCTCAATTGATTTATTTCAAATCCAATAATGTTTTTCGTTGGCCAAATGAATTTGAACATATTATATATGTCCTCGTAACCATTTGGTGCAGGCGTACCAGTTAGAACAACTCGCGCACTACTATATTTAGCGAGTTCAAGCACGGTTTGAGCAATTACACCTCCTGACGAATTTTTAGCTTTATGCGCCTCATCCAGCACAACCATTACTTTATTATTGCGGAGGAAAAAACCAAGTTCCTTTTGCAATGAAATAAGCGAAGCATATGAAATCAGCGTCAATTCAGAAGTTCGACTTGAAATAAGATAATCTTGCTTTTCTGTTTTACTGATTCCACTGATTAAACGTTTTACGCTTGGCTTATGACCAAAACATTCTTCATATTCAAGTTCCCATGGCCCAAAAGAGCTCAATGGTCCTACAACAAGAAGTTTGTCAATGTGTTTCGCATTATCATTTGGCAGGCTATGAAGATACGCATATGCCCCATATACTATACTAGTTTTTCCAGCCCCTGGAACCGAAAAATTACATGCATTTTGAGAAAACGCCATATGATACGCAGAAAGGAGCTGCAAAGGATACAACGACCTTGCTGGGAGATGACAAGCAATAGAATTTGTAAATTTCTCAAACTCGACTTTATCGCATTCATTATTTCGAATATGAAGAGCCTTTTGAGAAAATTCATCAAATTTCCGTTCTTCTTCATAAAAGTCAAGCAAAATTTTTTCAGAACTTTCCGTTTTTTTCTCTGTAAACCCGTATTTGCTCAACATTGAACGTATAGCAGACAAAATAGGAAATGGCTCCTCATCCATTACAGGAATGACAATACGCCCCATTTCTTCGCGAGGCGAAAAATAATCCCTAACATATCTCCATGCAAAACGATTTCTTTTTATAGCTTCTATATCTCCGCATAAATAGACTTCTTTGTTTTCAGAATTGTAATCAATAGAAATCGTTGCCATATCTAATCATCTCCGCTCCAGTATCTTCTTCATTTCATAGGTTAATTTATTGATTTCCCTTACCATCTCTTCGATGTGAGGATCTTTCGTAAAACTATCTTGTTCACAGTCTACTGCTTGAAGTGCACTTAAAGCACGCTCAATTAGTTCACCAGGCTTATTTGAAGCTCGTTTATCTTCAAGTTTACGTGAAAAGCGCTGAAGATTCCCCTTGAGTTGCCCCTTGGCACTATCTATCCATTCATTGTCACGTTTTTTTAACAGTATGCTAAGATCCTCATTTGGATATTCCAATCGAAGTTCTTCTACAGTCTTAGCATCTACAGGTGTATTTACCTCATGTTGATGCAAAAATGCTTCCCATAAATCTTTATAGAAAAAGATACTCCCATCTTTCCCAGTCTTTGCAATGTCTCGGAATTCTTTTCCCTCATAACGTGCACGTATATAGTCAAAACAAACAAGTTTCAAATCAGATATATCTGAATCACTATATGCCCAATCTGCATTTCTAACATTTGATTTTTTCTTTTTATAAGAATCCAAATAGTTTTCAAGATCGACAAAGGGACCTTCTGTTTTTTCCAATCGGGTATATATACCCTCATAGTCGTATTCTTTTAGGTAGTCTTCCATCAAATCAAGAACATTTATCCACTCTTTAATCTGAGAAGGCTTTTCACTCATAAATCCTGCAATATCCTCTTCTGAAAAGCCAAGTCGTTTTAATTCTTTGCATTTCAGATATTTCTCAATAGGATTGTAATCCAGTTTATCATCCTCACCCATTTGATAAATAGTCTCTAGTTGCTGAATATCCTTTTCTTCTGCATCATCTGGAAGAATAATCGCTAAAAAATATTTACATTTCTCGACTTCTTCATAAGAATAACCAAGTTCTTCTCTCTTATAGAATAATCTATTTAGCAGCATAGCTCTGCGATTTCCATCTACAATTGTACCATCAGACGTCACAATTCCGTACCTCTGCTGCCCATTTTTTAGAAGGCTCTCCATTGTAGTTTTATTTCTATCAACTTTGGAGTCGTATAAAAATTTTTCTATTATTGCCTTATCCCCATCCAACTCAGCATTTAGCACGCCGTTTTGTTTTTCGTAGGATAAGACATCCGAACCGATTCTCCCGTTATATTTGTTATATATCAAATAATCAAGGGGGATTCGATAGACGTTCTCAGTACGGGTGGTTCCCTTGTAACGCAGAGGGATACCTGTCATAGCAACGTTGAGTTGATTTTCTTTTAATTCATCAAGCTTTGTTTTTCTAGTTATTGCATCCATTTTATTTTCCTCCCATTTCGTGAGTGATTTGGTTTAGGATAATGTAACCAACTGCAATTGCCAACGGCAAAGGGTGAGGGACTTCATTCAAACAAATTCGATTCTCAAATTGCTGTTCTGGAATAGTTCTTACTATAAAAGCTTTTACCTCATCCAATAATTCATATGGTCCCATAACATTGGCTTCTTTTCTTTCTGTTGTAGTCATGCAATACCTTACCTGAAAATCATTGTACGACGGAAGGTTCCTGCATTTTTGACAAATAAACTCTTTGATGGCTAATTGTAAGTTCTCATCTATTTCATTTAGCGATAAGTCTGGTGTATATACCCTTGCTTTATCTTTCCCCTGACTATAATGTATTTCAGCATCCCATTTAAAAGATGGGGGGCGATGTTCGTCCCCAAAATCCGAATGATAATTAGTTAGTTCCACACGATATTCAGCTTGAATTAAATAAGGAATATGATACTTGAATTTTGCAGTACTGCGGCGTTCCTTTTCCTTCTTTTTAGGAAAGATGTTCCCATTCAAATTTACAAATGCAATTTCTTCGTCGTGTTGAATCGGTGGGTACTGTTCTGGAATAGGCTCTCCTTCCTTCAACGCAATTGCTTTCGCAATTGCATAAGACAATTTTGGTGGAACAGCATTTCCAACTAAAGTATGCTTAATTGACTTTGTTTTTCCATAAAACCAATAGTCAATAGGGAAACTCATCATCGAAGCAGCTTCTCTTACTGTTGGAAGACGATATTTTCCCTCCTTATGCTCAAGAATCATCGCTTCTCTAGAACTTGCTGACATAGTTGCCATAACCGTTCTTGCAGGCTTTTCTAAGTTCTCTGGAAAAGCCATCTTCCCCATATAACCCTTGTCTCTTTTTAATCTTTCAGCCGTTTTCCATTCAAATGGTGCAAGTTCATAAATATACTGATGATCAGTTACTTGGCTCTTAGGAAGAACTAGCATAGGATAGTTTAAGTCTGTTACTTCGTTTGGAATCGGGCTTAAAGGATCCCCTAACGCCTTGAGTACATCTCCAAGTGTTTTGACATTATTATCTTCATTTGTTCTTTGAAGTGGAGGAAACTCACCACATAGATAACGCTGTCGATTAGTTGGAGCGCCATAATATTTTGCATTATATTTTCCAGAATTGCCATCATGAGGTCTCAACACAAAAGAACCTTCTAATCCCAAATCCTCTGCCGTATATTCATCTTCAATATATTCTTTTACACTGGGTACATTCTCAAGAACCCAGTATTTTAATATAGAGTTCTTCTTATATTTTTTTCGGGCAATGATTTTCAAATATGCTTTAATAAGTTTTATACCTATGGACTTATCTGCATTGCCAGATTTATTTGAATGTGAAAATGATTGACACGGAGGAGATCCGATGATTACTTCCGAATCAGGAACTAACGCTTCAAATTGGTCATCCGGCAAATTAGAAATTCGAATCACATCATCCAGGACTGCATTTACTCCTGGTTTGTTTCCTTTATATGTAATAATTGCTGGTTCCCATTTATCCACCGCAAAAACTATATCAAACCCCGCCTGACGAAAGCCTTCGGAAAATCCGCCGCCACCGCAGAAAAAATCAACAACTTTCATTTTATAACCTCTTTACATTTAGTATTATAATATTGATATTTTAATTTGCATCAAAGATGTCAGTAGTAATATCTTTATCATTCCCCCGCTCATACAACTAATAATGAATGCTGTCGCCAGTTTCCAGCTCTCTCTTCTTGTCTAAGAAAAGTGCGCCACAATTTCTTACAGCTTACTGCCATATTGAATGTATCTTTTAATCAATTTTTGACTAAGAGAAGATACAATTTTAGTATATCTTGCTTCATCCTAATTTTCAATATTTTGACAATACATTCCCGATTGTAGAGAATACACCGATTGTATATTATCAATAAAAGAACCATGTATTCTCCCTCTCACGACACTACTTAGGCTATTTTATCTATTCCTACGAGGACAATTTATTCTTTAGCTTCAATTCAGCATGTTGTGCAAATATCTGAGCCTGTTTTAATCCCACATTACTTTCTCTAAATTTGGTAGCCAGTTTTTTCTGAGTCTCTTTGCTTAAATATATTTTTAGCTTATCTGTTGTTCGTGTAATTGCAGTATAGAAAATATTGTGTGATATCTGCTCATCAACATCTTCTGTAATCACCACTTTAACAGATTTATATTCTAGCCCTTGAGCCTTATGTATAGATACAGCGTATGCAATCTGAAATGGTACAACTTGTTCTGAATAATCTGTATCTGAATCCTTTTCTATTCTCTTTTTTACAGAAAATTCTACAATAGATTTGCCCTCGCAAGCACAATCATGCAACTTAAGATCTGTATAAAAAATGTCCCTGTCTGAAATTTTTTTATCAATCTGTATCTGAAATACTATCTCTTCGTCTTTCCTATCTATAGCCACAATAGTACCTTTCAAATTATTATATAAAACACTTCCAAATCTCTTATTGTCATTAAAAAGAACCTTATCACCAACTTTATACACCCAGTTTCCCCATTCAACAGGATTTGAAGGGTTAACCTTTTGCATATAACGATTTATATTATTTACTCCATACAATCCATCATATCCTAGACATAATATAATTTCATCCTCTGTCTTTTCAAAAATTGACTCATCTAATGTTGAAATATATCCATTAGCTTGTAATCTTTCAAACATATTTTCATCATAATGTCTTACATAACTCCACATATCTAATAGTGTATTATTATTCTTTGCCCTATAAGGAATTGACAGTTCATACACAGAATTTTTTTCAATAAAATATCTTGCAAAGTTGAACCAATTTCCAAATTTAATTGCTTCAATCTGATGTATATCTCCCAGTAGTAAATACGCTTCAGAATTACATTTTTCAAACAATTGCAGAATATCTTCATTACATACCGTGCTACACTCATCTACAATCACAAGATCATATATTTTGTTACTATTCTTATTCTTAATGTAGTCATGCACCGTATAACAATCACAAAAAGCATTTATTCTGTCTTGTAAATTATTTTTGGCAGCATTTGTATTAGCAAGTAAAAGTATGTTTTTATCATCAAAAATTTTTGCAATATGTTCTGCTACCTTGGTTTTACCGGTTCCTGCTGCACCATAAATCATTCCCAATCTGGAATGTTTGAAAATATTAGATACTATTTTTTTCTTTTCATTGTCATCTATTTTTTCAATAACTTCTTTCTTTCCGTTAATTGTTTGAAGATAATCTCTAACTCCTTCCGACGTATATTGTTGCAATTTTCCGATAATAGCTTTTGTCAATTCAAAGTAGTTCTTAACATATAGATAATTAAAAAATGACTCAATTCTTCTAAGTTGTTGTTTCTTACTTTTATATAAACTTTTATTAAAAATATCTTTTTCATATAAATAATAATCCAGACTTTTCTCGTCTATGGCAACATATAAAGTATTACTATCATAAGCTTCACTATTTACCATAGCCGATAGATATTGATGTTCACAGTCATCTATATCTAGACATCTATGTAATCTTGAAGTAGTCACGTTATGTTTATATAAGCTTGACGCATATGGCATTTCATCAAAAGGTATTGTCTCATTTTTTAAATACAAATATGATAAACAATTATTGGGACAATCCGCTAACTGGTCTATAATTACATCATTTCTCAAAAATGAAATAAGATATCTTATTACGTTGCATCCCGATTTATCGTTAATAATAATATCCCTTAGTTTATTAAATACCTCAGCAAATTTTGATGTTTGTCCTATCTGTACTTGCTCGCTATAAATGTCATAGTCATTTTCATCAGCTAAAAGAATATCTAATAAATTCATTCCTTTCTTACTAAGAAATTTCATCATGGCTCTATAAAAAGTATTATCCGATCTTACAGTTACCTCATATCCTGCAATAGCTGCAATTTTTTCTAGTTCACATGGTCGAATTGATACCGTCCATGCTATCAAACATTTTATATCTATATCTATTCCATTAAAATCCACACTTGTATGAGCAAAATCACATTGAATAGAATAATTATCTGGAATATCACTAAATGAGTACACAACAAATCTATCAAACTTTGTAATTTCCTCCTGAGCATACGCTAAAGTGTATTCAAAAAAACCTCTTTCGCCTACAGAACGATACTTTTTTCTCATAATATAATATCTATCCTTAGTATGTTCTGCACTTTCTTCTACCTGAATCTCTCTTAATGAGTTATAAATCTTTCTATAGTATGGATTTAGCTCTTCATTTCTCTCTTGAGGATAGTCTTCCAGATTCTCCATTAAATTCAGTCCAAACATCTCTCTCATTTGATTCCGTAACTGATATAATAAATTTATATGTCCCTCCATAAACCGGACTGCCCCATCTTCAGCCGGAACATAATGTGATGTAACAATCTGAAGCGAATGATGAAACATCCAAATATATCCATATTCATTAGTTTCCTTAAGTGCTTTTATGTATTGAGTATACCATTTATCTTTTCCCCTTATTGGAGTCGGTTTATCAGGATTTTCATATGCATAAATACGCGCAGCTATAGTTTCTAAGTATGTACGAAGAAATTGGATTACATAATCCGCAACTTTCTGAGAATCACGCAAAACCTTATAATCGTCTATTATTCCACATATTTTGGAATCAATATTATAAATATTTTTTTCAATAATATCTATGTAATTCATACAGTACTCTTATCCTCTCCGTATTTATTGAGCAATAGCCTTCTACAACTAAAACTGAAATCTTTCACAATTACTATCCAATGTTTATCTTACTTATAAATTCCTGTCCATTTTCTCGTAGTACCTCTCCAAATCTTCCCTCATCAGCTCTTTAACTCTCTCCCAATCCTCCCCGCTCATCTTCGCCATCAGCGCATGATTCAACGCGATTAAACCAAGATCCTTAGAATAATACATAAACCTCTTTCTCTCGAACTTCTCAAAAGGATTGGTCAGCATGCTGCTTTTAATCATCTTCCGGTCTTTCAGAGTCTCTGCATTATAAGGGCAGCTCGGGCGATCCACAGGTAGTCCTTTATCGATCCTGTCCTGATAAAACGCTATGTAATCCGTCAGTACATCCTCTATCTTCGCCTCGCCTATCGTACTCATATGGTCTATAAACGACAGCAAGAACGGCATCTTATAGGACAACGAATAATCTCTTTCTTCCAGAAATGCAAAGAAGTCATCCTTGACGGTATCATCGTTATGTTCCTGAATGTTCAGCTCTTTCCGGTATTTTTTTACATCCTCCGGACTGAACAAGCTAAGTTTCTTGCTTCCGAAAGGGATTTCCACTGTTGGTGTGATTTTCCCTTTGCGAATCCAGCTGGTAATCGTTCCGGTGTTGACGAAATACTCTCTGGCCAACTGTTCTTGACTGTAATAATCTCCGTATTTTTCATCAAAGGTATGGATGTCCACCTCGACAATACGCTCTATCCGCTCTGAAATGCCATCGATCTCGATCATTTCTCCCGGCAGATAATCCTGTCTGGTAATATCTCCGAAGGGAACATACAACGGATTTCCGAAAATAGCATGCATGTTGCAAGCTTTTACCATAGCTCCGTATTCATCGACCACATCTATGACAAATACGTTTTTCTTAACATCTGTTCTACGTAAGCCTCTGCCAATCTGCTGGAGATATAATACTTTTGACAGTGTCGGTCTCGCCATAACGAGTATTCCGAGTTCCGGATAGTCCCAGCCTTCCGAAATCATATCGCAAGCACAGAGAAAGCGAAGCTTATGTTCTTTGAACTCCCGCATGACTTTTTCAGGATGCTTTGTATCCCCACTGTAGTCCTGTGCCGGAATGCCGGCTTCATTCAGAAGCCTTGCCATTTCTTTCGTATGGGCTTTATTAACGCAGAAAATGATTCCCTGCCGCTGTCCTGCTTCTCCTTCGGTAAAATAGTCCCTGATTACATTTACGATCAATTCATTTCTGGAAGTCACACGTACGCTTTTTTCCAGATCAGCGTTCACATAATCTTTTCCGTTAAAACGAACATGGCTCAGATCAATATTTGTCTCGATTCGATAGACATTTGCTTCCGCTACAATGCCTTTCTCCATCGCTTCTTTCAGTGAAAGTTCTGCCGTGTAATTACCAAATAATTCTTCCAGTCTCTTTTTATCGAACCGTTCGTCTGTAGCTGTCAATCCCACCAGAAATTCAGGACTATAATACTGAATCATTCGTTTCCACACCGGGGCCACCGCATGATGTGCTTCATCCACTACGATGTAGGAATAATAATCCTTTGGTTTCTCATTGCAGTGTATGGTTGCATAGCTGTAGGTCTGAATGTCGATACGGTCCTGCAACATCTGTAAATCTCTGTTTACCCGCTCTTTCCAGTCTGCAATGATATTCGTGCTCGGAGCCAAAATCAGTGCACGAAATGCTTCTTTACCTGCTGCAAATTTTCGAATATCCTCTTCCACAATCCGGGATTTTCCCGCCGCTGTCGGCAATACAATGAGGAATGCCTTGATACCCGCCCTGCGCCTTTCCTCTATTTTTGCAAGGCTGATCTCCTGGTGCTCATACAGTTCCGTTTTACGCTCCAGCAGCAATCCCGCTTCCCGGAATCCACCGGTGTCTTTTCCCAGATAAGACCGGATATCATCCTCGATACGATCCTTGAATCGGCAATCTTCCGTGGAAAAACGGTATAGCTTTAATCCCCACAATGCACAGGTATTCTGTTTCCGCAATTGCTTGCGATAACCCTCTATTCCAATCAACTGTGGATGGTGGTAATGAATTCCGTTTTCCTCGATTGCGATTCTACCGTCGGCGGTATCTACCAGATAATCCAGAAAATAATTATTTCCGTCCTCGTCCGCTATCCGGAACTCTTTCTGCAAATACTTCAATGCCCGCATACCATATGCATCCGCAAAATTCTGTTCAAATAGCAGTTCCAATGGAGAAGAGTCCGCATGTTCTCCCCGTTCCGCAGTATTCTTCGTATAGTGAAATATTTCCTGCCTGTTTTGCTGCAGGCATTTCTCTATATTTTCGGGATTGAATCCCAGAAATCGAAACAATCTCCGGTATTTTTTCATATAATGATTTTGTTTATCTGTGATCAGTGTATACGGAAAAATCTGCTCGCCATCCCGGCAGGAGCAGATTTCATCATCGATAATGACCATGTCCACTCCATCATCATAAAAGCGACTCACACCGCCATTCGGATAAGTCACTGTCTCCCGGAGGACATAGTTCGGATATGCAGTTAAGAATTGATCTTTTGCAGGAACAAATTCAGCCATTCTTCTTTCCTGTCAGGACGGACATCTTCTGTATGAAAGCTTCTCAGCTGCCTCAAGCCGGTATGTTTCTTCAGCAATTGCTCCAGTTTTTCTTCCGTGAGATCCAGAAAATATCTGCCGTTCCTTTCCCCTTCAAATACACCATACTTAAATGACATGTACAAAATGCCTTGTGCCTTCAATGCATTCTCGATCCTGTACAGCACTTCATCCAGTTCCCCATAGGATAAGTGCAACAATGACGAGCACGCCCAGATACCGTCATACCCTTCCGATGCATCCAGCTCCTGGAACAACTGGCATTTCACCGGAATCCCCGTGTACTCTGATGCCAATGCGCACAATTCTGCGGAACCGTCTATCGCATCTACCCGATATCCATGCTCCAGGAAATATTTCGTATCCCTTCCGGAACCGCAGCCCAGATCCAGGATTGATGCTCCCTCGGGCAATTTACCAAGGAATTCATCCTGTATTACATGAAAATCCACGTTCTGCGTATTCTCCACAAAGTCGATGGCATTTTGATCATAATATTGAATTGTCTGATTTTTTTTACTTTTTTCGCTCATTTAAAATTATGATAGCATATTTTCAGGAATACTGCAATCTGCAACGAAATTGCACCCTCTATTATATACGTGGTAAATTTCGACAGAATCTTACAAACTTTTTATAAAAATTTTCATCGAGTTTTGACCGATAGTATGTTATGCTAGTAAAAAAGTTTTAAAAATTATAATATAAGGAGAGAATGTTATTATGTATAATACACCGGTAATGGGTTGGAACTCATGGAATACTTTTGGGAGCCATATCAATGAAGAACTGATTATGGAAATAGCGGATAAAATTGTCTCGGAGGGATATCAGCAGGCAGGCTATGAGTATGTTATTATTGATGACTGTTGGTCACTGAAAGAACGGGTTGATGGGAAGCTGGTCGCAGATCCGCAATTATTTCCTCATGGAATGAAAGCACTATCGGATTATATCCACAGCAAAGGACTTAAATTTGGAATGTATTCCTGCGCAGGATTTAAGACCTGTGCAGGTTATCCCAGCAGCTATGGTCATGAGTTTGAGGATGCCAGACAGTTTGCGGAATGGGGTGTAGACTATCTGAAGTATGATTTCTGCAATTTCCCGGAAAGCGGAAATGCAAAAAATGCATATCTCACCATGGCAATGGCGCTCAGGAACAGCGGAAGAGAAATCTTTTTAGCAGCCTGCAACTGGGGTGTGGAAGATCCGGCAAAGTGGATGCGTTCCAGAGGGGCAGGAAGTTATCGTTCCACAGGAGATATTTTTGATGTACCGAAGAGCTATCGGGATATTTTCACTTCACAGGTGGAGAACATCGAGGGAAATGCACCGGGATGCTATAACGATATGGATATGCTGATTGTTGGCATGCATGGAAGCGGTAATGTGGGTATTGGAGGATGTACCGATGAACAGTATCTGCAGCATTTCGCTATGTGGGCATTTCTTGGTTCCCCGCTCATTATAGGTGCGGATATCCGCCGGTTGGATGAGGTAAATAAGGCAACGCTTCTGAAAGAAGGACTTATTTCCATACATCAGGATCCCGATTGCAGACCTGCATTTGTCATAGGAAAGGTGGAAGGCCAGAAGTATACTTTGGGAAAACTCTTGTCCCATAACCGTGTCGCTTTCGCTTTTTTCAATGTCGGCACGAAGGATGACTGGGGACAGAATATGAGCATTTCCTTTGATGATCTTGGAATCCATTCAGAGTCCGGAGCGGGACTGAAACTGACGGATGCTGTCACGGGTGAAGATTATGGGGTGTTCTATGATGGCTATCATGTGAAGCTTGCTCCGGATCAGTGCAGGATACTGACCGGTGAACTGGTAACTGCGTAATGGAAGAGTTCTGTATGTGCTGTGGTAAGGAACTTAGCCGTGATGAAATCGCTCTTCATAGGAAACTTTATAACAGAGCAGCAACGAGGTTCCTGTGTATTTCCTGCTCCAGTCAGTATCTTCAGGTGAGTGAAGAGCTTCTTGTTGAAAAGATGACGGAATTTAAGGAGATGGGATGTACTTTATTTGAGAAGAAATAAAACAAGACGGAAAGCTTGTGAATAAGCTTTCCGTCTTGTTTTATATATAACACTGAAAATTCTAACAAAAGATGAGTTAAAAGCAGCAAAAATAGTTTATAAATTCACATATTCAAATTTTAACAATTCAAATCAAATAATCAATATATACAAATAAAACAGATATAACTATGATAAAAACAACAAACAAAACAAAGGGAGGAAAGAGGTATGTCAAATAGCATAGCAGTTTGTACAGATAATAAAAAACTGCAAAAAAGTTTTCATCGGGTTGCACCCAAGTTGAACTCCCGAGTTGAACTAACTATTCAGTTATCTTTTATTCTAATATCAGATATGATATAATGAAGCAAAATCACTTGCTTGCAAGTGTGATTTTGTGAAATGCATTGAGTGAGCTATGCTCACGATATAATACAGTGAACGATACTAAAGGAGAGTGAACCTATATGATACAGAAAAAGAAATTCGTAAAAACCTTCCGCAACACGAAAACCGTGCAGTTAGTTCTTCTACTGCTGTTGGAGGCCGCATATGTTCTGGTTCTGACCATGCATCCTGCACTGGGCACAAAGCTTTTCGAAGACCGGACCCTCTTTATCTTATGCACACTTTCCTGGATTCTCGCATTATTTAATCTGATATGGCTGTTATATGATTTCTATAAATTGCGCACCTTTGCGGAGGAGAGCCATGCGCTGAACCGTGCGGCTTTCCTGGATCATCTGACCGGCATCCCCAACCGGCACGGTCTGGATGTGGTCTTTGAGACCTACGACTCTCCGGAATCTCTGGCTCATGTGGCCTGCTACATGGTCACCATCACCAATCTGAAAGAGGTCAATCAGACCATGGGACATGTGGTCGGTGACCAGATGTTGAAAGATTTTTCCGGAATTCTGGAAAGTGTCGGTGATGCTTTCGGTGTAGTGGGCCGTAACGGTGGTAATGAATTCCTGATGATCGTCAATCACGGTTCCCATGATACCATGGAATATTTCATCGAAAGTCTGGATCAGCAGTTAAAAGAATACAATGAGGAGCACAGCAATGCTCCGATTCAGATCCAATATGCTTATATTCTGAACGAAGAGGCGCACGCCGAGTATTTTTCCACCTTACTCACAGAGACCTATAACAAGCTGCACGCCTAAGGAACCCGTTAACGCAACAGTGAGACGAACGCATGAAAGACTTGAATATTCCTTACATTGCCGGTCTAGTGATCCGTGCCCAGCATAGCGACTCGGATGCCTTCGCAGAATTGTATGCTCTTACCTATAATAAAGTGTACAACTACACCAGACATTATCTGCGGGATGCATTTTTAGCGCAGGATGCCATGCAGGAGGTCTACATACTGGCTTTGAAAAATATCGGAAAACTGAATGATCCCACCGTTTTTATCGCCTGGCTGAACCGCATCTGCTTTCATGTCTGTTATGATATGGCTCAGAAGAATCGCCCGCAGAACGATTGTCAGGTACTAAGCCAGGAGATTCTGGATATTATTCAGGATCCTCACCTGGATGCCAACCCGGAACTGCACTACCAGCAGAAGGATGAATATTCCCGACTGACAGAAGCCCTAGAGCAGCTGCCCTTTAATGAAAAACAGGTACTGATCATGCGTTATTATAACGACATGAAGCTGGAAGAAATCGCTGCCGCCATGGAGATCAGCCGTAGCAGCGTCAAACGTTACATTGCCTCCGGACAGGAGCATCTGAAAGATAGCATGAAAGGATAACAGAATTATGTTTTTTCATAAAAAGAACCGCTATGAACTGGACATGACGACTGCCAACAATGCGTTGCAGAATATCCTGTCCACCTGTAACCAGCCGGTCAATACCATTCCCTTCGACAAGCTGGTTCTTCGCAAAAAAATCAATGCCGCCTCTTATAACAGGCTGATCATCGCCACGGCACTGATCTTTGTACTGACCTTTTTGTCCCCATTAGCCATCATCCCTCTCTCCGAGCTGAACGAGCGGCTGTTTTCCCCCACACCTGCAGTGCTTACACTGGATTATGTGGAAAATAATATTTTAAGTCTGAAATTCACCGGTGAAAATATTCTCTACAAAGAAGCTTTCATGGAGACTTTGTCCGGAGAGATCATAGCACCGCTCTCGGTAGACAGTTCCAAGGGTGTGATCAACTTCCCGTTTCTTTCCGAGGAAGCCAATATTTATGTTCCCGTAAAAAACGGTGAGCCCCTTCACCTGCTCTTTACGCCCGATCATGTAACAGGAATGGATGAATAACAACAGGATGTAACGATTTTTATGCGGATACCAAAATCATCTGCGCTACTGCGCATTTTGTTAATTACATATTGCACGACCCTCAGTCTGTGTGCCTGCGGATCCGGCTCTGACAGCACCTCCGTAATGGCATCTGCAGCAGATCCTGTCGTGGAACAGCCTGCCGCTTCCCAGTCATCCCCCGACACGGATGACGCACAGCCTGCCGTACCTTCCGCCGAAGCAGAATCTTCCGCCCCTGCCGTTCCTCTGCGGGATGCCACTCCTGTCTGTCTCGTGCCGCAGGCCGACGGCATCACAACGGCTTCCAATGATGTGGCCGTCATTGACTATTCCCATATGTCCGATGGCTATGTCTGTGCCAATTATACGGGCACCTGTCCTAAAGTCAAGCTGCGTATCACCGGTCCGGACACTGTTGTTTACACTTATGATCTGCACGGAGGAGGATATGAGACCTTTCCCTTATCTTCGGGGGACGGATATTATGATGTGACGATCTATGAGAATATTTCGGGTACGAATTACGCCACCTGTCTGTATGCCGACCTGGAGGTACAGATTACGGATGCATTCAGCCCCTTTCTCTATCCCAACCAATACGTGAATTTTACGGCAGACAGCAAAGTGGTTGCCAAAGGACAGGAGCTCGCCGAAGGTGCCTCCTCGGATCTGGAGGTGATCACCCGGGTCTATGACTATATTACACAGAATATCACCTATGACTATGACAAAGCTTCGGATCCTCCCACCGGCTACACCGCTGATGTGGATTCGATTCTTACTTCCGGTACCGGCATCTGTCTGGACTATGCTGCAGTGATGGCAAGTATGCTGCGAAGCCAGCGGATTCCCACCCGTCTGGAAGTCGGCTATGCCCAGGATGCCTACCATGCCTGGATCAGTGTCTACACTGCTGATACCGGCTGGCTGAACGGCATTATCGAATTTGACGGTAATGTCTGGACACTGGTAGATCCTACTTTCGGTGCCAACACGGATGACAAGACACTGAAAAAATTCATCGGTGACGGCAGTAATTATATCCTTCAGAAAATGTATTAGTGAAAGGGAAAACGACATGAAGACCACAGAGAAAAAACTACTTTCCAACGAAGAGATCGCTTCTTTTTGCAGTCAGGCTGCCATGCTGTTTCAGGCAGGGATTCCTCCTGTGGAAGGAATGTCGATCCTGCAGAGCGATGCACAGTCTCCCGAAGGCAAAGCAATCTTTGATGAGATCCTTACGGTCTGCCGACAGGGAGAAAGTTTTCATAAGGCACTGGAAGCCACAGCAGTTTTTCCCGATTACTGCCTGCATATGATCACTCTCGGTGAAGAATCCGGTAATCTCGATGTATGTATGAGTTCTCTGGCAGATTATTATGAAAAAGAAGATGCCATCGCCAATAGTATCCGGGATGCTGTGACATATCCTTTTATCATGATCGCCATGATGGCCGCTGTGATCGTAGTCCTGGTCAGCCGCGTCATGCCCATCTTCGAACAGGTCTATGTGGAGCTGGGTAGTGAGATGACCGGTTTTGCCGCATCTCTCCTGCATCTCGGCAACCATCTGAACCGCTATTCCTTTATTTTTGTAAGTATACTCTGCATACTGTTATTGCTGTATCTTTTTGCTACCAGAACCCAGACCGGTAAACGTACCACAGCCCGTTTTCTGAACTGGTTCCCACTGACGAGACGTTTTTATGAAAGTGTGGCCTGCGAACGCTTTGCCAGTGGTATGGCACTGACTTTAAGCAGCGGTATGGATACCTACTCCAGTCTGGACATGGTGGCTGCTCTGGTAGGCAATGAAAAAATGAAACAGAAGATTTTGATCTGTAAAGAAGCCATCAATGCCGGTGCCAATTTTGCGGAAGCCCTGATAGACGCAGACATTTTCAATCACCTGTATTCCCAGATGGTATCTGTTGGCTTCCGCAGCGGTAACGTGGACGTGGTTCTGAAGAAAATAGCGGACCGGTACGAGGAAGATACCAACCGCAAATTACAGTCCATTATTGCCATTCTGGAACCAACACTGGTCATTATCCTGTCGTTGATCGTTGGACTGATCCTGTTATCGGTCATTCTGCCTCTTATGGGTATCATGACCAGCATCGGATAGGAGTGCGATACTATGAATCGTTTTGAGCAAAAGCATATATCCTTCGGGCGCAGACTTCTTTTTCTGCTTCCTGTTCTGGCCTTTCTGATCTTGTTTGTTCTTTTTATACGGGGGGTCAGCTCCGTCAGTGAGTCCACCCTGAGCAAGCAGCAGGAAAGCCTGGAGACTGCATTGGAACGCAGTATTTCCCAATGCTATGCCGTGGAGGGCTCTTATCCCCCCTCCCTGGAATATCTGAAGCAGCATTACGGACTGTTGTATGATGAAGACAGTTTCTTGATTGACTATGAATACTATGGCAGCAACCTTCTTCCGGAAGTCACTGTACTTCGCCGGACCGGTGCCAGGTAAAGGAGTTTCTGACGTATGAACCAAAAGAAGCAGGAAAAACATTTTATTGTGGATATCTTGTTCGTTCTGGCATTATTCGGTGTATTCGCAGTCTCTGCACTGGCTCTTGTCACGATCGGCGCAGACGTATACCAGCACACCGTGGAAGATATGAGTGTCAATTACGAAAGCAGAGCGGCCGTTTCCTATATCATGGAAAAAGTCCGTCAGAACGATACTGCAGACAGTGTCTCCCTGACTACTCTGGAGGATGTTCCGGCGCTCTGTATGCTTTCCAGGATTGGAGGAGATACTTACTGCACTTACCTCTATCTCTATGACGGACATTTAAAAGAGCTTTTTATGCGGGAGGATGCTTCCCTCGGCGGCCAGATATTGCCTGCCGGTACGGACATTATGGAGTTACAGGAATTTTCCTTATCCTATGCCAAAAATGATCTGATCCAGGTATCTCTGCGAACAGCCTCAAATGCTGCCCATACGTTTTATATTCATGTACACTGTAATACTACTGCCGAATAGTAACCGTACAGAAAGGATTTCGAATTTATTATGAAACATTCCAGATCCAGTTTGTTTTTAATGGAAATGATCATAGCGATCCTGTTTTTCTCTCTGACCAGTGCTGTCTGTATTCAATTGTTTACCAGATCACATCTTTTGAGTACGCAGACGGTAAACCAGAATCATGCAGTCATCCAGGCGCAGAATCTGGCAGAGTCCTATCTCTCTCTGGAGGGCGATATGGCTGCCATACAGAATCTGTTCTCCCCTTCGGAGCTGACTGATGATAATACGCTCTGCCTTGCTCTGGATGCCGACTGGGAACTATGTTCCATGGCGGACTCCGCCTGCTTTCTCGCAGAGCTTAAGAATACACCGGCAGGAGAAACCGGTATCATGGAAGCCGAGATTACGGTTTCTGCTGTCTCCTCCCCGGAATCTCCTATTTATACACTTTCTGTGATGCATCATACCGCAGAAAGGAGGGGTTCCCATGAATAAGTCTTCCAGAAAAACTCAGTTTGGTATGAATATCGGATCTGCCTCTATTTTGCTGGTATTCGTGATTCTCTGCCTGGTTTCTTTTGCAGTACTGTCAATCGTCAGTGCCAATGCTGATAGCAAGCTCAGTACCCGTGTACTGGAGCGTACCACAGCTTACTACTCTGCCTGCAATCAGGCAGAACAGTCCCTGGCGGGTATGGATAAGACGTTGCAGCGTATGTATGAAGCCAGTGACAGTGAAGAAGCTTATTTTGCTTCTGTAGGCCATGGGAAATCCTATGTGATCCCTATTTCCGACTTACAATCCCTGCAGGTGACCATAGAAATCCTGTACCCGACATCTGAGGAAGATCCCTTTTATCAGATCACAGCCTGGCAGGTGCTCAATACAGACGAATTAAAATAGAGCATGCCCCTGTCGGGGTATGCTCTGTTATTTTTCCTTTTGCTGTCAGGACTTAAGCCTGATTTAATTCTTCTACCGTCTCGGATAATCTCCTGATATCTTCGTTCAGCTGCTTCAGATTATCCAGATTCCTCTGATTCAGTTCCAGCGTATTTTGTGCATTGGCTGTTACCTCCTCAGTGGATGCACTGATGGAACTTACAGAATCTACCAATGCTTTCTTGGATGCCTGCATCTCTTCCATGGAGCGCACGATCTGCTGATAATCAGAATCCATGGATTCCGATGCCTGGGTAATTCTGTCAAAGAGTTTTTCGGTATCGTCTACCAGACTATTCTGTCTGGCAAATACCTCCGACAGCTGATTCATATCTCCCGTCACCTTCCGGGAACCGTCATTGATGCCCTGAATCTCTCTGCGGATCTTCTCCAGAGATTCGTTGGTCTGCTCTGACAGGTCTCTGATCTCTCCGGCTACTACGGCAAAGCCGCGGCCGGCTTCCCCGGCACGGGCAGCCTCTATGCTTGCATTTAAGGAAAGCAGATTGGTCTGTCTTGAAATATTGTCGATCAGTCCAACGATCTGGTTGACATTCTGGATCTTCTCCATCAGTTCATTCATTGCTGCTGTAGTAGATGCAGAAGTGTCCGCTGTCTGCTTTGCGGATAATCCCAGCTGTTTCACATTTTCTGTCCCGCTTTCAATGGCGGTCAGAGTATCTCCAAGACTGTTATGGAAGTCATCTACTGTCTCCTGAATGGAATCCATATCCTGACTCATAGCATCAATATAGCGTATCTCTTCCTGAACTGCCTCTGCGGCAGCAGTGGTTCCGGCACATACCTGCTCCATAGCCTCTGTGGAGGACACGGACGCAGTGCGTAGATTCTCTGTTTTCTGCAGGATATTTTCAGAGTTTTCTGCTGTATTCTCTGCCACCTTACGAATCTTCCCCAGAACCTCTTTCCGTCTCTCATGAGTTGCTTCGATCTCATCCATCTTCCGTTTTGTCATACCGGAATCAATATAACTGATCAGGCTTCCGTACAGTGCGATCAGGAATACTGCTGCCAACTGGATCTCAATATCAATCATAGGCACCGATTCCAAGGCGCCTGTTGCTTTCGCATATCCCAGATAGCCAATATTGCATGCCATGACTCCAATGCTGTAACAGGTCGTATATTTCCACTTGTGGAACAACGGGAAGATCATCAGTATCGGGATCATGTATACATACGTCATAGTCGTATTCCCTGTAAACAGCACAAAGATATATACTACAAAATAACTGATCGGCAAAAGATATTTTACCGCTTCCGATTCCGGATTTCTGGTCTGTATCACAATATCTATCACTGCAGGAATGATCAATAGAAGCATGAAAACAACCGTATATGCTGCTGTACGATTGCCTTTTATCAATTCTACCAGATAAGCTGCTCCCAACACACTGGAAATAAAAACATAGGCAAGTAATACACAACGGTTAACCGTTCTCTTCTCTGTCAGTTTTCCATGTCCGTCAATAATCATAAATTCCCCCACCCTTTACTTTTGTATTTTAGACATAATATCATTATCTTCTTTGCTTTTTTTCCTGTCAAGTTTTCCCTTACAGATACTGGATTTTTATTATTATGCCTAATAATGGGATTCATTTTTTGTGTATTTTAACAGATACATTATGCTATTATGTTCAATAAAAGAGGAGAGTTCCCGTCATGCAGGAAATCTCCTCTTTCATTTATTGTCTGATTTTATGATGTCAGTGTCAAAAGCACCCGGCTTTGATGCCTACGGATTGTACCGGTTTTACTGATTATCAGTGTCTGCTCCCACTTCCACAGTTTCTGCTTCTGTGTTCACATCCTCATTCAGTTCTGCACCTTCTGCATCCAGTTCGCTTCCGTCGCTCAGGTTCAGTTCTGCATCGTCACCGTACATATCACCACCGAAATCAATGGTCTCTACGGCGTCGGTGCTCAATCTGGTATTACGATATCTCTTCATACCGGTTCCTACAGGAATCAGCTTACCGATGATAACGTTCTCCTTCAGACCGATCAGATTATCTACCTTACCCTTGATCGCAGCTTCTGTCAGAACCTTGGTGGTCTCCTGGAAGGATGCTGCAGACAGGAAGGAATCGGTTGCCAGTGCTGCCTTGGTAATACCCAGAATGATGCGCTTTCCTTCAGCAGGCTCTTTGCCTTCTGCGGTCAGCTTCTCGTTCATCTCTTCGAAATCCAGAACATCTACCAGGGTTCCGGGCAGGAACTCGGTATCTCCGTTATTCTCGATACGAACCTTCTTCAGCATCTGGCGTACCAGGACTTCGATATGCTTATCTGCGATATCTACACCCTGAAGACGATATACACGCTGTACTTCGCGAAGCATGTAATCCTGTACGGCACGGATACCTTTGATCTTCAGCAGATCGTGAGGATTTACACTACCTTCGGTCAGCTCATCACCGGCCTCCAGTACCTGTCCGTCAACTACCTTGATACGGGAGCCGTAAGGAATCAGATATGCCTTGGTCTCACCGGTTTCTTCATTGGTGATCACAACCTCACGCTTCTTCTTGGTATCACGGATCTCCGCCTTACCGCCGAACTCTGCAATGATCGCAAGTCCCTTAGGCTTTCTGGCCTCGAACAATTCCTCGACACGGGGAAGACCCTGTGTGATATCATCACCTGCGACACCACCACTATGGAAGGTTCTCATGGTCAGCTGGGTACCGGGCTCACCGATAGACTGTGCAGCGATGATACCAACTGCTTCACCTACCTGTACGGCTTCACCGGTTGCCATGTTGGCACCGTAACATTTTGCACAGATACCAACGTGAGAACGGCAGGTCAGGATCGTACGGATCTTCACTTCCTCAATAGGCTCACCCTGTGCATTGACGCCAACGCTTAAGATCTTGGCAGCACGGCTGGGAGTGATCATGTGGTTATGCTTTACGATCATGTTACCGTCTTTATCATAAATATCCTCGCAGGAATATCTTCCTGTGATTCTGTCTTTCAGGCCTTCAATGGTCTCTTTACCATCCATGAATGCCTTGACTACCATACCGGGAATCTCAGCCTGACCCTCGCAACAGTCTACTTCACGGATAGAAAGCTCCTGAGATACGTCAACCATTCGTCTGGTCAGATAACCGGAGTCTGCGGTACGCAGAGCGGTATCGGACATACCTTTTCGTGCACCATGTGCGGACATGAAGTATTCCAATACGTCCAGACCTTCACGGAAGTTTGACTTAATGGGCAGCTCGATGGTCCTACCTGTGGTATCCGCCATCAGTCCACGCATACCTGCCAGCTGTTTGATCTGCTGACTGGAACCACGCGCACCGGAATCTGCCATCATGAAGATGTTGTTGTATTTATCCAGACCGGACAGCAGTACGTCAGTCAGCTCTTTATCGGTCTCGTTCCAGGTCTCTACAACGGCACGATAACGCTCTTCCTCAGTGATCAGACCACG
>ULXU01043381.1_pt1 | contig 48015 bp, 47 predicted proteins | sample 1961521 | NCBI WGS metagenome assembly ULXU01 (sample SAMEA4835845, study PRJEB28245) | human gut metagenome | biome: gut microbiome; material: fecal sample | place: Denmark | collected 2008
GCATTCGCAGAACGCAGTTTTGCATGGCTCTGAATAGTTACTACAAGACATTATATAAACAATTCAATCACAAACACCAGCACGCAGCAGATCACGGATACCGGGAACAATCCGGCGCCGAGCCATGCGGCAACGATTCCGGCAATGAGGGCCACCAGTCCGGAGATGGGGGTCTGGGTAGCATGGATGATGGCCGGGAAGGTCATGACAGCCAGTGTTACGTAAGGTACATAGTACAAAAAAGACTGGATAAACTGATTTTTGATCGGCTTACGGATCAGTGTCAGGGGTAAGACACGGATCGTATAGGAGACGGCGGCCATAACGGCAATATAGAGATAATTATTCATTTACGTTGTCTCCTTTCTGTATGGACTCAACGGTTTCCGCAGCAGTACTTTCTGTGTCCTGCTTTACCGGGAACAGGATCGCTGCGGCACCGGAGATGATCACGGTCAGCAGGATGGTTCTCGTACCTTCCGACAGGGACGAGATCCAGGGCAGATAATTGCAGGCAAAGCTCAGTGCGAAGCTGATCGCTACCAGAGCAGCCACAATCTTGCTTTTTCTGGCAGGCGGAATGATGATGGCCAGGAACATACCGTATAATGCAACGCTCAGAGCACTGACAGCCCGGAGGGGCAAGGCGTTTCCGGCGATAATACCGCAGGCGGTTCCTCCGGCCCAGGCAGGCGCAGCCAACAGGATCGCACCGTAAGTATAGTACGGATTCAGGATACCGGGTCTTGCAATGGTAATGCCGAATAGTTCATCTGTGACATCATAAGCGATGATCAGCCTGTGGAAAAAAGGAGTATTCGGGGAAAATTTCTGTGCCAGAGCGCAGCTCATGAGTAGATATCTGGCATTGGCGATCAGGGTGATGATAGCAACCTCCAGATACGAGGCCTGTGCCGCAATCAGGGTAAAGGCAGCGTATTCTCCCGCAGAAGCGTTATTAAGCAGACTTGCCAGAAATCCCTGCATGGGAGTAAACCCTGCATGTCTTGCGGCAATTCCCAAAGAAAATGACACCGCAAAATATCCCAAAGCAATGGGAAAGCCGTCCCGCATACCGTCGCAGAAGACTTTCCTGCTGAATTTATCATTCATAATTATGATTCCTCATCTTTCTGTAAGGCGCCTTTTGGCGCATATGTCCTATTATAACGCACATGGGGGCGGGAGAAAAGGATGAAAATTAATGAGATAGGCAGGGGAAACAGAGTATATTTCTGCATTTTTCACATAAACATGAAATAAATAAGTCCGTGGGGTGGATCGGATATGAAAAAAGAAGGGAGTCGGTGGAAAACCGGTGAATACAGAAAAGAGAGCAGATATATCGGAATTCTACTGGCAGTCATGCTATGGATCTTGTCATTTGCCGGATGCGGATTCTCGCAGAATGAAAAAATAAAGCTTCGTGATCTGGATTTTACAGTGCTCAGCGAAGGAAAAATACCGGAGGAATTGAAGACGGTAATTGCCGAAAAAGGAACAGAACCGTTTAAACTGACTTACAGCGATAACAATAATCTCTATATCAGCATCGGTTACGGTGAACAGAAGAGCGGTGGCTACAGCATTGCGGTGGATGCGTTGTACCTGACGGACGATGCCATCCATGTCAGCACAAGTCTCTTAGGACCGGATATCACCGGACAAAAAGAAGGCGCAGGGAAACCCTCCACGCCTTACATTGTATTAAAAACAGAGCTTTTGGACAAAACGGTAATCTATGAATAGCTGAGAAAACCATACATATCATTGGCAGCGTCCCTGCAGATAACTGCAGAAAGTAGCTGCGGCCCGGCTCTGGCTGCGGCTCTTGTCCCACAGCATTTTCACTTCCCGGGGCGGCAGCGGCACATTTAAGGTCAGAGGAACAAGACTGCCGTTTTCAAAAAAGGGCGCTGCCAGAGGCTCCGGTACAAAACCGACCCCAAGATTGTTCTGAAGCAGCGGAATCACCAGGTCAGCGGTGGCTACCTCCATGGCGGGCTCATAGTCCAGATGCTGTTCGATGAACACCTTACGGTAATATTCATAACTGGCGGTGCCGTATCCCAGCCCTATGATGGAATGCAGCCGGAATTCTTTCAATGTCATGGGACGGTCAGACAATGCTGTATATTCGGAGCCGCCGACGGGAACTTCCCGGAACGTCATCAGATCTCCACAGGCCAGCGTATCATGGAGTTCAAACGGCGTCGTCACGACAGCCAGATCCAGTCGGCCGTTTCGCAGAGCTTTCAGAATCTCCGGCGTGGTATTGTTCTGGATACGTATTTTGATCTCCGGATAGCTTTGCTGAAAGTCATGTAGATTCTGCAGCAGGAATAAATGCAGGGCAGTCTCGGTGACACCCAGTTCAATGGTGCCGCTGCACAGATTCTTATCCCGGCACAGTTCCGCCTCTGCATCCAGCAGGTGCTGACAGGCAATGGACACATGGGCATAGAGACTTTTTCCTTCCTCGGTCAGCTTTAACCCTCTCGGTTCACGGAGGAACAGGCGGCAGTCCAGCTGATCTTCTAACAGGTGAATGATGCGGGTGACATTGGGCTGGCTGCTTTTTAAGACCATGGCAGCTTTGGTGATATTTTCATATTTTGCTACATAATAAAAAATTTTGTAATATTCAAAACTGATATCCATATAAAAATGATATACCTCACATATAAACTATATATTTTTCGTATCTGTCCGGATATAGTATAATATATGGTTGAAAAAAAGTAAACAGTGGGAACAACGCTTCGGGCGTCCATGTATTCGCAGATTATCTGGAGGAGGATAGATTGCCGTCAGAAATACGGCTGCAAGGATCTGATCAAGCTCGAAGGAGAGACCCTGCCGGAACGATTGGATGTTCTGTGGTATCTGGACAGCCAGATCACCCTGATCGTGATCTGGGACGGACAAGTCGTAAAAAAGTATCACCCGGTTCCTGCACAAAGACTGGTAAATGTGATAAAATGTAAAAATCCCCGTTGTATTACCAGTATAGAGACGAATTGCGACCACATCTTTGAATTGTCGCTCTCCGGAAGATATCGTTGCTTATACTGTAATCAGGAGATGCCTGTAGGGAGATAACAGTACGTAGCTTTGTGTCACAGGCTCAAAGCATGGGGTTACTGAAAGGAATGAGAATTTATGCAGCGTAAATTACACGGACAGATGTCAGAGTCGTTTCTGATCGCCGGGATCTTGTCGGTCTCCGGCGGTTTGCAGGATGCCTATACTTATATGTACCGGGGAAAGGTATTTGCCAATGCCCAGACGGGTAATATCGTATTACTGAGTCAGAATCTGGTGGATCGGAATTGGTCAGCGGCGCTGCGTTATTTTTCTCCGCTGTTATTCTTTGCATTGGGAGTAGCGGTATCGGAAGGAATTCATATGCGATATCAAAAGGCCCAGAGGATCCACTGGCGTCAGCTGGTACTGGCCATAGAGATACTGTTGTTGTTTGCCGTGGGATTTTTCCCGAATAAGATGGATCTGCTGGCCAATGCCATGGTATCTTTTGCCTGCGCCATGCAGGTACAGGCTTTCCGTAAGGTGAATGGTTATGCCTTTGCCAGCACCATGTGCATTGGCAATCTGCGCAGCGGCATGGAATCCTTGTGCGCTTACGGAAAGACGAAGGACAAAAAGGTCTTACGGAAGTCCGGTAACTATTTTGGAATCATTTTCCTGTTTGCCATCGGTGCGGCACTGGGCGGACATATGATCGGCTACATAGGAGCGAGGACCATCTGGATCTCTTGTATCATTTTACTGCTCAGCTTCCTGTGCATGTTCATTAAGGAAGAGAAGGAAGAACATCCCGAGATCGTGCAGGAGGAACAGGAGATTCGTGAAAACCTACAAAACATCCGCAAAGAAGCAAAAGATGTGGAACACATTCTGGAGGATGATATCCGCTCCCAGATCGAGAAGAAAAAATAACAGTGTATGAGCTACAATCAAAAAGGCCTTCGGTAGAAAAATCTGCCGGAGGTCTTTTCGTTAAAATATATTACAGTGCTTCCACATCGGTTCTCAACGCACCGGTCATCTCCTGAACGAACGTGGTCTGGGAGGAGATCTCTTCGGTATTGGCGGCAATGGTTGCCACTTTCTCCGTCATCTCGTTCATGCGGGCTACCAGCTCCTCGATGGAACTCATGCTTCCAGCTACCTTTGGCAGGATCGCTTCCGCTTTTTCACTGTTCTGGGACAGCAGTGTCTTAGTGGAGTCGGAGAGCTGTCTGATCTCTTCCGCTACCACAGCGAATCCACGCCCATGTTCTCCGGCACGGGCAGCCTCGATGGAGGCGTTCAGTGATAGGAGATTGGTCTGACCCGCAATGGAGGAAATATCCGCATTGCTCTGCTTGTAGACGTTAATAAAGTCAGAAATCGTACCCAGGGACTCATTCAGTTCATTGCACAGATTGGAAATGGACTGAATGTGCTGGGCCAGCGTGGTGGCCTCATTGGCAGAGGCTTCATTGGCAGTATTCAATTCACTGATATTGTCACTGAGTGTCACGAAACGCTCTGTGATATCAGCCAGCTTCTGTTGATGGATCTCCTGCTCTGCCTTTTCCTGCTCCCGCAGATGTGTGATGGTCCGGGTCTCTTCTTCTGCAAGGCTGCGGACATAATGAACACAGTTTTCCTTAATATTTACGTTATTGTGAATCGCACGGACCATATTTTTACAGGTGGAATAACCACAGGATTCGCAGTCACGGTGCTGTTCTTCACAGGTGGTCTTGTTCATGCTGTCAAAGATATCTTTCATCTGCTGCTCGGAAGGCTCTTTGATGGTGACCGCCTTGTTGGTATAGTGGCGGATAAAATCATCCAGTTTCAGACCGGAGAAAGCCGCCATGAGATTCTGCAGGCGCCGGGCGGGTATCTCCTCTACCGCCCAGGGACTCTTACTCTTTTTTCCAAAAGGCCTTTTTCCGGTGCTTTGTTCCAGTTTGGAGTTACGCATTTTGGACAGGGTCAGCATCACATCATCCGTATTGCGTTCCGGGTCGGTGGCAGTACCATAGATACAGCCCTTGGAGCAGTTCAGGATATCCACCATGAAAGGTTCCTGTTTGTGCTGCTTGATGCGTTCGGCATATTCTTGCAGATAGTGGTAAGCTTCGTGTTCGCCCTCCACCTGGCGGACAATTTGCTCCTTGCCCAGAAAATGTTCTACATTTTCTCGCAGTCCCCCGGGCATGGGATAGAGGGAACCGAGACCGTATTCCAGTTCGTCTGTGTAGGGTGCACAGGAATTGTACCCACTGCCGATTTTTTTCATTAATTTCTCAAAGGTCACATTATAGGACACGTAACCGCCGCAGTTGGGATCAGTGATCTCCATCTTCTTGGCAATGCAGGGACTGATGAAAGCAATCTCATCCGTGACATTCATGTATTTTTTCATGTAGATTGCGGTACACATCATGGGACTGTGTACGGGAACCAGACGTGGAATCAGCTCCGGAATGTATTTCTCCACATAAGTCACCACAGCAGGGCAGGGCTGGGAAATGCCGCCGGTGAAATTGTGCTCCGTGATGTATTTTAAGTATCCCCAGGTGGTGATATCCGCACCGAAGGATACACTGCAGATGTGATTCACACCTTTCTTCTTCAGGTACCCTAAAACTTTCTGATATTCTGCCGGGTAGTTTGCGAGGAATGCGGGAGCCAGGATCACAGAGATCTTTTTCCCGGAAGCCAGGTCCGCAAAAAACTTATCCGTATCATCATAGAAATCTCTCGCCTGATGAGGGCAGGCATCAAAACAGGCTCCACAGGCAATACATTTGTCACTGTCTACCATTACATTACCGGCTTCGGTCGCAATATTGGCAGTGAGTACAGGGCAGGAACGTACACACTTATTGCAGCCTGTACAGGAATCATTGGTATATACTAATTCCATCTTTCGAATCTCCTTTTTGTGATCAGAATCACTATCATAAATGACATATTTTTTCAATATTTTACCATGTTATGACAAAAACTGCAATTCTGCGCAATCACACATTTGTGCAATAGTGTAAAAAAAGTCGTGAAGACTGGCGGCAAACAGCTCCTTATAGTATAATAGCAAAGATTGTGCGATAAAAATGTAAGGAGTGTTCAAAAATGACAGAGGTTAATAAGAATATAGATAACGGGAAAAACAAGCTGGGCTATGCGTTTTTCCAGATTCCTTCGGGGGAGACCTGGACACAGGTATTGTTTGCCGGAATGCGTTGATCGCTTTGGTTCTGGTGTGTATTGGTATCTGTATTGTCAATGTAAAAATAAACACCGGAAATAAAACGGCATAGTTAAAGCTTTAAAGCTTCATCCCGTATTTTACCAGATCAACCCGGTTATTGATCACCTCAATACCATCTGCCCGGAGACGGTTGGCCTGTTCGTCGGCACCACCGAAGGCAAAGGCACCGGAGAGCTCGCCTTTGGAATTGACCACACGGTAGCAGGGAATATGGTCGGGATCAGGGTTCTTGTGTAAAGCATTTCCCACTGCCCGGGCCATTTTCGGTTCCCCGGCCATAGCAGCGACCTGACCGTAGGTGGCAACACAGCCTTTCGGAATCTTTTTGACGGCTTCATAGATCCGCTTCGTAGGACTGCCGGTGACGAGATCATAGCTTTCTGCGATCATGCGCCGGATGTCCTTATCGGGGATCGAGCCGTCTAAAATAATGGTGTTCCAGTGTTCTTTGTTCTGATGGTATCCGGGAATCACTGAGGGAAAGGTGCTGCGCCAGAAATCCCGCCAGGCAGGATCTGTTTTCACATTCAGATTCAGGAAGCCATCCTTTTCATAAGTCCATAGAAAAGCTTTTTTACTGCCCTTCACGCGTACCAGCTGCCAGTTTGGATCGTGGAAGGGCATTTCCATATAAGTATCCGGAAAAGACAATCCGTATTTCAATGCTTCTTCTCTTGTTTTCATGCGGGCAAACCTCCTTTTTTTCTATTATAACACTCTTTTCTTTTCTATGAAAACATGATAAACTTTTCCGAGAAACAGTCGTGAAAGAGGGCTGCGCAGGCCCCGGAATGGAGAACAATATGATATTGATACATGATGGCTACATGATCGATCCTAAGTCGGGCAGAGAGGGCAATTATGATATCCTGATTGACAGCGACAAAATTGTAAAGATTGCGGAAAAGATAGAACCGAAGGGCAAAGTGATCCGGATCAATGCGGAAGGGTTATTAGTGGCTCCCGGGCTGGTGGATGTACATGTACATTTCCGGGATCCCGGCTTTACGGCCAAGGAAGACATCAACACCGGTGCTGCGGCAGCGGCAAGGGGTGGCGTGACCACAGTGGTACTGATGGCGAACACGAAGCCCACCGTGGACAGTGAGGAGACCCTGAAGTATATCCTGGAAAAGGGAGCGAAGACGGGGATCCATGTGACGACCTGTGCCAACGTGACCATGGGTATGCAGGGAAAGCAGCTGACGGATATGAAGAAGCTGGCAGCGGCAGGTGCTGTAGGATTCACGGATGACGGAGTACCTCTGCTGGATGCGGAGCTGGTACGTCGTGCCATGGAGATCTCTGCAGAGTTGGACATGCCTATCAGCTTCCATGAGGAAGATCCGAAATATATCGAGAATAACGGTGTGAACCGGGGAAAGGCCAGCGAGTATTACGGGATCGGCGGTTCCTCCAGAGAGGCGGAGATCGCACTGGTGGAACGGGATCTGAAGCTGGCGGAGGAGACCGGTGCCTGCATCGACATCCAGCATATCAGCAGCAAGGAAGCGGTGGAACTGGTGCGTCAGGCGAAAAAGCGATGCTCCAATATCCATGCGGAAGCCACACCTCACCATTTTACACTGACCGAAGATGCGGTGATCAAGTATGGTACGCTGGCGAAGATGAATCCGCCCCTGCGGGAGGAAGCAGACCGTCAGGCAGTGATCCGGGGACTGGTGGATGGCACGATCGACATGATCGCTACGGATCATGCACCTCATACCGCTGAAGAAAAAGCAAAACCGATCACAGAGGCCCCCAGTGGTATCACCGGACTGGAGACTTCTCTGACACTGGGAATTACGGAACTGGTGGATCAGGGGTATCTCACCATGAAACAGCTGTTGCGCCTGATGAGCACAAATCCGGCGGCCATGTATCATCTCGATGCCGGATATCTGGCGGAGGGAGGACCTGCGGATGTGATCCTGATCGACACTGCGGCAGAGTTTATCCCGGAGACCTATGCCTCCAAGGCAACAAATACTCCTTTTACCGGATGGAAATTAAAAGGTGAAGTGAAGAAGACCATCTGCGGTGGTAAGATCATATATCAGGGGCAGCAGGCATAGAAGAGATATAGCCTTGCAGAGGCGGTTTTGCGAATGGGGTTCTGAATAGTTACAAAGTGACGATATAGAAAAAGAAGAGAAAAGGACAATAACATGAAAAAGAAAATCGCAGCAACTGTGCTTTCCCAGAAGGAGATCGCACCCAGAATTTTTGACATGTGGATCGCTACAGATCTGGCTGAACAGGCGAAAGCCGGCCAGTTCATCGGTGTATACCCCAAGGACAGGAGTACTCTGCTGCCCCGTCCCATCAGCATCTGCCAGGTAAGCGACAAAAAGGATGCCCTGCGCATTGTGTACCGTATTGCCGGACAGGGTACCACAGAATTTTCCTCTTATTGCGAGGGTGATAGTGTGGAGATTCTGGGAACTTTAGGCAACGGCTTCCCCGTAGAGGCAGCGGAAGGCGAAAAAGTATTCCTCATGGGCGGCGGTATCGGTATTCCTCCCATGTTGGAGCTGGCAAGAGAGCTTCCGGCTTCCGCACAGAAGCAGATCATTGTGGGCTACCGTGATAACCAGCTGTTCCTAAAAGAGGATCTGGAACAGAACGGAACCGTATATATTGCCACGGAGGACGGCAGTGTCGGCACGAAGGGCAATGTCATGAATGCCATTGAGGCTAACGCTTTGCAGGCAGATGTGATCTTCGCCTGCGGACCGATGCCTATGCTCCGTGCTATCAAAAAATATGCGGAAGAAAAAGGCATCAAGGCCTATATCTCTCTGGAAGAGCATATGGCCTGCGGCGTAGGTGCCTGCCTGGGCTGCGTGGTAAAGACCAAAGAAGTGGATCATCATTCCCATGTGCATAATGCTAGAATCTGCACCGATGGCCCTGTATTTGACGCTGAGGAGGTAGAGATCTGATGAATACACAGACAACGATCGCAGGAGTTACTTTTAAAAATCCCGTAATGACAGCTTCCGGAACCTTTGGATCCGGTATGGAATATGAAGAATTTGTAGACCTGAACCGCCTTGGCGCAGTGGTGACCAAGGGTGTAGCCAATGTGCCCTGGGCCGGCAATCCCACTCCCCGGGTGGCAGAGGTGTACGGCGGCATGCTCAATGCCATCGGTTTACAGAATCCCGGCATTGATGTGTTCATGGAGCGTGACATTCCTTTTCTGAAAAAATATGATACGAAGATCATTGTAAACGTCTGTGGTAAAAGTGTGGAAGATTATGTGGACGTGGTGGAGCGACTGGGAGACGAACCGGCAGTCAGCATGCTGGAGATCAATGTATCCTGCCCCAACGTCAAGGAAGGAGCTATTGCTTTCGGACAGAAAGCGGACGCTCTGTACAACATTACATCTGAGCTGAAGAAGCATGCAAAGCAGCCCATCATCATGAAGCTGAGCCCGAATGTAACTGACATTACGGAGATGGCAAAAGCAGCGGAGGCAGCAGGAGCGGATGCCCTGTCCCTGATCAATACCATCACCGGTATGAAGATCGACATTCACCGCAGAAAATTTGCCATTGCCAACAAGACCGGCGGCATGAGCGGCCCTGCCATCAAGCCCATTGCTGTCCGTATGGTCTATCAGGTGGCACAGGCGGTACAGATCCCCATTATCGGTATGGGTGGTATTGCCACAGCGGAGGATGCCATCGAATTTATTCTGGCAGGTGCCAGCGCAGTCAGTGTAGGAGCGATGAATTTCGTGGATCCTTATACCACGGTAAAAGTCGTGGAAGGCATCGAGGATTACATGCGTACCTACCATGTAGAGAACCTGACCGATCTGATCGGTGCGGTACAGTAAGATACGGAGAACAGAATCCGGTATAAGTACACAGTGACCTTCATATATATAGATATATCTGTATATATGGAGGTCTGTTATTGTGGAGCTGATCAAGAAAAATATACATATGGATCGGGTAAAACGATCCACCGTCATGCAGTTTACCATGGAGGAGGACCTGAATCTTCCGGAGGATAAACCGGACATCAGTACTCTGAATCTGGAAAAAGGAGAAGTCGTCATCGAAGAGATCCGCCCCGGTACGGATGAAGTGACGGTGCGGGGAAAACTGGGGTATGCGATTCTGTACTATACCCAGGAAATGGGAAATAATCTGGTACTTTTAAGTGGGGCGCTGCCCTTTGAAGAGAAGATCCATATGGAAGGAACACTGCCATCGGATACGGTGGCGGTGAATGGAACCGTAGAAGATTTCACGGTAAATATGATCAATTCCCGGAAGCTGAATCTGCAGGCACTGCTGCTTCTCACGGCCCGGATCGAGGAGATCTACGATGAAGAGCTGCCCGTGGGAATCCAGGGAGACAGCACAGACAGTGGTGTGGAATACCGGATCGCTCCCATGGAAGTGACGCAGCTTGCCATCTGCAAAAATGATATTTTCCGCAAAAAAGAAGAGATTCCCTTACCATCCAGTTATCCGAACATCTATGAGATCCTCTGGAGCAATGTATCCCTGCGGGATGTGGAGTTTAAGCCACAGGAAGAACACCTGGCCATTCAGGGAGATATTCAGGTCTTTGTCCTCTACGAAGCAGAAGGGGACGACCCTTCGATCCGTTCCTATGAGACGACCCTTCCTCTGGACGGAACACTGGAATGTCAGGGATGCAGGGAAGAGCTGCTGCCGGATATCCGGTATTCGTTAGTAAGGCAGGAGCATGGACAGCCGGAACTGACGATCCAGCCGGATCTGGACGGGGAGGAGAGGATCCTTGGTCTGGAATGCACACTGGAATTGAATATCCGTCTCTATGAAGAGGAAGAAATTGATATTTTGCGGGATATCTACGGCGTGACCAAAGAGGTGATCCCGGATACCAGAGATGCCAGTCTGCGACAGCTGTTAGCAAGAATTACCGGGAAGACCAAGGTAACGGATCATCGTAAGACCGACGCTGCCTCCCCGATACTGCAGGTACTTCACAGCGAAGGAGCAGTGACCATCGATCATCAGGAAGTCACAGAGGAAGGAATCCGCCTGCAGGGCAGTATTGATCTTACCGTACTGTGTATTACAGAGAATGATGAGACGCCCTATGTGAGTACCCGGGAACAGATCCCGTATGAATATACTCTGAATGTGCAGGGCGTGACTGCGGCGGATCAGGCGGAGATACACAGTGAACTGGAACAGCTGCAGGTAAATCTGCTGGAGGGAGAGGAACTGGATGTGAAGGCTGTGCTGTCTTTTTCCACCACGGTAATGAAAAATATCCCATTGGAAGCCATCGAAGGGGTGGAAGAACAGGAAATCGACAGCAAGGTACTGGCGGGACTGCCCAGTGCGGTGATATATATTGCAGCGCCGGGGGATGATCTGTGGAGCATCGGCAGGAAATATCATATGCCGGTGAAGACCGTGAGGGAACTGAATGCGCTGGAAAGCGATGAATTGCGGGCGGGACAGAAGGTGCTGCTGGTAAAAGGTCTGGCATAATAATAGCTGGGAAAAGAAAAACCATGTTGCACATGGATGCGTTCTGCGGCATCAGTACAACATGGTTTTTCTATAGGGAAAGTCTGTCGATGATACGACATTATTCTTCTGTGGTCAGGCCTGCCTCTGCTGCCAGCTTGTCGAACTTCTCCATAACGGCATCGTAGGTTTTCTGGGAAATCTCGGGAAGAGAACCGCCCCAGGTCTTCTCAGCCTGTGCGTAGCCCTTCTTGAATGCTTCACGCATGGACTCGATCTTGTCGGGGTCACCGCCGGTCAGAGCATTGGCGAACTGGATGATACGATCAGAAGTCTGGTTCACACCCCAGTAGCCATCCTCGGCGATATCTGCCTGTGCCTGAGCCTTGGTAGCGGCATCTACGGTGAAATTGCCGGAACGTAAGAAGGACCAGATGTCATTGGCGTTGCCGTAGGTGTTCGCCTGCTTACCCATCATCTGCTCTACCAGAGAACGAAGCTGATTGGCACGGTTTTCCGCATCTGCCTTTAATTTGTTGACCAGATTGGTATCCGGTGTATAGGTTTTCTTCGTGGAAGAAGTCTTGGTATCAGTGCTGTGCTCATAGATGACACCGGTATCTTCTGCGGTAGTTGTAGTTTTTGCTTCCTCAGCGGAAGATTTTTCTTTTGCTGCACCTGTGCTGGCATAGCTGTAGGCTGCAGCGGCCTGGGTTGATGTAACTCCGTTTACACTCATAGTTTCCTCTTTTCCGGTACGGATCTGCTGTCCGTACCTGTTTGTCATCCTTGACGATACATGGTTTAACCTTCTGAAAATTTCTGGTTTCACTTGGTATATCGGTCCGGAATAGTGGATACTTTAGGTGCTTTCAAGAAAAATAGTGGAAAAAGCCGGGGAAAGAATTACACTCCATTGACAAAATACGCAGGATTGTATAAAATTAAGTACAATTATTGTATACAAGCTAACGTATTGGAGACAAAAATGAACGAATATCGGATAAAAGCGTATGCCAAGATCAATCTGGGTCTGGATGTGGTCAGAAGACTGGAAAATGGGTATCACGAAGTGAAGATGGTCATGCAGACCGTAGGCATTTATGATGTGCTGGATTTTCAGAGGACAGCCGGTGGAATCGTCATTACCACAGATTCGGGGGAACTTCCTACGGATGAGAATAATCTGATCTACAAAGCGGCAAAACTTATGATGGAAACCTATCATATCGGTGAAGGCGTGAAGATCCATTTGGAGAAGCATATCCCCATTGCAGCAGGAATGGCAGGCGGCAGTACGGATGCGGCAGCTACCTTAAAAGGCATGAACCGTCTGTTTGATCTGGGCTGTACGCTGAAAGATCTGATGGAACTGGGTGTGAAGATCGGTGCGGATGTTCCTTACTGCGTCATGGGCGGAACAGCTCTGGCGGAGGGCATTGGCGAGAAGCTGACACCGCTTGCTCCGGCACCGGACTGTTATGTACTGGTGGCAAAGCCCGATATCAATGTTTCCACCAAATATGTGTACGAACATCTGGACGCACAGGAGATCGTAAAACATCCTGATATTGACGGTATGGTGGAAGCTATTGCTGAGGAAAGCTTACAGGGAATTCTGGACAGGATGGAAAATGTGCTGGAGACGGTAACCGTCAGTGCTTATCCGGTGATCCAGACCATCAAAGACCGTATGAAGGACCTGGGAGCCATCAACAGTCTGATGAGCGGAAGCGGTCCTACGGTATTCGGTATTTTCGTAGAGAAGGATATGGCCCGCAGGGCATATGACAAATTAGAGGAGGAACAGCTGGCAAAGCAGATTTTCCTGACGGAATTCTGTGAGTAGTGCCAGAATAGAGGTATGCAGGATAATTTACAGGTGACAATGGATGAATTTCTGCCACTTAGAGATGTGGTATTCAATACTTTGCGGCAGGCCATTCTGACGGGAGAACTGAAACCCGGAGAGCGGCTGATGGAGATCCACCTTGCCAACAAGCTGGGAGTCAGCCGTACACCGATCCGGGAAGCCATCCGCAAGCTGGAACTGGAGGGACTGGTGACCATGATCCCCAGAAGAGGTGCGGAAGTAGCGCAGATCACGGAGAAGAGCATGAATGATGTGCTGGAGGTACGCCGGGCCATGGATGCGCTCTGTGTCGAGCTGGCATGTGACCGGATCACTCCGGAGGAATTACAGGATCTGAAAAAGGCATGTGATACCTTTGAAGCGGCAGTGAAGACCGAGGATATCAAACAGATCGCACAGGCGGACGTGGCATTGCACGATATTATTGTACAGGCGACGGGGAACCAGCGCCTGATCCAGCTGGTTCATAATCTGTCCGAGCAGATGTATCGCTATCGTTTTGAATATATCAAGGATTTCAGCCAGCATGAACGTCTGGTGGAGGAACATAAGGTCATCTATGAAAGCATCGTGAAAAAGGATAAAGAGACGGCATCGAATATGGCCAGGGTGCATATAGATAATCAGAAAAAATCAATCATCCGGCAGATCCGCCTGGAACGGGAGAAAAATAAATAGCTTTGCAAATGTATAATCTGTCCGGAAAGTGGTAATGATTTCCATAGAATGGAAAAGAAAATTTATGGAAATGGGAGACTGCTGATGGATAGATTATATGCTTTTTATGAAAAATACAGGAACGTAGGAAATTTACCGGGGACAAGGCTGTGGGACAGATTTATACAGGGAATCCGTATTCTGACTGTAGCGCTGGCCTGCTACGGCTGGTGGGGTGTGATCTACCCGGAACTGACCATGCTGCCGTCCACTTATGAGATCGTGTATGAAGAAACGGAAGCTGCGGAGGCAGAGACTGTACAGACCGGTCCGGAAGTGGTAGAATGGAATTCCGACAGTCAGATCTACTGGAAGATTCTGGAGGCGGATCCGGAGCAGATCCGGTTCAAGAGCAGATTGCTTACGATGTTAAAAAAATAAAAGGAGAAATCCCATGTATCAGGAGAAGGTTACTGCGCTGAAAAAGGATGCCCCCATCGGGGTATTCGATTCCGGTATCGGTGGATTGACCGTGGCCCGGGAGATCATGCGGCAGATTCCCAATGAGAAGATCATATATTTCGGAGATACGGCAAGAATGCCCTACGGCAGTAAGTCCAAGGAGACGGTGACCCGCTTTTCGAAGCAGATTGTACGGTTTTTGGAGACTTTTCAGGTGAAGACCATTGTGGTGGCCTGCAATACGGCAAGTGCCTATGCGTTGGATGAACTGGAAAAAGAGATTGATGTGCCGATCCTCGGGGTGATCAAGCCGGGAGCAAAAACGGCGGTAGAGGTAACACGCAACGGCCGTATCGGTGTCATTGCCACCGAAGCGACCATTGGCAGCCAGATGTACAATAAATACATACAGGAACTGAATAAAGATGTTACGATCTACGGCAAGGCCTGCCCGCTGTTCGTGCCGCTGGTGGAAGAAGGTCTGTGGGAGGATCCCGTGACCGACGAGATTGCGAAGCGTTATCTGACGGAGCTGATCGACATTGATATCGATACTCTGATCCTGGGATGCACCCATTATCCGCTGATCCGCTCTACGGTAGGACGTGTCATGGGAGATCAGGTGACATTGGTGAATCCGGCATACGAGACTGCCAGAGAGTTAAAGGAACTGTTGCAGCATTATGATATTCTCAATGAGGAGGAAACTCATCTGGGAGAGAATAAGTACCGGTTCTATGTCAGTGATGGTGCGGAGAAGTTCAAACGTTTCGCCAATTCCATTATCAAATACGGTATTCTGTCGGCCAAGACGATCAAGATCGACGAATATTAAAGAGAATTGAAGGACAACAGAAAATGAAGCGAGAGGTAGAGCTTGTCCTGTCCGGCCTGCATACTTCCGGACAGGAGCAGGAATGTGATGCGGTGGAGACTGTACAGCCGGCACAATATTTTAAGAGAAACGACAGTCATTATCTGCTCTATGAGGAACAGATGGAGGGGTTGGATGCACCCTGCAGGAGCCGGATCAAATTCCGGGATCACCTTCTGGAACTGACCAGACAGGGAACCTCCGAGGTACATATGGTCTTTGAGGAAAATCAGAGACATATGATCCACTACAACACCCCCTACGGCCAGCTGCTCTTAGGAATCGAGACCGGTAAGGTACAGGTGGAGGAGCAGGAGGATCAGATCCATGTGACAGTGGAATACACACTGGATCATGAAGGAGAGCCTTTGAGCGAGAGCTGCCTGAAAATACATATTCGGGAAAAATAAAATTAACCACATAAAAATAGCAGATGTTCTTATGAATGCATTCATAAGAACATCTGCTATTTTTATGTGCGTCAGACAACGCATAATGGGTTCTGAATAATTATCTACTTGACGGGCTTTGCACCGGCCTTTTCCTGTGCCGTGGCAACCAGACGCTTGAAGAAGCCTTTCTTCTTCTCGGGAGCGGCCTCGGTCTTGCCGTGCAGTCCCTTGACATCCAGTACATAGATACCGCTGACAACTGCCTTTACTTCTTTTTTCACGGGAACGCTGTCGAAGATCTTCTCGTCGCAGATCAGGGATACGATCTGGGGACCGACCTTTGCCTTAATGATAGGAAGCTTGGATCCACGCATCATCTTCGGGGTCTGGTCAATAACCATCTGGGGGAGACCGGCATCCTTCATTTTCATGCGTTTCTTGTCAATGATCAGCATGGATACGGTCTGCTTGTTAGCATCCAGCAGTTCCTGCTGTTCTGCCTGTTTTTTCTGTGCTTTCTTACCTAAGAAATATAATACGGCAATGATAATTGCCAGTACTATTACAATAACTAATAATGTGATTGTAACCGGACTCATTCTACAGTCCCTCCTTCAGTTAATCGGAACAAATTCCTAAAAAACATTGTAACATATATCTGATGAAATACGCAACCATACATTTATGATTTCCGACCTGTTTCTCATTATGTGTATCGGACGGATTTCTATGTTGGGCGATATTGTACAATTTTAGGATTTTAACATTTTTTTAGGAAGGTAAGGGGCGAAACTTTTCGTAATCCCAAAATAATGCTATCATGTAACTATCCGGAGCCAAGGCAATTTTCATAAAATCGCGAATCATGCTTGCATGAATGAGCGTATTTTTGAAAATTTCTTTGGCGAGGAGCCAAACATTTGCAAAAGGAAAGTCTCGAAGAGACGATTTTGCAAATGTATGCTCCGGATAGTTACTTTTTTTAGTTTTCAAGGTTTATGGGTGGGTTGATTATGATAAAAGTTTTGATTGTAGATGATGAATATATCATGCGGCAGGGATTGAAGTATATGATCGACTGGGGACAGGAAGGTTTTGAGATCGTTGGGGAAGCGACCAACGGAGCAGAAGCCCTTCAGTGTATCGAAGCGCTGTCTCCGCAGATCATTATCTGTGATATCGTAATGCCACAGCTGGACGGTGTGGATTTTTCCGAGGCGGTACACCGGATGTATCCAAGGATCCAGACCATCATATTAAGCGGCTATGATAAGTATGAATATGTGCGGCATACATTGATCAACGGAGTCGTGGATTATATCCTGAAGCCGACACTGAATCCGGAGGAACTGCGCAGAGTTCTGCAGAAAGCAGTGGACCGGATTCCCGGAGCACGGATGGGCGGCACTTCAGGGGAGATACATTATGAACACATGGTGGAACGTTATCTTCTGGGGCATGATAATGAGTGGAACCGGGAACTGAATGCAAGATGTTTTCCGGCTTCCTATCTCAGAATTTTTGTGGTGACCAGTGGCAGGGAAGCGGACAATGATCGTAATATCAATGAGGTACTGTATCAGAAGCTGCAGAGGGAGCTGGCAGAAGGGCCGCTTTCCTCCCTGTATAAAATGTGGCTGTCACTGAAAGAAGGGATGCTCTGTGTTCTATGGAGCTATGAATTATCCGAGGAAAAAGGAATGCTGGAAGCCCTGGAAAAGACAGTGACGCAGATGCAGTTATTGTGCCCCGGAGTTTTTGGCATCTTAAGCAGGCGGCTGAACCGTCCGGAGGAACTGCGGCATGCATATCAGCAGGATATTTTGAAAAATGCAGAGAAAGCCTTTTATTATCAGGGCAGCAGTTTTCTGATCAGTACAGGAAAGGAAGAGGAAGAAATCCCACAGATTGAAAAGTTTGATTTTTTCAAATACAATCACATGCTGAATAATAAACAGTACAGGGAGGCTCTTATTCTCCTTAGGGAATATAACCGTAGAGCATTGGAAGGGCAGATGGATGTTTACCGCCTGAAAAATCAGATCAAGAATATGATCTATCACTTTCTGGACTTTTTGCAGCTGGGGGATGAGATTCAGGAAGAATACCGTAAAAAATACTTCAAATCCATCAACCGGTCTCTTTATGTACAGGATTATCTGGAATGTGTAGACAGTATTTTAAAGGAAATGGAAAAACTGTCCGGGCAGAGCGGTCAGCAGACAGATGAACGCATTGATAAAATGTTGGCCTATATAGAGAAAAATTATAAGGAAGATTTGAAACTGGAAGATCTGGCCGGTGAATTTAACTTCAATTATCATTATCTGTCGGCATATTTCAGTCAGCAGATGCAGGAAGGCTTTAGTGACTATCTGAATCGTGTCCGTATCAACAAAGCATGTAAACTGCTGCAGGAGAGCAGTCTTCCGATTTCTCAGATCAGCAGTGAGGTGGGCTATGCAGAGCACAGCTATTTTTGCCGTGTATTCAAGAAAATCACAGGAGAGACACCATCGGTATGGAGACGAAATGCATAAGAGAAGATAAGAAACAAGAATGGTGGAACAGCTTCTCCGTAAGAATTCTGGGGATGGTACTGTTGGGGATTCTTCTGATTGCCATTTTGGTGAGCTGTATGGTATTGGGGATGTCCAAGAATATATTTACAGATACTTATGGCAGATCCCAGGAGAAAGTATTTCTGCAGGTGGAGGAGGAATGGAATTCTTTTCATGAGAATCTGCAGAATATTACGGATGCCATTGATTCCAGCTGGGCCTTCCGTCTGTACCTGACGGAAGGAGATCAATTTGACAATGTCCGGACATTCCAGAATATTTATCAGATGGAAAAGGATCTGGAACAGAGCAAGGCTTCCGATCTGGAGCGGCTGAATATTCTGATCATGGGGGTAGGAGGAAAACATTATCTGTCCAGAACGGAGACCATTACGGCAACGGATCAGGAGATCTGGAACAGCAGACCGGTACTTCTGGCGATTCAGGAGCCGGAAGTCCTGCATTACACATATTCTCACGGGGCTTATACAGCTACCGGCAGGGATACGGATGTGATCATTGTATCAAAAGCCCTCTATTATCATGAGAGTAAAGAAATCTATGGTGTAGTGCTGATCACGCTGACCATGGATGATTTGAAGAGATATTATGATTATTTTACTACGGATAATACCAATCTATACCTTGTAGATGAAGAGAACCGGATCATCTGTTCCAGCGATGTATCCCGGATTGGAACCATTGCTGACAGCATATGGTATACCAGAGCAGGAGAGACGGACCGGGAATTGTTCCGAATGCGGGAAAACGGCGTCTCACTGACCGTGATGCAGAGGCAACTGCAATATCTGGGGTGCAGACTGTATGGTGTGACAGATAATGATATGGCACTGGGGCGTCTGTATAATATGCCTCTTTTGATCCTGCTGTGTGCCGCAGTGGGAGCGGTCATACTGCTATTGTGCCTTGTTTATACCAGAAAGACGTTGCGGCCATTGTCCGAGCTGGTACAGCGCATGGGTCAGATACGCAAGGGTGATTTTGAGCAATATATGCCTGTGAAAGGAACGACAGAAGTACAGGAACTGGCATCTACCTACAACTATATGCTGGATGATCTGCAAAGCTATATCAATGAACTGATGGAGACCCAGAAAGCGCAGCGGAAATCCGAGATCAAAGCACTGCAGATGCAGATCAATCCGCACTATATTTATAATACCCTGGCCAGTATCAAGTGGCTGGTTTATCAGAATGACAGAGAGCGGACAGTACAGACGATAGATGCTTTCATAAGCCTCCTGAGAAATACTATCAGCAATACCGATGAATTTATTACCATTGATCAGGAAGTACAGAATCTCGAAAACTATATTCTGATCAATCATACCCGCTACGGGGATGCGGTACAGGTGGAATTCTATGTGTCACAGAACTGCAGGGACTGTCTGCTGCCTAAGATGATTTTACAGCCGTTTGTGGAGAATGCGTTCTTCCATGCGTTTCCCTCCGGGCGAAGCGGCATGATTGAAATCTATATGAAACAGAAAGAAGGAGAACTTGAGATCCGCATTGTGGATGATGGTATCGGCATGGAACAGAACAGAGCGGAAGAAGCAGTGAAACAGGCCGGAAATAAAGAGCACTTTTCCGGAATCGGGATTCACAATGTGCAGGAGCGGTTGGAGCTTTTATACGGAAAACAGTACGGTGTGTCCGTAAACAGCAGACCGGAGGAAGGTACAGAGGTGCTGATCCGGCTGCCGGCAAAGCACAAGGAAAAGGGGGAGAACCATGAAGAGTAGGAACAAAAAAAATCCCCGAAGCATGATGGCACTGCTCCTGGCAGGAATGGTTCTGGCAGTCACCGGATGTGGAACACAGGCACCGGCAGAAACGGAGACTGTGAAGGATAATGAGATCGTCATCTGGACCTGGGATGAGACCTTTAATGTAAAGGCAGCCAAAATGGCGGCAGACATCTATGAAAAGGAGCATCCGGAACTTCAGATCCAGGTGATCACAAAGGAACGGGAAGAGATTCAGACGGAGGTCAGGAACCTTCTGTCTGCGGAGTTGTATGAAAATCTGCCGGATATCATTATGCTGGAAGATTATGATGTGCAGGAAATGTTGGCACAGTTTGATGATGAGTTTGTGGATCTGACAGACCGGATGAACTATGACAAATTTGTGGATTATAAGAAAAAATTGTGTTCCAGAGGCGGCAGAATGTATGGGATTCCTTTTGACAGCGGCACGGCGGCACTATTTTACCGCATTGATCTGGTGGAGCAGGCAGGATATACAGAAGCGGATATGCAGGATCTGACCTGGGAACAGTATATAGAGATTGGGGAAGATGTCTATCGGAAGACCGGAATTCCCATGCTTACGTTGGATCCCACGGATTTCCCACTGGTCAGAGTCATTATGCAGAGCTGCGGAAGCTGGTATGTGCGGGAAGACGGTGTTACGGTAGATATTGCCGATAATGAGGCTTTGTATCAGGCTATGGAGATCTACAGACAGCTGCTGGAAAGTAATGTGGGACGCAGTGTAAACGGATGGAATGAATTTATCTCTGCGTTTCAGCAGGGAGAAGTGGCATCTGTGATCAGTGGCGGCTGGATCATTTCCAGCATCAAAGCCAGACCGGAACAGGAGAAGCTGTGGCGGATCGCTCCGATTCCGATAGTCACGGAGAATGCAAAAGCCGTGGCTGCATCCAATGTGGGCGGAAGCGGCTGGTATGTGCTGGAGAATTCTGCACATTCCGAAACAGCAGCGGAGTTCGCCGTATCCATGTTTGGAGAAAATGATGAGCTGCTGAATCAGTTGATCACAGAAATCGGCATTGTTCCGGCAGTAAAAGATCCCGCGGTATTGTCCAATTATGACACACCGGATCCGTTCTTTGGCGGGCAGCAGGCAACCAGACTCCTGACCGGGCTGGAGACCCGCATTCCTGTTGTAAATTACGGAAGTAAAACTTATGAAATTGAAGATATTCTGGAAGCGGAATTCCAGAATGTGCTGGTAGATGATGATCTGCAGACCTGCCTGCACAGGGTGCAGGAAAAGGCAGAAGCAGTTGCCCGGGAGTAATCCGGGTAACTGCTTTTTTAGCTAAGGCGCCCGGAAGACATATGCCTGCACATTGAATCTTAAAAAAATATCAGATTTCTAAAATAGTTCAAGAGCTTCTGCAAATATCCCAATTAAATGAAAATTGATACCAACATAGTGTTATCTGTAAAGATACTGCAAATGGTAGACTTTTATTGTAAACGAAAGGCAACCGGGAAACGGTTGAAACGATAATTAGGGAGGTTACCATGAAGAAAAAAGTATTATCAATCCTGATGACTGCCATGATGGCTCTGTCTCTTGCAGCATGTGGCAACGCAGATAACAGCACAGCTCCGGCAGCCGGAACAGACAGCCAGACACAGGCATCAACAGAGAGTGCAAAAACAGAAGCAGAGGCACCGGCCGCAGAAGGAGAACAGACCTTGAAGGTATGGTGTTGGGATTCTTTCAATGTAGATGCAATGAAGACCGCAGGTGCCATGTATGAAGCGGAACATCCGGGAGTATCCATCGTAGTGGAAGAGACTTTATCCAAGGATATTCAGACAATTGTACAGACCTGTGCCATGAGTGGACAGCTGGATTCCCTGCCGGATGTGTTCCTGATGGATGATCAGGTATTCACCAAGTATTTGCAGAATTATCCGGAGGTATTTGCAGATCTGACCGATTCCGGAATTGCTTTTTCCGATTTCGCTGCATCTAAAGTAGCCAATTCCGTAAGCGGTGGCAAGAATTTCGGTGTGCCTTATGACAGCAATACCGTTATCGCATGCTATCGTACCGATTATCTGGAGCAGGCAGGCTATACTGTAGCCGACCTGACGGACATCACCTGGGATCAGTTCATTGAGATCGGTAAAGTAGTAAAAGAAAAGACCGGTATGCCGATGCTGACCAATGTACAGGGTGAGCCCGATCTGTTAAACATGATCTTACAGTCTGCGGGAATCTCTGTATTCGATGAGGATGGTAAGATTGATCTGGTAGACAATGATGGTCTGAAGGAAGCTATGGATGTCTACATGACACTGGTAAAAGAGGGCATTCTGCAGGAGCAGGTCGACTGGTCCGGATATCAGGGATCCATCAATAACGGTACCGTGGTAGGTACGATTAACGGTTCCTGGATCTGCGCAACTATCATGTCCACCGACCAGGCAGAGCAGGAAGGCAACTGGGCAGTGACCAATATGCCGAAGCTGAACGATTATCCCGGCGCTACCAACTATTCCGCACAGGGCGGTTCTACCTGGGCAGTATGCTCCGCTTCCAAGAACTATGATCTGGCAGTAGACTTCTTCAAATCCACCTGGGCAGGCAGCACAGACTTTTATGACAGCATTCTGACTGACCTCGGTGCCATCGCTACCTATCTGCCCGCAGCAGAGAGTGAAGCTTATAACCAGAAGTCTGCATATTTCAATGATGAAGCTATTTATTCCAAGATCGTATCCTACGGCGGCAAGATCCCTACCGTGAATAAGGGAATCTACTGGACCGAAGAAAAGGAAGCGCTGGGTATTGCACTTTCCAAAGTGATCAACGGTAAATCTGATCTGGACGCAGCGATTGCAGAAGCACAGTCTACTGTAGAATTCAATATGGGTCAATAAAGGTGGCCAAATAATAGAAAGGATTGTTCAGCTATGAGAACTTCCGGGAGAACATCAAAACGACTTACCATTAATCAAAAATATAGCCTGACCGGCTGGGGCTTTTTAGCCCCGGCCGCAATCCTGATCTGTGTGATGAATTTTTATCCCATGGTTCAGGCACTTATATTATCCTTCCAGACGGGTATTGGCAACAATCTGCAATTCGGCGGCTTGAGTAATTACGCAAGACTACTGAAGGATCCGGTATTCAGAACAGCTCTGGTGAATAACTTCGTGTATCTGATCATCCAGGTGCCCATCATGCTGATTCTGGCCCTGATTCTGGCATCGGTACTGAATATTAAGGATCTGAAGGGAAAAGGAATCTTCCGTACAGCGATTTTCCTTCCCTGCTGTACATCCCTGGTATCCTACGCCATTATTTTTAAAACACTGTTTTCGTATGACGGTTATGTGAATACGGTACTGATGAATCTGGGACTGATCAGTGAGAGAGTCAACTGGCTCAGCCAGGAGGGCAGCGCCAAGGTGATCATTATTCTGGCGCTGATCTGGAGATGGACCGGCTATAACATGGTATTTTATCTGGCAGGCTTGCAGAATATTGATGATTCTCTCTATGAAGCAGCGAAGATCGACGGAGCAAATGCCATACAGTCTTTTTTCAAGATCACGGTTCCCATGCTGAAGCCTACGATACTGCTGACTACGATCATGTCTACCAATGGTACTTTACAGTTATTTGATGAATCTGTGAATCTGACCGGTGGCGGACCTGCAAATTCGACACTTACCATGTCACATTACATATATAAGGCATCCTTTGAATACAATCCGCAGTTTGGTTATGCGGCAGCCATGTCTTATGTAATATTTATTCTGGTGGCTATATTAGCCTTTGTTCAGATGAAAGTGGGGGATAAGAGATGAAACGAGTAAAAAGAATAGCAGCTTATCTGTTTTTGACAGTGGCATCCGTAATCTCTGTGTTCCCTCTGTACTGGATGATCTCGGCAGCTACCAATAACAGTACGGATGTACTGGGAGGAAGGCTTCTTCCGGGACTCCATCTGATCGAGAATTACAAGGAGCTGATCCTGCAGCAGAATGTGGGACGTTCCTTTGGAAATTCTATGTTTTATTCCTGCACACTGAGCCTGTTGTCACTGTTCGTCTGCTCCATCGCCGGTTACGGCTTTGAAGTGTACCATGACAAGTGGAAGGATACAGTAATGTCCATCCTCCTTCTGGCTATGATGGTGCCCTTTGCGGCAACTTTAATCCCCCTGTTTAAATTATTCACCGGACTGGGGCTGCAGAGTACCTGGATCGCCTATATTCTGCCGACGATCTCCACGCCTTTCCTGATCATGCTGTTCAGACAGAGTACCAGAACCTTTCCGCGGGAGATCATAGAGGCGGCCAGGATTGACGGGCTCAGTGAAATCAAAATTTTTGCAAAGTTGTATTTCCCTACCATGAAATCCACCTATGCGGCAGCCATGACGGTAACCTTCATGAATGCCTGGAATAACTATCTGTGGCCGAAGGTTATCATGATGTCTGCGGATTCCCAGACCATGCCTATGATGGTGGCGAATCTGTCAGCCGGTTACAGTATTGACTACGGTGTGTTGATGCTGGGCGTACTGATCTGCTCACTGCCCACCGGAATCCTGTTCCTGATCTTACAGAGAAGCTTTACCAATGGTATCCTGGGAGCTGTGAAGGGGTAATCTTTAAATAAGTGATCAAATTTAATTATGCAAGAGACTGAAGATAAAAATTGAGTTTATCTTCAGTCTTTTTCTGTTCATCGTGGTATGTTATACTATGTCCGGAGGGTATTTATGGACGAAGCATTTGAGATCATAAAGACAGGAATAGATTTTTTCTGCAGCCACCTGGTATTTTTTAATCTGCTGTTTGCTATTGTCATCGTGTTTTTCCAGAGACGGGATCCGAAGAGCGTGTGGGCATGGCTGCTTTTGTTGTATTTTATACCGGTACTGGGGTTCGTGTTCTATCTGCTGCTGGGGCAGGATATGCATAAGCGGAAAATGTTCCGGATCAAGGAAGTGGAGGATCACATCAGTAAAGATATAAGACAGCAGGAGTACCGGCTGAGATCCCGGGATGGCCAGGAACTGGATGACAGTATCCGGGGGTATGAGGATCTGGTCATGTATAATCTGGAGACCGGAGAGGCCATGCTGACGAAGGATAACGATGTGGAGATTTTCATTGACGGAAATGAAAAATTTCATGCATTGACGGAAGATCTGCGGAATGCGGAGCATTTTATCCATATCCAATACTACATTATTAAAAACGACGTATTATTCAATCAGATCAAGGATATTCTGATCGAGAAGGCGGCACAGGGTGTGGAGGTCCGGGTGCTGTTCGATGCCATGGGCTGCCGGTCTGTGCGGCACAGCTACTGGAAATGGCTGAATGAAAAGGGTGTGCAGACAGCAGAATTTTTCCCGGCGATCCTTCGGAGACTTCAGCTTCGTATCAATTACCGCAACCATAGGAAAATAGTGGTCATTGACAATAAAGTGGCTTATGTGGGAGGATTTAATGTAGGTAAGGAATATATTGATCTGGATGAGAGGTTCGGCCACTGGAGAGATACACATCTGCGGATCCGGGGAAGTGCGGTGCTCAGCTTGCAGGTGAGATTTATTCTGGACTGGAATTATGCAGCAGGGGAGAATCTGTTTTTGCGCCCGGAATTGTTCAGGGGTGTGGAATCGGGAACAACGGATTTCTGCGATATGCAGATCATCAGCAGCGGACCGGATAAGACGACCCAGCAGATCCATGACAATTACCTGCGCCTGATCAATAAGGCACAGAAAAGCATCTATATCCAGACACCGTATTTTATCCCGGATGAAGCCATCCTGAATGCACTGATAATCGCTGTGAAGTCCGGAATCGAAGTGAATATCATGATCCCGTGCATGCCGGATCACCCGTTTGTCTACTGGGCGACCTATTCCTATATCGGAGATATGGTCATGGCGGGAGCGAACTGCTACACTTACAACAACGGCTTCCTCCACAGCAAGGGCATGATCGTGGATGACAGGGTGCTCTGCTACGGAACGGCGAACATGGATATCCGCAGCTTTGCGCTGAATTTTGAAGTAAATGCGGTGATCTACGATGAGAAAAAGGCGAAGGAAATGGTGGACATTTTCAGGAAAGATTTGGACGTATGTCGCCAGATCACGAAGGATTATTATGTGGCCAGAAAGCTGAAAATCCGTGTGAAGGAGCAGGTGTGCAGACTGCTGTCACCGCTTCTGTAGCGGAATATTTACAATAGAAAAATGCTAGGAAAACAGCAGGGAATGTGTTATAATGGCGGTTGCATAAGCAAATCTGCCGGAGAAAACGGTCTGAACAGTTGGAAAGCGTTGTACCTGGTTTGCAGAAATGATATGCGCAGAATATCAGGATATAGAAAGGTATAGGAAGCAACAGAATGAAGAAAAAGACATTAGGACTTCTGGCAGCAGTGTTAAGCGTAGCTATGCTTGCAGGCTGCGGAGCAAAAGATACAGGAGAGACGACTGGAAGTACATCCCAGGGAACAACGGACAGTGTTGTTCTGAAAGATCTGGATGTGGACAAGTATGTGACCCTTGGAGAATATAAGGGACTGGAAGTTTCCGTGGATACGGTAGAAGTGGACGAGGATGAGTGGAACACCCTGGTAAACAATGTATATTATGGAAACATTACGGCAGACAATGGTGGAATTGTTGATCGTGCGGTAGAGACCGGAGATACCGTAAACATTGATTACGAAGGCAAAAAGGACGGTGTGGCATTTGACGGCGGTACCGCACAGGGATATGACCTGACCATCGGTTCCGGACAGTTTATCGCCGGATTTGAGGATGGACTGATCGGTGTGATGCCGGGAGAAACCGTAGATTTGAATCTGACCTTTCCGGAAGGCTACAAGAGTGAAGAATTGGCAGGACAGGCAGTGGTGTTTACCGTAACAGTGAATTACATCCAGCCTGCACAGGATGGAGAATTAAATGATGAGATCATCAGTAATTTCGGTATTGATGGCGTTACCAATGAAGAAGAACTCCGCCAGTACGCTTATGATTATCTGAATGAAAATGCACAGCAGAATTATGAGACCAATGTACAGCAGGCAGTGATGGATGCGTTTATGGCAAATAATACCTTTACTACCGTGCCGGAAGCCCTGGTACAGAAGTATTCCGATGCAGCGGAGAGCAGCATTACTTCCATGGCATCCTCATACGGTGTGGACGGAGATACCTTTACCCAGTATTATTATGGACAGGATCTGGCAACGTTCCTGGCTTCCTATTCCGAAGAGGCTGCAAAGCAGGACATTGCATTGCAGGCAGTAGCAAACAAGGAAGATCTGAACATCAGTGATGAAGAGCTGGATCAGATGTTGCAGGAGCGTGCGACAGCGGCAGGCTATGATACTACCTCGGAGTATATCGGCGAGACCTCCAAGGAAGACTACAGAGAGTACTTCCTCTACGACAAGGTGATGGATTATCTGGTAGAAAATGCACAGATCACCAACAACTAATTTTTATTGATACAAACAGTATGTGACCGGCGAATAGGATGCGGGCCGGTTCAGATAAAGCACGTCGCAGCGTGCGGATAGGAAAAGATATGGAATTAACAGACATCAGAGATCTTCACAGAGAAAAAGAATCCTACATCGGTAAAGAAGTTACCGTAGGCGGCTGGGTAAGGAACAATCGTGACTCCAAGAACTTCGGTTTCCTGGTGATCAACGACGGAACATTTTTTGAGCCCTTACAGGTAGTATACGGTGACGGGCTTGCAAACTTCCAGGAGATCTGCAAGATCAACGTCGGTGCAGCAGTTGTGATCCGCGGTACCATCGTAGCTACCCCCGAGGCAAAGCAGGCATTTGAGATGCAGGCAGCAGAAGTGATCGTGGAGGGACCTTCTACTGCAGATTATCCTTTACAGAAAAAGAGACACTCCTTCGAGTATCTGCGCACCATTTCTCACTTAAGAGCACGTACCAATACTTTCCAGGCAGTGTTCCGTGTCAGATCCCTGATCGCTTATGCGATCCACACCTTCTTCATGGAGAGAGGCTTTGTCTATGTACACACACCTCTGATCACAAGCAGTGACTGTGAGGGTGCGGGCGAAATGTTCCAGGTAACAACTCTGGATCTGGACAATGTACCCAAGACCGAGGACGGCAAAGTGGATTACACCCAGGACTTCTTCGGCAAGCCCGTAAACCTTACCGTAAGCGGACAGCTGGATGTAGAGACCTATGCTTTTGCATTTAAGAATGTATATACTTTCGGACCTACCTTCCGTGCCGAGAATTCCAACACCACCCGTCATGCGGCTGAGTTCTGGATGATTGAGCCGGAGATCTGTTTTGCAGATCTGAAGGATGATATGATCCTGGCAGAGAGTATGTTGAAATATGTGATCCGTTATGTGCTGGAGAATGCTCCCGAAGAGATGGCGTTCTTTAACCAGTTCGTAGATAAGGGGCTGATCGAGAGATTACAGCATGTGGTAAATTCTGATTTCGGTCATGTCACCTATACCGAGGCGATCAAGATCCTGGAGAAGCACAACGATGAATTCGATTATAAGGTATTCTGGGGATGCGATCTGCAGACTGAGCATGAGAGATACCTGACGGAGAAAGAATTCAAGAGACCGGTATTCGTAACCGATTATCCGAAGGAGATCAAGGCTTTCTATATGAAGCTGAACGAAGACGGCAAGACCGTAGCCGCTATGGACTGCCTCGTACCCGGTATCGGCGAGATCATCGGAGGCAGCCAGCGTGAGGATAACCTGGAGATCCTGGAGAAACGTATGGAAGAGCTGGGCCTGAATAAGGAAGATTATCAGTTCTATCTGGATCTGCGCCGCTACGGCTCTGCACGCCATGCAGGCTTCGGACTGGGCTTCGAGCGCTGCGTAATGTATATCACCGGAATGGGTAACATCAGAGACGTTATCCCCTTCCCCCGTACTGTAAATAACTGCGACTTGTAATATATCCGGAGTAACGTATCATTTTGAAAGATATGCGTTGGATGCTTGCATACATAAGCATATCTGACAAAATGTATGTTACGAAGTAACCACATGAGCAAAAGGTAAGCATCGAAGATGCGATTTTGCGAATGTAGTACTCCGGATATAGGAATAATGGAGTAATTTTACCTATGAAAAAAAATACCGCCGGCAGAAAAGTAAATAACGTGAAGAGAAGACTTGTGAGTGCTCTTCTTCTGGCAGCGGTAACCATGACAGCCACCGGCTCTGTCTGGGATTCCCTTGCGGAGACGGTGCTGGCGGCACCTTCCATGGGAGAACTGCAGAACAGTATCAAAGAGCATCAGAATCAGCTGAATAATATTAACAGTCAGATTAATTCCTTACAGGATGAACAGGATCTGGTGCAGGAGAAGATCGATGACCTGAATGCAGAGATCATCAACACCATGACCAGTATCGGCATGAAAGAAGATGAGATCGCAGCAAAGGAAACGGAACTTGCTGACAAACAGGTACAGATCGATCAGACACAGGAAGAGTACAATGTTGCCAAGGCGAAGGAAGAAAAACAGCATGACGACATGGTCACCCGGATGCGCATGATGTATGAGAATGATTCCTCGGAAAATTATGTGAATCTCCTGCTACAGGGCGGTGGCTTAAGCGGTATGCTGAACCGTATGGACTTTGTGGAGAGTGTCTACGAGTATGACCGACAGAAGCTGCAGGAATATGAAGAGACCAAGGAACAGGTGCTGGCGCTGTGGAATCAGCTGGAAGAAGAGAAGACACAGCTACAGGCTGACAAGGACCAGCTGGAAGCTGACAAAGCGGATCTGGAGAGCCAGAAATCCGAGCTGGATGTGATGCTGGCGAAGAAGAAGCAGGAATCTGCTAACTATGACGCTGAGATCAAAAAAGCCAGACAGGAAGCATCCGTGGCAAAGGCTCTGCTGCAGCAGGAACAGAAGCAGTTAAAACAGCTTCAGTCCCAGTCCCAGAAGGGGACTACTGCGGCGGCCACCGGTACCTATGCTACGACCAATTATACCTCTGTGATCGACGGTGCATCCGGCAGTGATATGGGGAAACGTCTGGCAAAATATGCCTGCCAGTACATCGGTAATCCCTATGTGGCAGGTGGCACCAGCCTGACGAATGGTGCGGACTGCTCCGGATTTACCTTCCGTATTTATAGTGATTTCGGCTATAGCATTCCCCGTACCTCCTATGAGCAGAGAAGCTGCGGCACCGGTGTGGACTACAGCAGTGCACAGCCGGGAGACCTGATCTGCTATGATGGACATGTAGCTATGTACATTGGTGGAGGACTGATCGTACATGCCAGTACCCAGCGTACCGGCATCAAGATCAGCAATGCAAATTATCGTCCCATCCTTGCTGTGAGACGTGTGGTGTAAATTTCATATTTGGCATGTAAAAAGTCCCTGTTTTCAAGGAAAACGGGGACTTTTTTTGCTTTGAAATAAGGTCTGTTGGTGAAAATAGACAAAACAGATCCTTGGTGAAATCGCATATAGACAAAGCAGGAGCACTGTGATAGTCTGTAACTGTTCAGAGCATGATTGCTTTAATTTCTGAAAATAAGAATTCTTAATAGACCAATCGGTCAACATTCCCAACTTTTAGAACAATACCTTTTATTTTTGTACGCAAATTCAGGGAAAATTTGCAAAAACACAGAGTTGAAAGAATGGGGGATCAATGACATACGAAGAATTTAAGAAAGAATTGTGCCGAAACGTGCAGAACATGGAAACGGCACGGAATAAAACAATACGTCTGCTGGAACTGCAAAAGTTCTGTGTGGATTCCATGACGGTACATATGATGAATGTGATGAACCGTTGTATGTATGGAAGAGAGAATATGCTGATCCGGGAGGATATGCTGTGTGCGTTATGGAACCGGGAAAAGAGAGAACAGATTCAGCATTGGCTGGTGCGGCCATTGTACGAACGCTATAAACAGGAGGGCTGGCAGAGCATTCTGCCGGAGATATCCGCAGGACTGGAGGAACCGGAGGAAGAACGGGATGTGTTTCCGACAGAGGAGAATCTGAGTTATGCAGTCTGCAGAAGTCATATGATAATGCGGCCGGTGAATTTCGACAGATGCAGACAGGAACTGGGAAGCGCGGTCTATCGTAAGATTGGGGATATGGCGCTGGTGCTTCATCTGCTCACCTGCGAAAAAAGCAAAAGCAGTCTGACGATCCAGTTATCCCGTAATACAGTAATGCCCTGGAAACTGACAGAAAATCAGCTGATCACGGAAGCTTTCATGAATACCTGCCGTAAAATGCCACCGAGACTGTTCCTCGGTAATGACAGACGGACCTTTTTTCCCTATTCCGAAGGCGTCCTCCTGGCGGAGGAGAGAGGACGTCCTACCAAAATAGCAGTCTGGAATGATGCTGAGGGGAAAAGGGGATATCTCTTGACCACGACAGAGAGAATAAATGGGGCAATCGCTTTTTTCTATCCCGGAGTAAAGGATATCCTTGCAGAAAAAATGGGCGGTGACTACTATGTGGTATTTCCCAGTCTGCATGAAGCAATGATCCATCCGGCAGCATGCATCAATCCCGGAGAGGTCAGGACTTCCGTACAGCATATCAATGCGGTCTACGGGGAGGGAGAGATGCTGTCGGACAGAGTGTTCTGTTATCATAAGAACCGGAGATTATTGCAGCTGCTGTAATAGCACTTGTAAACGGAAAATAAAATCGCTATACTATTGATAAATATAGGAAGGCGGTGGAGAGGATGGAACAAATGCAAAATCAAGAATTGTGTATTTTATTGGATTCCCTACTGGCATTGCTTGAAACCAATAACACTGAAAAAGCCAAAGAAGTAATACAGAACGCAATTAAAAGAATTGATAAAGGAATGACAACCAGTACAAAAGAGTGAAATGAAAAAAGGAGAACAGCTTTTGTCAGGCTGCTCTCCTTTTGACGCTTATTCTACACTCGGATTTTCTATCAGGAAATTCATAAATTTCCCCTCATCAGAGCTGTCGGAGCAGAATAACTCAAGCTCATCACCATGCTCGCCAAGCAGAGCGGCAATGGCAATATACTGGGAAAGTTTACTTTTTAAATTAAAAATGTCACCGTCTACGGATCTCAAAGTAACATCCCCATTACAGCTGTCGACGATAGAAAGAAATTCATTTACCTGTTCGATTTTAGTTAATTTCATAAGAAACCTCCTTTTATGTGTGTATACAATGATTGTAAAAATAAAATGGTTACAAACATTATACTTTTTGGGAAAGGTAATTGCAAGAAGTTGTTTGGGTACCTGACAGAACCGGCAGATGCATTCAGATGTTTTCCAACATGATTTTCACACATTAACGTATTGCATTGTAATGATAATAAATGTACAATAGAACTATTCAGAGACGAGGTCATTTTCATGAAATCACGAAGCATGTCTGCATAATGAGTGTATTTATGAAAATGGTGTTCTGATTTTTTACGGAATATAAAGTAAAGGGAGTTACAACCGATGGAAAACGTATATATGATGGGAAACGGAGCAATCGCACTGGGCGCACTGGCAGCGGGAGTGAATCTTGTGGCAGGATATCCCGGCACCCCGTCTTCCGAGATCATTGAGACAATTGCAAAATACCCGAAGGAAGGACGCCATATTGAGTGGTCGGTCAATGAAAAATCGGCTATGGAAGTGGCCGCCAGCGCTGCGTATGCAGGAGCCAGAAGCCTTGTGACCATGAAACAGGTGGGATTGAATGTCGCTTCGGATCCACTGATGTCACTTGCCTATGTAGGCGTCAAAGGCGGCATGGTGATCGTATCTGCGGACGATCCGGGTCCCATTTCTTCCCAGACGGAGCAGGATACCCGAAGATTTGCGGAATTTGCCAGAATTCCGGTATTTGATCCCACTTCTCCGGAAGAAGCGTTTACCATGATACAGGAAGCGTTCACTTATTCTGAAAAATATAAGACACCGGTGCTGTTTCGCCCCACGACCAGAATCTGCCATGCCTATGCTGATATCGCAGCCCCGGACGAGATCAAAGCGCATGCCTATGAGGGATTTGTCAAGGATTCTAAAAAGTGGGTGATCTTCCCCAGATTATCCTATGCGAACCACGCAATGATTGAAAAAAGAAATGTGGAGATCGGCGATGATTTTTCCGCAAGCGGCTTTAATGAGGTGTCCGGTTCTTCCGAATGCAAAAAGGCTGTATTTACCGGTGGTGTCAGTTTCGCCTATGCTAAGGAAGCTTTGGCAGATCATCCGGAAATCAAACTCTGTAAGATCGGAACACCGTATCCTTTTCCGGAAAAATTCGTACTGAAAGCATTGCAGGGTGTGGAAGAGGTCATGGTGCTGGAGGAACTCAGTCCTTACATCGAGGAAAAGCTTCTCATGCTTTGCGGCAAGCATCAGTTAAAAGTCAAGATATACGGAAAACTTACCGGGCATGTACCGGCAAGCGGAGAGAATTCCTACGAGTTGTCACAGCAGATATTGGGACAATTCCTGGGACTTACACTGGCAGATCCGGTAATCGATACCACAGATGCACCCCAGCTGCCGGTGCGTCCGCCCGTGTTATGCGCAGGCTGCCCGCACAGAGCATCTTTCTATGCGGTAAAGCAGGCAATGAAGGGCAAAAAGAGCTATTTTTGCGGTGATATCGGATGCTATACCCTTGGCAATGCAATGCCTCTGGATATGTGTGACACCTGCCTGTGCATGGGAGCCGGCGTTACGATGGCACAGGGATTCCACTGGGTGGATCCTGGAATGGAAGGCGCAGCATTTGCGTTTATCGGCGATTCCACATTTTTTGCCTCCGGAATCACAGGAGTAGTGAATGCGGTTTATAATGAAGCAAATATCGTAATTTGTATCCTGGATAATTCCACGACAGCGATGACCGGTCATCAGCCGCACCCCGGAACGGGACGCAACATGATGGGTGATATCGTAGAGAAGGTAAGCATTGAGAATATTTTAAAAGGAATCGGACTTAACTTCGTAAAAACGGTGGATCCGCTGTACATGGAAGAGGCTGTTGCAACCGTCAGAGAAGCAGCGGCCAAGAAGGGTGTGAAAGCGATTATTTTCAAGTCACCCTGCATTGCCATCGTCAAGAGCAATAAAAAGGCGTCAATCTCCGAAAAATGTATTCAGTGTGGAAAATGCATCCGTGAGATCGGCTGTCCGGCAATCGTGAAGATTGACGGCAAAGTGACGATAGACAGCAACCTGTGTACCGGCTGCAATCTCTGCGGACAGATCTGTCCGGTAGAGGCTATCAGGGTAAACGAATAATGCTGTGAGTATGACAGGGAAGGAGAGATTCACCGGGAGTTATGATTGCAAGCGGCGAATCGTTGATACATATATGAAAAAAGATATTTTGATATGCGGCGTGGGCGGACAGGGAACGGTCCTGGTATCAAAACTGATCGCGGCAGCCGCCATGGAAGAAGGAAATACGGTACATTCCGCCGAGACCATCGGTATGGCACAGCGAGGCGGTTCGGTAACGAGCCACGTGCGTATCGGAGAAGCGTACTCACCTTTGATCCCCAAGGGAAAATGTGACATGATCCTGGCTTTTGAACCGGCGGAGGCAGTCAGAAATCTGCCTTATCTGAAGAAGGACGGGCTCGTGATCGTCAGTTCCGCACCGGTAAAACCAACGACGGAATCCCTGCATGAGACGGGATATGACGGCACGGAGATGATCGCGTATCTGCGGGAAAAATGTAATGTGATCGTAGTGGATTCCGAAGCACTCTGCGCCCGTTACGGAAGCAACAAGTACCTTAACGTGATCCTGTTGGGAGTGGCTGCAGGCTCCGGTGTGCTGGGCATCTCGAAGGAAGCGGTAAAGAGGGAAATCGAGAAGAGAGTACCGGGGAAGTATGTGGAAAATAACAGACAGGCGTTCGAAGACGGATTCGCTTATAATGTGTGAATGGTATAGCAATTAAAATTATATTATGGAAGAAAAGAGGGAAAATACATGAAATTAAATGAGACCCAGCTTGCACAGGTAGATGCGCAGATCAAGAGACTGATCAGCGGAGACAGCTACTACGGGAAAAAGTACAAGGAACTGAATATCACAGGAATATCCAGTCAGGAAGAATTCGAAGCGTTACCGTTTTCCAGCAAAGATGACCTGCGGAATGCGTATCCTTTGGGAATACAGGCAGTGCCGGATGAAGATGTCGTCAGAATCCATTCCTCTTCCGGAACCACCGGTAAGCCGGTCATCATTCCTTATACCGCAAAAGATGTGGATGACTGGGCAACCATGTTCGCCAGATGCTATGCAACTGCCGGAATTACGAAAAAAGACCGCATCCAGATCACTCCGGGCTATGGCCTCTGGACTGCAGGAATCGGTTTCCAGTTAGGATGTGAGAAACTCGGTGCCATGGCAGTTCCCATGGGTCCCGGCAACACAGATAAACAGATCCAGATGATGATCGACCTGAAATCTACCGTGATCACAGCGACTTCTTCCTATGCACTTTTGCTTTCGGAAGAAATCAATAAGCGAGACCTAAAAGACAAGATCTGCCTGAAAAAGGGCGTCATCGGTTCCGAACGCTGGAGCGACAAGATGCGTAAGAGCATCCGGGAGGGCTTAGGCATTGAATTGTTTGACATCTATGGACTGACAGAGATCTATGGACCGGGCATCGGCATCAACTGTCCGGGAGAGACGGCGATTCATTACTGGGATGATTATGTGTACATCGAGATCATTGATCCCAAGACCGGAAAAAATGTACCGGATGGAGAAGAAGGCGAGATCGTCATTACCACCCTCGTAAAAGAAGGCGCACCCCTGATCCGCTTCCGCACCCATGATATCTCCCGTATCGTACCGGAACCCTGCCACTGCGATAAGTGCAGGAAATATCCCAGAATTGATATCATCAAGGGCAGAAGCGATGATATGTTCAAGGTACATGGTGTCAATATGTTCCCCAGCCAGATCGAGGAACTGCTGTCACAGGTAGACGGCGTGTCCAGCGAATACAACATTAACATCGCCCATGACGATGAGAAGAACAAAGACGTCATGCTCATCACCTGCGAAGCAGAGGGAAGAGTCAGCTTCGACAGAACGACCGCAAAACTGACAGAGTTGTTCAAATCCAAGATCGGCGTAACCCCGAAGATCACCGTAGTACCGGTGGGAACCCTGCCCCGTTCGGAGAAAAAGGCGAAGCGCGTGATCGATCACAGAGAATTGTAATAGGAATTATTATAACCCCTCAGATACTTTCATATGCTGAAAAAAGTATCTGAGGGGGTTTCGTTTCACTTCGTCTCTTCGCAGCAAAGCCACTCAGAAATGAGGATTTTTATGATATATTTGAGCAGTTTCAAATTAAGCGATAAGAAAGTTAAGAATCCCAATATATATCCGTATAATGTATTTCAGGGGAAAGATATAGAGCCCTTCGTATTTTCCCCGATCACTGTGTTATATGGCAATAATGGTTCCGGAAAATCTACCATTTTGAATATCATAGCGAATAAACTGATGCTAAAAGGGAAAGAGTATGCGACCAGCAACTCTTTCGGAACCGTGGATTATTGTGGAAAATTTTCATCAGAGTGCCGGTTTAGTTATGGGGATGATGAATTTGGCAATGCGTTCAGAATGTTTCCTGAAAACAGCCGGTTTATCAAGAGTGAGGACATCCTGTATGAAATCAAAAAGATCCAGCAAAGACAAATTCTGGCTGACAGTATGGAATATGATTACAGGAAAGAAGGACATTCACGCAAAGAAACAGAAGAATATTTCCGGACACACAACAAAAAACATCAGCTTGAATATATAGAATTTGCACAGGAAAAATATTCGAACGGAGAAACCGCAATGCAGTTCTTTGAGGAACATTTGCTGCCGGATGCACTATACCTGCTGGATGAGCCGGAAGTATCATTGTCACCCGCAAATCAGGTATTACTGGCGCAGGAGATCAACAAACTGGCCCGACTGCTTTCCTGCCAGTTTATTATTGCAACACACTCTCCATTTATGCTTGGAACGCTGGACGCAAAAATTTATAATATAGACAAAGAGGATTATAGTGTTTGCAAATGGTATGAGCTTGAAAATGTGCGATATTTTTATGATTTTTTCAAGAAACATGCGGAGGAATTTGAAGAGTAAAATTAGAAATCACTGATGCTTTAATCGATCATGTAACTTTGAATATTTGTGAGCGGAGATATAAAATGATTGGAATATATGATTGCTTTGGTTATGGCTCGGGATATGCTGTTTCTTTTGAAGAAAGACATAGAGGTGAAGCAAAGGTACTCTCCGGTAGATATTGGGAAGCACTTTTGCTATAATGAAATCTGCCGGTTCTTGGAATGGGCTTATGAGAGGACAAAGGATTTGAGTACCTACAAAAAATAAGGAGTATAGAGAGTAAGAAAATTATGGATAAAACAATTTGGATGAAATTTCACTTTGTTATGGTTATAGTATTAAGCATGATATCAATGTTTTCAGAAAAATCATCAGATAAGAAAGAAAATAACAGTTTAAAAAGTTTGAGAGGTGATAAAAAAAGGTCTTCTATTAGTGAGATTATTCTGACACTTATTATAGTTATAGCTGTTGCTATAGGCTGCTTTTGCCTTGCAACGTATTTTATTGTCAAGAATCAAGTTTTTACGAGGTGGCTTATTGGAATATTTGGAGTATTATATATCTATTTAGCAATTAGACTGATGATAAAAATAATTTTTGTTCCGGAAAATAGTGATTTTTCAGGTTCTGATATAAAGGATTTTGTATATGTATATTTAGTTTGGTGGCTGATGATGGCGTTGATACTTTCGAAGCAGCTTCAAGGAAACATGTTCGGAAAGAAATATTCAGGTTATGAAGAAATAGTAAAGATTGGAATAATTCTTTTTCAGTATTATTTTAATATATTTTTCACTCTCGGAGGAATATATATTTTTTTCTTTTATGTATTAAGATTTGTCACAAAACTAGTAGATAAATTTAATTTAAATAAAATAGAAAATATTAAATATAGAATAAGAGATTTGTTAGAATTAAGTACGAAATGTGAAAAAATGAAATGCTTTGAACTATGGGAGAATAATAGAAAGAAAATAATATATAAAATAGTAATAACTATTCCGGCATTGATTTTTGATATTTTACAAGTGGTATATATTTTTATAGAAGCTATTTTTAAGATGGGACTTGTGTTTATTATGCTTGTATGGGAACTGTTAAGTGTCTTATACAAGTATTTCAAAAAGCTATGGAGTAAATATCAAAACAATGAGTGGCTATATATCTTTGCACAAATAGCAGGTTTGTGCAGCTATGCTATAACTTTTATAACCGTTCAGTATGGTGATTATGAAGAAGCTACAAAAAATATATACGAATTCATAGGTACTATTATATTAATCCCGTATTTCCTTGCCAAAATAGTTGGCGTAAGAAAGGCTTTGAAAGAAAATGTTCCGCAGATAATTCATAAAGAAAAAAAGTATAGTAATACTAATAATATGACATACAATGAAGATGCCGAAGAAATTGATGGAAAAACGATTCGGCAATCAGAGTGTGAAACGGTACAGGGAATGGAGAAGAATTTTCATCGAGTCAATATAATTGATAACTGGAAAATAGAAAAAGATTTTCGTCGAACGATTCGAAATAATCGGTGGACAAAAATAAAAATATTTTTAGAAAATAATATAGAAATTGTAGTTGGAATATGCATTTCGGTGCTTATGGTGGGCATTTATTTTGTGTTTAAAAGTCCGCAAAATGATAAAAATATTAGTTTGATAGGTAGTATTATTGGAGCAGAAGGGACAATGGTAGCTGTTTTACTTACTATTGCATTTACGAAGAAAAGTAATGAAAGAGCACTGGATGCCACTGTTTTACCATATTTAACAATTGAAAAAGATAATAAGCCTTCAGAGAATGCTTATGCATTTGAATATTTCAAAACTACGATAGATAAAGGAGATTTTTCTGTTTGGAGAAAGTTTAATTTCGATATGATATGCAAGGACAAAGAGAAATTGACTCGAAATGGAATAGCATATTTACGCATAAAGAATGTAGGAATTGGTCCAGCAATACATTTGAATATGGAAATAAAAAATTTCTCAAATGTATATTTACCCATTGACTATTTAAGACCGAATGAAGATTTGCGTCTTATTTTAAATTTTAATAATCCTGATGATAGTTATCAAACCGATATTATTTTTGAATATGAAACGATTCGTGGAAATAGACATTCACAAAGATTTCAAGCGAATATTACACGGCATTTAGACAGGACAAACTTTACTTTGTTTGGATGATAAAATATTAATGAGATAAGTGTTGAAGTATAGATAAAGAACATATAAACTTATTAGAAGAAGTGTGGCAGAAAACACTGCTACACATTTACTAAGGGGGATTAGCATTTGAATTTGGGTATTGAAACGGAAACCTTGGAATTTAAAAAACAACAAGTGAATTGAAAGAGGCTGTACAGTCAATTTGTGCGATTCTGAATAAGCATCAGCATGGAGATCTTTATTTTGGGGTAAAACCGGATGGAACGCCAATTGGACAAATTATAACTGAAGAATCTTTACGAGAAGTTAGTCAGAAAATTAAGAACTTTATAGAACCTAAAATATATCCATCTATTAATAAAGTGGTATTCGACGGGAAAGAATGTATTCATGTAGGCTTTGAAGGAAATCAGGTTCCGTATTTTGCGTATGGTGTGGCAAGAATACGAGTTGCAGACGAGGATTTGATAATGTCCCCAGAACAGATTACCCAGTTATTATTAAAGAGTGGATGTGAAGGCAATCGATGGGAAAATTTGGTTTCAAACAAGTCGATTGAGGATGTTGATGAAGAATTATTAAGAAAATATACAACACATGCTCATGAGGTAGGGAGAATTGCTATTTGTTATACAGATAAGAAAACGGTTCTAAATCAATTAGAATTGGTAGATGGGGATTCTTTATTAAATGCCGGGAAGGCATTGTTTAGTGATGATATTGTACAAGATGTTCAGATGGCAATATTTGCGACAAATGAACGATTAACGTTTAACGACATACAACGGTATCATGGACCTGTATTAAAACTGGTAGATATAGCAGAAAATTACATTAAGAGCAATATCCATTGGAGAGTGGAATTTACAGGGGAATTACAACGTGCAGAGATACCAGAGATTCCGGTAGATGCAATTCGTGAGGCTTTACTGAATTCATTTTGCCATAAAGACTATGCTTCAGGCCAAAGTAATGAAGTCGCAATTTACAAGGATCGTGTGGAGATTTATAATCCGGGAGCGTTTCCTGAAGGCTATGATCCACAGGATTTTATTACTAGGGCAGAAAGACCAATTCGCAGAAATCCGAAAATTGCAAGAATTTTGTATTATTCTAAGGATATAGAAAGTTTTGGCACAGGATTAAAACGTATTGCTGATGCTTGTGAGGCAGCAGAGGTTAGATATGAATTTAAAAAATTAAAATCGGGTTTTGTTGTATGTTTTTACAGAACAATAGAAGATAATGCTAGTGGGGGTACAAACGAGAAAAGTACGGGAAAAGTACGGGAAAAGTACGGGAATATTGAATGCTTCTCAGGAAAAGGTTATTATTTTTTTACAAGAAAATGAGCGAATAACAAATAAAGATGTTCAGAAATTATTAGATGTAAAAGAATCCAGAGCATTAAAAATTTTAAAAAATTTAGTCGAAATTGGAATTTTAGAGAAATGTGGTAAGTCAAGGAGTAGTTATTATATTTTAAAGTAAGAAAAGAAAAAGATAAAATTCAATCCGGGCATAACCCCTCAGATACTTTCATACATTGTAAAAAAGTATCCTGAGGGGTTTTCCTTTGAAAGACTATATTGAAGAACGGGCTATAGGGATAGCAGGCTATATCATTGACCACAACGCCACGGTACGGCAGACAGCGAAGGCATTCGACATCAGTAAAAGCATGTACATGCGGTTATAACAATATAGAACGGTTCGGCAGGAAGGTTATCCGGACAGTAAAATAGGAGACTGTTACGGAAAGTGAAGAAAAAGAAAAAACTTCCTAATGTGCTGGTGTGGTTGCCCCAAAAGCATTATTATTGAAATTTCAAGGAGTATAAAATTTGAGATATAAATAAAATAGGACATTCTGTCGGTACAGGATGTCCTATTTTTGCTTATAAGCAATGGAAACCTTAATAATATGCAACAGCGCTGGCTGCTGCACCGCCAATGATGGCAACCACGATTGCGAAAATCACAACCAGGATCAGAAGGCAGAAATAAGATCTTGCAAAGTTGCGCAGGTTCACATTTTTCGTGCCACCGAAAGAAAACACAAGCAATAGAATGAAGCCTACGATAGGGATAGAGAACAGGATCTCGTATCCGAAGTATCCCCACATGCTGATGGGACGATATTCAGGAGGGAGATTGTTGTAATCATTTGCCATAATAAGTACCACCTTTCCTCATAAGTGTGTGACAGATATAACATAAGCTGTCCGGTTATTATTTACCATTGCATTATATCACTGGTTTGCGAAAAAAGATATTCTTTCGTGGAAAACGGAAGAGGAATGAAAATTAATTTGCTCAATTACTAGAGATTTTAGTAGAAAGACGATATAATATATCATAAAGCGAAGGAGGTGTGTATATGCCACAGATAATGCAAAGCTTGGTAGAACAGTATATAGCTTGCATAAAAGAGATATATGGTTCCCATATACGCGAAGTTATTTTATATGGTTCTTATGCCAGAGGTGATTATAATGCAGAGTCGGATGTCGATATTATGATATTGCTGGACTTGACAGATTATGACATAAAGGGCTATAGACACCAACTGTCCGATGCTACTTTTGAATTTAATATGGGACATGATATGGACATTAAACCGATAGCGAAAAATTTGGAACACTTTGAAAGATGGACAGAGAATTATCCGTTTTATGCAAATGTGAAAAGAGAAGGGATAACGCTATATGCAGCTTAATGAATCAGGAACGCGAAAAGATTTGGTTTACACCGGATTGAAACAGCAAAAGAAGATTTGAAATCAGCAAAGATTCTCAGAGAGGCTAATTCCTATAAAGGGGCTAACAATAGAGCATATTATGCTGTATTTCATGCTATTTGCGCGGTTCATGCATTGACGGGAACTGCGTATAAGAGACATAAAGATGCAATAGGAAATTTTAATAAAGAGTATGTCAAAACGGAGATTTTTCCCAGAGAAATGGGCAGAAAAATTGCAGGAGTAGAAGAAATTCGACATGCAAGTGATTACGACGATTTTTACATTGCTACCATAGAAGAAGTAAACGAGCAGATTGCTACGGCAGAAGAGTTTATTGAAATGGTAGAGAAATATTGCCGTGAGCAACTCGGAATGAATTAGTACAGATAAATACAATCCGGGCATAACCCCTCAGATACTTTCATACACTGTAAAAAAGTATCCTGAGGGGTTTTCCTTTGAAAGACTATATTGAAGAACGAGCTATAGGGATAGCAGGCTATATCATCGACCATAACGCCACAGTGCGGCAGACGGCGAAGGCGTTCGGTATCTCGAAAAGCACAGTACATGCGGTTGTAACAAAATAGAGTGCTTAAAGAAGATATTAAAAAGGCAGTTCATTTGGAATATAGAATAGATAAAAAGAAGGATAACTGTGAAAACGGTTATCCTTCTTTTCTATAATTGCTCAAGGAATGTCAGTAGCGCATTATACTGTTCGGAATTCAATTTAGAAGAAGCAGTTAACAGTGCGGATTGCTTTTCTGTAAGATGGATTGCCTGATCTTCATTTTCCAGGAAAAACTGTGAAACTGTAATGCCGAAAGCATCACATATTTTTACAAGAGAAGGAATCGTAGGAAGCATTTGCTTACGATACCAGGAAGAAATAGTGGACTGCGTAAGTCCGGAATGTTCTGCAAGCTGATATTCTGTCCAATGATGTGATTCTCTTAATTCTGTTATACGTTCCAGTACATTTATCATCTTTATCACCATACTTAGTTTATGCGTTAATTATAGTAAATATTATCGTTGCAAAATAATACTTAAAGACGTATAATAAAAACGATAAAACGTATCAATGGAGGGATTGAATATGAAAAAAATGAAATATGCAATATTATGTACATTGCTGATAATGAATATGACAGCATGTAGTTCTACAGAAGCAAGCCCTAGTTATGAGGAAACTGGGATAACAGAATCTACAGAAGCAAGCCCTAGTTATGAGGAAACTAGGATAACAGAATCTTCTGAGTATGAAATGGAAATCCGGGATGAAGATAATAATACTATTGAAACAGTAGATGAATTTTTTTCGGATACACCTATGGAACAATGGAATGTAAAAGGAAATAATTTTGCTAATTTGAGCGATTTTAGTACGCCTTCAGGACGTATAACTGCACAGGGAGACTGGATTTATTTTTATTCTATGGGTGCGATATACAAAAAGCAAGGAGACAATGCAGTAGAATATATTATTGATGCAGATGATGCATATTCACTGAATATTGTTGGGGATTGGATATATTATAAGGAGGGGCAGCAGATATATAAAGTAAGAACCGATGGAGAGGATAAGGAAATACTCTTTGAAAATGTTTCATCCAACATTTTTGTTGTTGACAATAAAATTTGTTTTTGCTCACTACAAAACAAATCTGCTACTATATACGATTATTGTATTAATGTGGCTGATTTAAATTCTAAAGATATTTTGCAACAGTATAATGTTGGTGAGGTAAATATTATATTAATTGGCTTTTTACCTGAAACAGGCAAAGTATATTTTTATGTTCCAGGTTATTTGGCTGATAGAACATTTGGTGTTTTTGAAGTAGATTATTATACAAATACGTGCAACAAAATTTTAAGCATAGCATTAGATGGATATGAGTGGAGCTTAGATGATAAATTATTTGCAGCTATGAATGACGGTTTAATCATTGCTAATGCGTTTCATGAAAATGATTATAACCCGGGGGAAAATGTTATACAAATATATGATCTTTCTAGTGGGACAGTAATTAATGAAATAAGACGGAACTGGTATAGGAAAATGGTTACAGCAAATATATCTAATGATCATATTATTTGTAATCCTGATACAAATTCGTACAAATTGTATTATATAGGTAGCAGTGAATTGAATGAAGAATTCGATTCGAATAATGCTCCATTTTTGGAAGAAACGACTGTATATACAGAAATATATTCAATAGGAGAGTATGTATATTATTGTATTGCAAATACTGGTGATTATTTCAATCGTCCAATATATAGAATTAAAATTGATGGAACGAGTTGGTCATTAGTAAAATAATATCTTGGATATAATCAACAGACTTTGTATTTATAGATAAAATGCCGATAACAGCTAATGGAAAAGTAGATTTTCATGAACTGGAGGGCATGGAACTAAGCAATTGTTTATAACAAGATATAAAATGTCGGGTGCAGTTCAATCAGATTTCTGATTGATTCTGAGGGTTTGGGAGATGCTCCCAACAAGCAAAAATGCATTTTGTGTGTACAAATGCACTGCTTGCCAAGTTTGTACCGAATTCGGTATAACCAAGTTGTGAATATAGAAATGAAATTAATCTTGAATTTAGAAAGAACAAGGAAAAGAAGAGGATGCCGATTATAAAATTGTATATTAGGTTGGCATTGAAACGTTTGAAAAGGTTTAGTAACATAAAGCCTTTCCAAGCGTTTTCTTTCACTTTCACGGATTTGAATGGAATATGATGTAGTCAGGATCGGTGAAATTTTTGAAAAAGTATGGTTTGAATGGACAAAAGTCCAGTATTTTGGGAACGTAATTTGATTTCAAGTGGATTATGCTTAGATTAAATAAAAGGTCTGGTCTAATCTAAGAATCCTTCTCATAGGATGGAGAGAAGGATGAGCGGGGTAAGGGGGTGTAGCTTTCGCTTGAAACGGACGAAATTAAATTATCGTTTTCACAATCCAAATTCAGCGGAAGATACCGCAGATTTCCTGTGTAAGCTTTTGATAGAATCAAATGCCGGTAAGGTGGAACATGCGATGGAAGAAGCTGCATCGCAATGGGCAGAGGACAGTGAGTACATAGCAGAATCAGAGGAAACTGAAAAGGTGGGAGAAATAGGAAGTATGGAGAATTATATTTTGGCGTAAAGACTGACGGAAGGCGTTCGGTATCTCGAAAAGCACGGTACATGCGGTAGTAACAATATGAAACGATACAAAAGCAAAATCATATGGAGAATTGAATAGAACTGAAATAAGGGCACTCTCGAGTAGATATCAGGGGGTGCTTTTACTATAATGAAAACAGATAACCTTGATTTAATGTTTTTAAAAGGAGATGTTTGTAATACTTTTTGCAAAGATATTTGTGTGCCAAAAATCAAATTGACACGCCTGCTGTTTATAATTATAATGATGTCATAAACCAAATTGACACATAAAGGATGGAGAGATATTTGTGATAAGTACTTTAGAAGAAGCAAAGATGCGTATTAAAGAATTGGAGAAGGAGAATGAAGAGCTTAAGGCTGAAGTAGAACGCCTTAAGGCACGTAACTTAGGAGGACGTAAAAAACATAATGAGGCATGGAAGTCGTCTTATCAGGAATTTGCAATTAAGTACACAGCAGGAATGACAATAATGGAAATTGTAAAGGAAGGTCAAATCAGCCGCAGGACAGCGTATCGTTATAAGGCATATTTTGATGAAATGATAAACCAAATGCATGATTCAGATATGTCGGACAAGGGACGTACTTATGATTGAAAGTAGAAACATAAATATTATTGTGGATGCAGATGGAAACAGATTGGTCTTAATTAATGACATTGTATTTAAAGGAAAAAGGAATGTTAATTGGGATGAAGTAAAAACTTATTTAGAACAATATGTAGGTGACTAGCTGCAACAGCTATCCCGGAACTAATCCAGATTGCAAAGAATCCATCCTATCAGGAAAACAAAAAAGAAAAACATGATAAAGATGCTAAGCATGGATGGTATAGATATGATGTGCAATTTGCGATTCCTGTTTATGAGAATGATGTGTTGATCAGATATAATGTTTTTAGAGCAAGATTACTTATTAATCATGCTCAAAACGGGAACAAATATTTGTATGATATTTTGGCAATAAAAAAAGAAACGAGCAAGCCACAACAATAAGTGTGGTGAAAACCCATTTCTTACTTAAGATAGTAGCAAGAAGCAGTTTCGTTGTCAAGAACTATGAAAAAATAATTGTGGATAGAGGATATTAGGATGCAAAAACTTACATCAAAGGATAAAGAAGGAAGAATTTTGGTGAATGGAGTTTATAAGATTTGTAATATACCGGGCAATTGCAGTCGTAGTGAATGTTATAATGGTTGCGTCATAGATGCAATGATTAAACGGCTATATGAATTGGAACATGCGCAAAATAAAAAAGACTAATAAAAACACGAAATTCTGAAGTAGTGCCAATCTCTATCATAACCCCTCAGATACTTTCATACACTGTAAAAAAGTATCCTGAGGGGTTTCCCTTTGAAAGACTATATTGAAGAACGAGCTATAGGGATAGCAGGCTATATCATCGACCACAATGCCACGGTGCGTCAGACAGCGAAGGCGTTCGGCATCTCGAAAAGCACAGTACATACGGATGTATAAAAACCGACAGTAGTGTGGTGATTGAAATAGAGTAGGGAAAAGGCTGAGAAATCAGCCTTTTTATATTGCTATAATAGGATAGAGGTGTGCTGAATAAAATAGTTTCCAAAAGAATGAAAAATAGATATATGTTTTGGGAAAATGAAAACAATATGACCTTTTAAACAATATATAAATATCTAGTTGACATATTTTTTAAAAAGTCCTATAGTGTATTTAACACTTAATAGGAGGTTTCTATGGAAAAGACTTATAAATTCATTTCGGAAAGTAACATTATAGAAGTAGTAGATAAATTGTCTTCTTCCTTGGGGGATGAACTGGAAATAGGATTAAAGAAGATGGGAATTGATGAAAGACATTCCGTTGGTAAACATTATTTGAAGTGGGATTTATTTAATAAGAACTGCATCGATTCATTTAAAGAGGGAACACTTATCGCAAGGTATGCAAAAAGAGGACCTTGGAATATGGTTCCACTGGTAGATTTCTCATCACATTTTATTTTCTCAGTTATGCGAGAAGAGAGATTTATTGAGTTGCGTAGAGGAAAAGGAAAACGGAAAAGGTTGCATTATATGGAGGCCTTTGCGCAGTCTTTTAACTTTGCATTAGGCGAAGCCTCTCAGATGAGTGTTTTTTTAGAAGATCAAGATCGTGAGGAAGAAGTAGCACAAATTGTAGATGGTATATTAAAAGATATGCAGGTAGAAAAAGAAGCCATTGAAAATTATGCGGTTATTTTATTTAATGAATATAATCATGAACTTGTTTCAATAAAATGCTGTGTTATTAACAGTGATTTACAAATTGTGGATCAGGAAGACTGGAGTT